>OGMO01000746.1_pt1 | contig 25913 bp, 20 predicted proteins | sample 1573241 | NCBI WGS metagenome assembly OGMO01 (sample SAMEA2581896, study PRJEB24529) | metagenome | biome: Human gut stool | place: China | collected 2011 | reverse complement strand
GCTGCTTGAACAATTTTTGCTTCAGAATATTGTCTAACTTTTTGGGGTCACTTCATTCGGGATGTCGCTTTTTCTGATCAATTTTTATATGGTATGTTTTCCGGCAAAGGATATCCTGTCTTACGGATTGACCACATTGACAGGAGCACCCGCAAGGAACGCCCTGATATTTTCCGCCGTAGCATCCATGATACGCTGGCGGCTCTCCTTCGGTGCCCAGGAGATGTGCGGCGTGATGATGCAGTTTTTCGCCTTCAGCAGCGGGTTGTCTGCGCGGATCGGCTCGGTGTAGACCACATCCAGTCCCGCCGCGGCTATTTTGCCGCAGTTGAGCGCGTCGGCAACGTCCTGCTCATCGATGAGCTGGCCGCGGGCATTGTTGATGAGAATGACGCCGTCCTTCATTTTGGCGATGCTCTCCTTGTTGATCATGCCGGTGTTTTCCGGTGTGAGATTGCAGTGCAGCGTGATAACATCCGCGCGGGCATAGAGCTCATCAAGGCCGACGTACTCTGCGATCTCGCGGCCGGAGTCGTTCGGAAAAAGGTCATAGGCCAGCACATTCATGCCGAGCGCCTTGGCGATGCGTCCCTCCGCCTGTCCGATACGGCCAAAGCCGATGATACCGATCGTCTTGCCCTCTAATTCGATAAGAGGATAGTCCCAGTAGCACCAGTCGGCGTTGTTCGCCCAATTACCGGCGTGCACGCTCTCGCTGTGATGACCGATATGGTGGCAGATCTCCAGCAGCAGCGCAATAGAGAACTGGCTGACCGACGCCGTGCCGTAGGTCGGCACGTTCACGACGGGGATGCCCTTTTCGCGGGCATAGTTGTAATCGACCACGTTGTAGCCCGTAGCCAGAACGGCAATGAGCTTAATGTTCGGGCACTTGTCGATCGTTTCGCGCGAGATGGGCGTCTTGTTCATCACCACGATTTCCGCATCACCGATGCGCTCGGCGATCAGCGGAGACTCCGCGTAGGCCGTGCGGTCATAGGCCGTCACGCTGCCGAGCTTTTCCAGCTCACTCCAGCTCAGATCACCGGGATTTTCCGTATATCCGTCCAGTACTACAATTATCATGTTTGTTCCCTCCTGTCGACTTCTTATCTTCGCCTGCCGCATTATTTTATAATCGACATACAGTTCTGTATGTCGCATCGCTTCAACATAAGCCTCCGCAAGTCGTGCTTGTGCAGAGTACAACGCATGTATTCGTATGCTTCAAGCACTAAATAGTCATTTCAGCATATTCACTACATCTCTTCACCGCAGCATCTGAACAGAACGCTCGTTCAGAGGAGAACATACTCTTCTCAGTGTTGCGCCTCCCCCGCGATCACTTCCGCTGCGATCTCCAGTGCTTTGACCATCAGCTCCAAGCTCATGCTCGGCGCATTGCCGTCCTTTGCCTGCTCGGGCAGGTAGGGGACGTGGACAAAGCCGCAGCGCAGGGCGGGATAGCTCTGCGCGCTCTCGTGCAGGGCGCAGTAAAGGAGATTGTTGCACACGAATGTGCCCGCGGAGTACGAGAGCTGGGCAGGGATATTCTGCTCACGCAGAGCGTCGACGATCTCGCGCGTCGGGATCGTCGCAAAATAGGCGTCCGGACCTCCGGCCACGACCGGCTCGTCCGTCGGCTGCTTACCCGCGTTGTCGGCGATACGCGCGTCGCGCAGGTTGATGGCCACGCGCTCGACGCGTATGCAATTTGCGCCGCCGTACTGGCCGACGCAGAGCACCGCGTCGGGCCGCAGCTCCGTCAAAAGTTTGTGCAGCGCAGCACCGGAGGCGTCAAACTCCGTCGGAATTTCATGCTTGATGAGCTCTGCTCCCCCGATGCGGTCAGGAAGCCGGTGTGCCGCCTCCCACGAGGGGTTGATCTGCTCCCCGCCGAACGGCGCGAAACCTGTGACAAGTATCTTCATTTGACAGTTTCCTCCCCGATCATCAGGCGGATGATCTCGTTGTCGGTCTCGCGCATGCCGTCGCGCGCGATGCTGCTGACGGCGCGGATCGTGTTCTCCACACCCTTGACGACGATGCCGTCGCCGCCGTAGAACTGGCTGTCGTGCCGGTACATCTGCATGCCGAGCAGCCCCGCCTCGACCGCCGAGGCGATCTTCGCCGCGCAGCTCGCCTTCGCCCCGTCACAGAGCATGCCGGAGTTGATGGCGAGCGCGTTGACGACCGTGTGGGCGATCTCATCATAGCGCCCGCCGTACAGATAGCAGATGCCGGCCCCGGCCCCCGCGCCTGCGCTGGTCGCGCCGCAGTAGGCGGAAAGGCTTCCGATGCCCGTTTTCAGATGGATGGTGACAAGATTCGACACGACGAGCGCGCGGTAGAGCTGCTCCTCGCTCGCTTTCAGCTCGCGCGCGTAGACAATGACGGGCAGCGAAGCCGTCATGCCCTGATTGCCGCTGCCAGAGTTGATGACGACAGGCTTTTCGCAGCCGTTCATGCGCGCGTCCGAGCCCGCGGCAGCCCAGGCCTTGGCGCGGTTCTGCACGCTGTCGCCATAGGAATCAAGCAGGATTTTCCCGATGGCCGCGCCGTACTGCCCTGTCAATCCTGCCTCAGCGATGGCCGTGTTATATTCGATCTGGCGCGCGATGGGCGCGCGGACGTCGTCTAAATCGACCTCGTCGGCAAAGGCGATAATGTCCTCGACCGTTAGGCTCCTGCGGCTCTCGGGCGGCTGGGCCGCCTCCTCGGAAAAGGGCTTGTTGAGCAGCACTTCGCCGTTTTTCTCGATGCGTACAACGTTTGTGTGGCTGCCGACGATCTGGACGAAGGCCGTATCCCCGCCTGCGAAAACACGCACCTGAATGTCGAATGGGCAGCGCAGCGGCGATTTGCTCACCGTGATCTTCGCCGCGGAAAGGTACTCGTCCAGCAGCGGAAGCTGCTCCTCCGTCACATTCGCCAATACCTCTAACTGCGCGTCGGCGTCGCCGACGCGTACACCCGCCGCGACCGCGACGGGAAGGCCCTTTCGCCCGCCGGTGTGCGGCACGATGACGCTCTTCACGTTTTTGATGATATTGCCGCTCACGGTCAGCTCGATGCGCTCGGGAAGTGTCCCAAGCGTTTGGCGCGCGAGCGCGCCCGCGTAGGCGACGGCGATGGGCTCAGTGCAGCCCATCGCGGGCACGAGCTCCTCATGCAAAATCTGAACGTAGGTCTCATACAGCGCAGTATTCATTTTTGCTCTCCCATCTCTCATTGCGGGCGTGCGGTCTCTCCTCCGCTCGTTACCCGCTTCTCTCTCCGCCCATTGTATCGGAAATACGGTTACAATGCAATGGACTTTCCACGTTTCACGCACAAAAAGGCGATATCCGGTCGGATACCGCCTTTTTGATGCTATTCCGCTCTTACAAACCGTAAATTTCGCCGTACTTCTCCTCAAGGTACTGCGTGTAGACCGTCGGGTCGAACTTTTCGCCAAGCGCCTGCTCCAAGAGCGCGCCGGGCTTTTTGAGGCAGCCGTACTGCCAGATGTGCTCGCGGTTCCACGCGTTGATGGGCGCGAAATTGCCGGTCTTGAGGCACTTGTCCACATCGACCGTCTCTCTCATCTTGCGAAGCAGCTGCGCGCCGTAGGCGCTGCCGAGCGCGTAGGACGGGAAGTAGCCGATGCTGCCGCCCGACCAATGGCTGTCCTGCAAAACGCCGTGCTTGTCGTCCGGCACGTCGACGCCGAGATATTCCTTGTAAAGGCGGTTCCACTCGCCCGGCAGGTCGTGCACCTTGAGTTCGCCGTGCATCACACGCTTTTCAAGCTCGTAGCGCACCATGACGTGCAGGCTGTAGGTGACCTCGTCAGCCTCGGTGCGGATGAGGGATGGCTCCGCCTTGTTGATGGCGCGGTAGAATTCCTCCGCCGTGTGGCCGCCCAGCTCGGGGAACAGCTCGCAGAGCTTCGGGAACACGAAGCCCGTGAAAGCGCGCGAGCGGCCGAGCAGGTTTTCATAGAAGCGGCTCTGGCTCTCGTGGATGCCCATGGAGACACCGCCGTCGAGCACCGTATAGGCGAGATCATCCGCGCTGCCGGTGTCATAGAGCGCGTGGCCGCCCTCGTGGATAACGGAGAACATCGATGAGGCAAAATTCTCCTCCAAATAGTGCGTTGTGATACGCTCATCAAAGTGCGAACCGAGCGACGTCGTAAACGGATGCTCGGTCGTGGACAGGCCGACATGGTCCAAATCGAGGCCCATCGTGCGCATCAGGTAGTCGGAAAGCTGCGCCTGCTTCTCCTCGGGAAAATGGCCGTGCAGCATCGCGTCATCGAGCTGCGGCTGCGCCTTGATCTTCTTCAGGAGCGGCACAATGTGCTCGCGCAGCGTCGCGAAGAATTCGTCGCACTGCGCCATCGTCAGCCCGTCCTCATACTCGCTGAGCCAGTAGTCATAGGGGTCCTTTTCCGGCGCGCAGTAGTGCGCGAAGCGGATGTTGGTCTCGAAAATTTTCTCAAGCACGGGCTCGAAGAGAGCAAAGTCGCTCGTCTCCTTCGCGCGGTGCCAGACGTCGTCCGCCTCGACCAAAAGCTGCTGGTAGGCGACGTACTCGTCCATCGGGATCTTCTGCATATTGCGGATGTCCTTGATGAGCAAAAACACCATGCGCTGCTGCTTTTCGTCGAGCTCAGATTTGCGCGCGTCGAGGAATTCGAGCAGCGCGACGGTCTCTTCACCGGTCGTGAGCTTGTAGTGCTCCTCGCTCAAAATACTCATGGTCTGGCCGCGGTTCGCCGCCGTGCCCTTGGGCGCGGTGGTCGCGCCGTCGTAAAAGAGCAGGCCCATGGCGTGGCCGTAGGCTGCGAGCTTGGCCTGCAAAGCCATCAGGGACTTGATCGCTTCATCGAGAGTCATGATGATCTCCTCACTTTCTCTTTTTCTGTGAAAATATCATAGCATGAAAGGGGCTTGCTGCGCAAGGGGGACGCTGAGGTTCTCCCCCTGTGGCCGCGCAGGGACGCAGAAAAAGAGGGGGCATTCTCTCTCGTGAGAGAATGCCCCCTTGTACCCCCCAAGAGAACGCGAGGGGAGTTCCCCTCGACCCCCGACATTGGCAGTTTGCAGTTTGAAGATCTGCGCAGCCTGCGGAATCGAATGCCTGCCAAGTGTGGGTGCTATACGATTTGAGTTGCTTCTATTACCCGCTGCCGCTCTGCCTGTATGAGCGAAAAATTCATCATTTCACTATTTTTTCTCTCACGGTTTCGCAAGCATCTGCACTGACGACCCCCTGTTCTTTCAGCAGTGCCAGCACTGAAGCAAGCGCATCCTGCGGATCACACCAGACATCCGGAGCATAGCCTCTGTGATCGACATTTTCTCCGTCCCCATAGAGGAAAAGCGTTGACCCAAAGCGCACACCGATGCCGGTATATGGCAATGTAAAGGTGCTGATATTTCCGCAGAGCTGGTATCCCGCCGTGTTGCTGCCGACAACGAGCACATTGTCAAGCGTTTTCAAAAGCTGTACCGCGCCCTCGCCGGACGAGCCGCAATGATCGTCAACCAACACGATGATCGGAATATCATTTTCATACCAGGTCCCGTGGACTTCACGGGCAAAGCAAGTTCCCTCATCTTCCGGCAGCAGACTCTCGCTGTTTTCCGCAGCAAAAAGGGCGCTGTTTTTCTGCGCATACAGCATGGAGGTCTCAATACTGTTCTGCGTTCCGAGGAAACTCTGTATCCACTTTCTCGGCCAACTGTCCGAGCCGCCAACATTGCCGCGCAGGTCATAGATCACCGCTTTGCTCCCGCGTGCTTTTTCCCCTTCCCGTGCATAGCGTGCAAGCATATTATCATATGTGCCGGAAACAAGGCTGCGGAGGGAAACATAGGTAAGACCGTCTTCCTGTATCAGGCGGTAATCCAGCGTGCCGAGGTCAACATCAAGCGGCTGACTCTCCGTCCAGTCAAGGCGATAGATTTTCGCTTTTCCAGAAGAATTTTTCAGTGTGACACTGCTCTGCACGGCGTCCTTCCGCAGCGAAAAAAGCGTCGGCTGATAAACAATGCGTCCGAATGGTATTCGCCGGAAAACCGATAATAACAAAGAAGCGTCGGCTGCACGCTGACATGTTCATCGGAGAAGCTACTCAATGTCCACCTCTCCCCGTCATTCACCATATAATAGCTGCCGTTGACATCCTTTGAAAAATAGAAGCCGTCGGCAAAGAAGTATTCATATCGCACCTGCGCCTCGATCTCTTCCGCCGCCGGTTCATAAATCACGGCATGCGCGTCGTGCGCAAGCATAAATGTGAGAGATTCCTGCAGTTTTTCTCCCAGCGCAGAAACTTTGATCTCATCATCCTGTGAGGAAAGCCATTGTGTCACAGCGTCCTCCGCTGCGTCAAACTTTTCCTGCCCAAAGTATTCGTAAGCGCCGTAAGCGCTTTGCAGCGCGCGGAACAGCAGGGAAACATCAGACTGCGCCTGTTCCTTCGACACCGTCTCCATCGCGGCATGACCTCGTAAAAGGCTCTCCACCTCGCTCTCGCTCAGCAGCCCTGCCGAGGCGGGGTCATCCGAAATCGCATCGGCAAAATCAGCCGCAGAGGGAACGTGCTCCAGTTCTGCGCGGTGAGTTTGTGAAGTCTCCACCATCAAAGAAGAAAGTTCTTCTCCTTCCGGAGCGTAGGAAAAGTCCAACGTCTGCGGTGCGCCGCAGGCTGACAAAAGCAGCAGCAAAACTATTGTGCTGCATATAGCAAATCTTTTTTTCACAAATTATCCCCCTATGGAAAGTGTGAAGGTATCATAGCAAATTAAAAACCTGTTTTCAATCATTGACAGGGAACATTCTTATAAAAACAGGACACCCAGTTCGGATGTCCCGTATCTATTTGGCCTACCGAAGCAAAAAACAACGCTTTTGCGCCATACAAGCGTTTTGCGCAGCAAAACCTTGGCGGAGGGCGAATTCACTTCGCCCGAGCATTTTAATTTCCTGCCGGAATCCAAAAAAGAGGTCACAACATACGTTGTGACCTCTTTTTTGGAGCGGGCGACGAGGCTCGCTCGCGGCACTGCCGTGCCGCGACACGCACAGCGGGCGACAAACGCCCCACCGGGGCGTTTTCTCGCTTCGCTCGCGCCCTGTTCGACCCTCTGCCCGCTCCAAAAAATAAAGGCATGACTTACGTCACGCCTTTATTTTTTGGAGCGGGCGACGAGGCTCGAACTCGCTACCTCCACCTTGGCAAGGTGGCGCTCTACCAGATGAGCTACGCCCGCGGAACAAGATGTACTATACCAGACATTTTTCGCTTTGTCAAGCATAGATTTTAGGATTCTGTTGCAAAATGCGGGGGGCTGTGATACACTTGCCCGGTAAATCGTATTTTTCAGGAGGCAGTCATGGCCACTTTACAGGAAGAGATCTCCCGCCGCCGGACGTTTGCGATCATTTCGCACCCGGACGCCGGTAAAACCACGCTGACGGAAAAGTTCCTGCTCTACGGCGGAGCCATCGCGCAGGCGGGCGAAGTCAAGGGCAAGCGCGAGCGCGCGGCGAAGTCCGACTGGATGGAAATCGAAAAGCAGCGCGGCATTTCCGTCACGTCGTCGGTCATGCAGTTTCAGCACGGCGGCTACTGCATCAACATCCTCGACACGCCGGGACATCAGGACTTCTCCGAGGACACCTACCGCACGCTGATGGCGGCGGACAGCGCCGTGATGGTCATCGATGGTGCGAAGGGCGTCGAGCCGCAGACGCGCAAGCTCTTCAAGGTCTGCGCCCTGCGCAACATTCCCATTTTCACCTTTATCAATAAAATGGACCGCGAAACGCGCGACCCGCTCGAGCTCTGCGAGGAGGTCGAGCGCGAGCTGGGCATCGACACCTATCCCGTCAACTGGCCGATCGGCTGCGGCAAGGAGTTTGCCGGTGTGTACGACCGCGATAAGCGCTGCATCCTGCACTTCACCGACGCGGGCCACGCCAAAAAGGCGGGCATCACGGAAATCGAGCTCGACGATCCCGCGCTCGTCGACCTGATCGGTCAGGCCCGCCGCGACACACTCGCCGAAGAGGTCGAGCTGCTCGGCGCAGGCCGTGACTTTGACCTCGACGCCGTGCGCCGCGGTAAGCTCTCCCCCGTGTTCTTCGGCAGCGCGCTGACGAACTTCGGCGTCGAGCCGTTTTTGAACGCGTTTTTAGAGATGACCACGCCGCCGCTTCCGCGTGTGAGCGACGCGGGCGAGGTGGACGTCTACTCCCCTGAATTTTCGGCCTTCGTCTTCAAGATTCAGGCCAATATGAACAAGGCCCACCGCGACCGCCTTGCCTTCATGCGCATCTGCTCGGGCAAGTTTGAGCGTGACACCGAGTATTTCCACGTCCAGTCCGGCCGCAAGATGCGCCTTTCTCAGCCGCAGACGATGATGGCCGCCGAGCGCGAGATCGTCGACGAGGCCTATGCTGGCGACATCATCGGCGTATTCGACCCCGGTATCTTCTCGATTGGCGACACGATCACGATGCCCGGCAAAAAGTTCCGCTTCTCCGGCATCCCGACGTTCGAGCCCGAGCACTTCATGCTCGTCTCGCCCAAGGACACGATGAAGCGCAAGCAGTTCGTCAAGGGCGTGGAGCAGATCGCGCAGGAGGGCGCCATCCAGATCTTCAAAATCCCCGACAGCGGCTTTGAGGACGTGGTCGTCGGCGTGGTCGGCACGCTGCAATTCGACGTGTTCGAGTACCGTATGAAAAACGAGTACGGCGTCGACCTGCGCATGAGCGGCCTTCCCTACGAGCACCTGCGCCTGATCCGCGAGTGCCCGTGCGACGTGAAGGACCTGATGCTCTGCTCGGGCTCCCGCGTGCTCGAGGATTTCAAGGGCCGCAAGCTCATCGCCTTCGGCGGCGAGTGGAGCGTGGGCTTTCTCACCAAGCACAACGAGGGTCTTATCCTCGACGACTGGCTCAGCGTGTAACAGATAACACCTATAATATAAGGAGAGACGCGGCTTTCGCCGCGTCTCTTTCGTTATAAAAGCATCGCAGACTTTGCCGCCCGCAGGCGGCAAATGATCTGGATCGTTTTTTCTGGCGACACGCGCGTCAGAAAAAACACTCTGCGCGGAGCGTGTGTCGAGCCCGCGAGGCACAAAGCGAAGCGAAACTTTCTCAAAAAAGTGGTGACACCACTTTTTTGAATGATCTTACGCGTTGTAAACGTCCTCGTTCAGCACGCCCTCGGACTTGGCGACATAGATGCTCGTGGCGGAATCGCCGACAACATTGAGCGCGGTGACGAGCATCTCGATGGGGCGGTTGATGGCGAGGATGAGGCTGTAGGCCAGCATTGCCGCATCATTCACATAGCCGAGGCCGGAGAGGATGGTGAAAAGGATGATCGCGCCGGAGCCGGGGGCCGCGGGCGTACCGGCGGAGGCGATGAGTGCGAGCAGCGCGATGACGACGAGCTGGGTGAAGCTGATGCTGTAGCCCGCGCAGCCGGCGATGAAGAGCGTTGCGATGACCTGCATGATGGCCGTTCCGTTCATGTTGATGGTCATGCCGAGCGGCAGGACGAAGGAGGCGATCTTCTCATCCACGCCGAGCTCCTCGACCGTGGTCTTGACATTGAGCGGGAGCGTGGCCGCGCTCGAGGAGGTGGAGAAGCCGAAGACCGCGACGCGCGTGATCTTTTTGGCAAACTTGAAGGGATTCAGGTGCGCGAAGACCGCGATAAAGGCAGGGTAGCCGACGATGAGGAAGATGAGCAGCAGCACAACCGTGAGGATGACATAGGCGACGGCGGGCTTGAGGTGCTCGACACCGTAGGAGGCAAAGGTGCGCGTGAGCAGCATGAAGATGGCAACGGGGCCGAACTTGCTGACCACGAAGTTGAGGAAGACGATGACCACGTCGTTGAGTTCCTGAATGAGCTTGCGAAGCGTGGCAGTCTTCTCCTCGCCGAGCGTCTTCATGCAAAGGCCCAGCGCGATGGCGAGGAAGACGACGGCGAGCACCGCGGTGTTGCTCGAGAAGGTGGAAGCGATGTTCGAGGGGATGACGTTCAACACGACGAGCAGCGGATTGGAGCCCGCCGAGCCTGAAACGCTCTCGAGCCCGTCGACCGCAATGTGGAACACGCCCATGTTATAGAAGACGATGCCGCAGACGCAGGCGAGCAGGAGCGCAAAAAAAGAACAGATCAGGAAACCTTTGATACACTTGAAAGAAATTCTGCCAAGCGTACTGGTATCGGAGATCTGTCCTATTGCTAACGTAATGGAAGTGAAAACCATCGGCACGATCACGAGCTGTAATGCACGGATGAACATCTGACCGGCCAAATAGAAAAGGCCAAGCGCGCTGCTCGCTCCCGCAGCGGTGATATCCTGGAACAAAAGATCATTGATGGTCGTCCACACCGCTTCCTGTCCGGAGGCATTCAAATGCTCGCGGAGGAACAAAAACAGGAGACCGGCCGTCAGTCCCGCAACCAGGGAGATGGCCATTTTCGTTGCCAGTGTTTTCTCTTTCCTTACTTTCATGTGTCGTATCCTTTCTTTTCCCGTGCCCGCCTGCCCCATTTTGAGGCCCGCGTTTGCGATTTTTACGAGCATACTACGCAGGCCCCCTTTGTGGCAAGTGTGTTTTTCCATAAATATTAACAAATTCTGAATGCATTCTCCGACAATAGTGACAAAATTCGATTTTTGTGTAAAAAGTGCAAAAAATCGTGTAGATTTTTGTTGACAAACGTCAAGAACGCGTATATAGTGTGAGCCGTAAAAAAAGAGTAGGTGCAGCCGCTTCGACCGCATCTCAAACGATAATAGCAAACCCGGTGAAAACCGGCGACGCAAAGCTATAGGGCCTTACCCCTGGAAACAGGGCTGGCAGCCAGTTACCGAAAGGAGATCGCCGTATGAAACGGCTGTTTCGTCATGCCTGCGCTATGCTCGCAGTGCTTATTGTCATGTCCATGTTCACGGTTGTGAACGCCAGCGCTGCCAATGGCACCACCATTGACACCACGAATGCCAAGTATGGTTTCGTCACCGTCAACTACACCTCCAATGCCAAATTGAAGGTCGGCATCCAGTACGGTAACGAAAAGACGTCTTACAAAAACTGCCCAAGCGGCAAGGACGCCGTCTTCTCCCTCGAGCAGGGCGACGGCACCTACACCATCTCCCTCTGCGAGAACATCTCCGGCACGACCTACCGCGTCGTGACCAGCAAGCGCGTCAACGCCAAGATCGAAAACGCCTACGCCCCTTACCTCATCGCCACGACCGATGTGCAGTTCACCTCCGGCGACGATGTGTGCAAGAAGGCCGCCGCGCTCTGCAAGGACGCCAAGACCGACATGGACAAGGTCACCGCGATCTACAACTACATCGCCGGTCACTACACCTACGACACCAAGCTCGCGAGCGACATCACCTCCGGCAAGGTCAGCAAGTACATCCCCGACACCGCCGCCACCCTGAACAGCAACAAGGGCATCTGCTACGACCTCGCGTCCCTCTTCGCCGCCATGTGCCGCAGCCAGAACATCCCCTGCACCCTCACCAAGGGCTACGCCGGCAGCAGCTACCACGCCTGGAACAAGGTCAACGTCAGCGGCAACTGGTACCAGATCGACATGACCTACGCCGTCACCAAGCGCGTCATCAACGAGACCACCTTTGCCGGCTGCGTCTCCCCCCTGACCTACTCCCAGCAGAGCGATACGCTCGCCGTGTCCGCGGTGGCGTAAGACCTCACAATTCGTCGAAAGACGGCGGCAGGTATTCTCTGCCGCCGTTTTTTTCTGCGCGGTATTAGTTCTGTTAATATCTTATATATTTTTTGAAAATCGCCTTGCATTTTTGGGCAAATCTGGTATACTGTGAACATAAAATATTGGCAAACACAAATATCTGTGCGGCTCGCAGAAGAGCAACTGTACAGAAAAAGGCACAGCAGGCGAAAGCCTGTGTCGCAAAGCCACGGACCTAAACGGCGCTCGCGCCGCACGGCAGCCGGTTGCCAAATGCAGATTACCTCCCCCCTTCTTCGCGCCGTACAGGCAGAAGAAGGAGGATTTTTTTATGTCTGAGAAGAAAGTTGGCAAGCGCCTTCTCACCTGGGTCCTGGTCCTCGTGATGACGCTGTCGCTATTGCCGCTGAACGTGCTGGCGGAAGAGGGCGATACAGCGGACAATACGAATACGGACACAAAGTGCAGCACCGAGAATAGCGGTGCGAATTTCGTCAAGTCTGCCACTAAAAACGCTGACGACACCTATACGATTCAGCTTGAATCCTGGGTGACCGGCAAGGTCGAGCAGACGACTGGGTCTGCCCCGCTGGATATCGTACTGGTGCTGGATCAGTCCGGCAGTATGGAGGGCGAAAAGCTCAGTAATCTGAAAGCGGCTGTTACCAATTTTGTGGCTGCAATCAATGCGGACGCTGACGCCCACAATGTAGAGCACCACATTGCGATTGTCGGCTTTGCAAGCAACCGAAACGAGGGTGGCAGCAATTATGAAAGTGACGCGTGGTACAATACCGGCATTTTTGTCAATGGTAAGCTGAAAAACTACCAGACCTATCAAGGACAAGGTCAATGGGAAAATGTATATTTGGCCAGTGATAGTACGCCGGAAGAGCACTATGAGTATAGCGCTTACCTCAACAATTACTCTATCTTTCGCACTGACATCGAGTATGATGCAGAAAAGCAAGAGTGGGGCTATTGGTCTGGGTTGTTTGGCAATAGGTGGAATCCAATAACACCCAGAACCGATGAGAACGATAATAACCCTGAACATGTCCAAGTTGAATACAGAGCTAAGGCGGGCTATATTGACCTGACGAAAGCCGACTATCAGGCTGCATTGGTAGATTCTGATCATTCGGATATCACTACCGCCATCCGTAATCTGTCCGCCAGCGGCGCGACCCGCGCGTCCTACGGCATGGAAATGGCAAACAATGTGTTTGCGAACAACGATTTGCGTGATGGAAGCTCCCGCGTTGTTGTTTTCTTCACAGATGGCGAGCCGGGAAAGAGCGGTTATGAAACCAGCGAGGCGGGACGTGCGATCGCTCAGGCGCATGCCACAAAGAACACCTACGGTGCAAAGGTTTTCTCTGTTGGTATGTTTGATACCAACAGCAATGATGTCAATAATTTCATGGACTACGTGTCCTCCAATTATCCCAGTGCTAATGCATCTTCTAACTATTGGGGAGATTGGACGATTACCCCCGGCGGTAAGGATGCCGACAAGTACTATATGACCGTTGAGGATGGCGACCTGAGTGCTGTTTTCAAGCAGATCTCCGGCTCCATTCTTACGTCCGACGTTAAGGCGGATGCGAACACCGTCCTGACGGATACGCTGTCCCAGTACTTCGATTTTGACGGTGTGACGGTTGAGAATGGCACGGTCACCGGCGTGACGGTCAAGAAGGTTGCTTATCGGGGCAATGATACTTGGGCGACCGATGGCGAGGATATCACTTCGAGTGTCTATGTCGGTCTCAACGGAAGGACCGTCACGGTCAGAGGTTTTGACTATTCCAGCGAGGATAACGTCGTAACTGACGAGCCCAGCGGCTATAAGCTGGTCGTGACCTTCAATGTCAAGCCCGATACCAACTGTAAGAACTGGACCGGTTCTAAACCGTATGAAACCAATAACGACAAGGCAACTCTCGCCAACGACGGTGAGGAACCTTTCGCTACGGTTGCCTCTCCGAAAGCCTTCGTTGACACCTATAAGGTGGAGTATCGGTTTGATGAAACTGCACCGAACGGCGTAAATCCTCCTGTGGATTCTCGGTATTATATTTCCGGCCAGCAGGCAGAGGTGAAGCGGCCCGAAAAGAGTTCCGTTGACGCGGGCGGCTACACCTACACCTTCAACGGTTGGAAGAATGGTAACGACGAAGTCAATGGTGAAACGATTCCTATTTCCGGGAACGTTACACTGATCGGCACTTGGACCAATACGGCGAACACTGCGACTTATACCGTGAACTACCTCTGGAATGGCGAGCCTATCCCCGGTGCAACTTCCGCCCAGAAGACCGCGGAGTATGGTACCGAAGTTACCGAATTCCCCATCGAGATTGAGGGCTACACCCCCGTTAAGGAGTCGGAGACCATCACGATCGACGCTGACAACAGTAAGAATGTCATCAACCTCAACTACTACAAGAACGTCACGCTGACCGCGAACAGCAAGACCGTCACCTACGATGGCCAGCCGCACGATGGTTCGCTGTACAGTTACAAAGCTCTCGGTCTTCTCCCCGGCCATATGGTCAAGTCTGTCGATTACACTTGTGAGCCTCAGACCAATGTTGGCGAATATGACATCGAGTTGAATAACGCCAAGATCGTCGATGCTGACGGTAATGACGTCACTGATCTCTATCAGATCGCTTACAATTACGGCAAGCTGACCATCAAGCCCCTTGACGTTACCGTCACCATCAAGGGAAACACCGGAACCTATGAATACGACGGCACTGAAAAGACCGTTGAAGGCTACACTGCGAACATCAACAACGATCTTTACACTGAGGCTGATTTCAAGCTCGTCGACTCGCAGGCTAAGATTAGAGCCACTGTTCCCGGTACCTATCAGATGGGTCTAACGCCTGAAAACTTTGAGAACACCAACCGCAACTTCAATGTCACCTTCGTGGTCAAACCGGACGGCAAGCTGACCATCAAGAACCGTCCGATCACGATCACTGCCGATGATGTTACCGTCAAATACGACGGCCAGCCGCACGGTGAAAACGGCTACAGCATTACGATGGGTAGTCTTGTTGACGGTCATGCCGCCACCGTTACCATCAGCGGTTCTAAGACCGATGCTGGCGAGTACGAGGAATTGCTTGTCCCGAGCGGTACCAAAATTGTTGACGCAAAGGGCAAAGATGTTACCAGCTACTATGACATCAGTTACGAAGACGGCACGCTGACCATCAACAAGCGCAGCGTCACCCTGACCTCCGAAACCGCCAGCAAGGTTTACGACGGCACGCCCCTGACCAAGCCCAATGTCACCGTTGACGGCGACGGCTTCGTTGAAGGCGAGGTCACTGACATCAAGGCCACCGGCACGATCACTGACGTCGGTACGGTCACCAACACCATCGAGTATGCTGCTACCGACAAGTTCAAGACTGACAACTACGACATCACCAAGAACGAGGGCACGCTGAAAGTCACCCCCGTCACCGACAAGGTCACCGTCACCATCAAGGGCAACACCAAGACCGTGAGATATAACGGCAAGGAGCAGTCCGTCACCGGCTTCACCTATACCGCACCGGAGGGCGTCACCGTTGCCCTGAGGGATTCCAAGGCAGAAGCCAAGGGTACTGATAAGGGCACCTACTATATGGGCCTGACTAAGGATGACTTCACCGTCTCTTCTGAGATCTACAAGGAATTCGAGATCATTGTGAATGACGGTTACCTTGAGATCACCAGAAGCGGTGGTCATCATCCCCGTCCCAAGCCCACTGTGGAGATCGAAGACGATGACGCGCTCGGTCTGAACACGACCGACCACTTCGCCTATATCGTCGGTTACGGCAACGGCGAGGTCCGCCCGCAGAACAACATCACCCGCGCCGAGGTCGCGACCATCTTCTTCCGCCTGCTGACCGACGACGTCCGCGACGAGAACCTGACCAAGACCAACCGCTACTCCGACGTGACGCGCGCCGACTGGTACAACACCGCGGTCTCGACCCTCAGCTCCATGGGCATCATCACGGGCTATCCCGATGGCACGTTCCGCCCGAACGCCGCCATCACCCGCGCTGAGTTCGCCGCCATCACCGCCCGCTTCGACAACGACGGCGACAAGACCGCTGCGAAGTTCAGCGACATCGCGACCCACTGGGCCAAGGACGAGATCAGCATCGCCTACAACAACGGCTGGATCACCGGCTATCCCGACGGCACGTTTGGTCCCCAGCGCGACATCACCCGTGCCGAGACCATGACGCTCGTCAACCGCGTGCTGAACCGCCAGCCTGAGACCGAGGACGATCTCCTCCCGAACATGACGGTCTGGACGGACAACGCGAACCCGAAGGCCTGGTATTACCTCGCCGTTCAGGAAGCGACGAACAGCCACTACTACAAGTTCAAGACGAACTCCAAGTATGAGAAGTGGACCGAGCTGCGCGAGACCCGCGACTGGACGCTGCTCGAAAAGTAAGCGAAAATCCCTCCATCCCCTAATGCAAAAGGAAGAACCGCTCGCAAGAGCGGTTCTTCCTTTTTGCCCCGCGCAGAGCGCAAAATCCATTGACAAAGCGGGCGTTCCTGTGTATCATATCAACATACTTATAAGATAGGATTTATCTCAATGACCACTATTTACGCGGACAACGCCGCGACGACCCAGATGAGCCGCGCCGCGATCGACACCATGCTCCCCTATCTGGAGACGATCTATGGCAACCCCTCCAGCCTGCATTCCGTCGGCCAGCAGGCGGCCGGGGCGCTACTCAGCGCGCGCGACCGCATCGCCAAATGCCTGAACGCCTCCCCGCGCGAAATTTACTTCACCTCCGGCGGCAGCGAGGCCGACAATCAGGCCATCCTCTCCGCCGCGCGCCTCGGCGAACGCAAGGGCAAAAAGCACATCATTTCGACCGCATTCGAGCACCACGCCGTGCTGCACACGCTCCAAAAGCTCGAAAAAGAGGGCTTCGAGGTCGAACTGCTCCCCGTCGGCCCCATCGGCACCGTGACGGCGCAGCAGGTGAAAGATGCCATCCGCGAGGATACGTGCCTGGTTTCTGTCATGTACGCCAACAACGAGATCGGCTCCATTCTGCCGATCCGCGAGATCGGCGCAGTCTGCCGCGCGGCGGGCGTGCTGTTCCACACCGACGCCGTGCAGGCCGCCGGGCATCTGCCCATTGACGTCAAGGCGCAGAACATCGACCTGCTGTCGCTCTCCGCGCACAAGTTCCACGGTCCAAAGGGCACCGGCGTGCTGTACGCCCGCCAGGGCATCGCCCTGACAAGCCTCATCGAGGGCGGCGCGCAGGAGCGCGGCAAGCGCGCCGGCACGGAGAATATTCCCGCCATCATGGGTATGGCCGCAGCCTTCGAAGACGCCTGCGCACACATTGACGAGAATGCAAAAAAGGTCAGCGCCCTGCGCGACCGCCTGATCGACGGCCTGTCCAAGATCCCGCACAGCGCGCTCAACGGCGATCCCGTGAATCGTCTCCCCGGCAACGTGAGCTTCTGCTTCGAGGGCGTCGAGGGCGAGAGCCTGCTGCTTCTGCTCGACGCAAAGGGCATCTGCGCGTCGTCCGGCAGCGCGTGCACATCCGGCTCGCTCGACCCAAGCCACGTACTGCTGGCCATCGGCCGCCTGCATGACGTGGCGCACGGCTCGCTGCGCCTGAGCCTGTGCGAATGGAACACCGACGAGGAAGTCGACCGCATCCTCAAGGCCGTGCCCGAGGTCGTAGAATACCTGCGTGGCATGTCACCGCTGTGGAACGACCTCGTCAGCGGCAAAAAGCAGTTCGCTCTATAAAAGCACGGCAAAATAAGGCAAAATGATAAATGCGGCATCGCTTCCGTCATAGAAAATCTCTGCGTGGAAACGTGCCGCATGATGTGAGGAACTATGGATAAGGTACTCATTGCGATGAGCGGTGGTGTGGACTCGAGCGTCGCCGCATTTTTGATGAAAGAGCAGGGCTGCGAGTGCATCGGCGCGACGATGAAGCTCTTTCACAACGAGGACATCGGCGTCAGCCGCACCAAAACCTGCTGCTCGCTCGAGGACGTCGAGGACGCACGGCTTGTCGCGCTGCGCCTCGGCATCCCCTACTATGTCTTCAACTTTTCAGACGACTTCAAGGGGCAGGTCATCGACCGCTTCATCTCGTCCTACGAGCGCGGCGCGACGCCAAACCCCTGCATCGACTGCAACCGCTACCTGAAGTTTGAGCGGCTCTACGAGCGCGCCCGCATTTTAGGCTGCGACGCCATTGTGACCGGCCACTATGCGCGCATCGAGCAGGAAAACAGGCGGTGGCTGCTCAAAAAATCGCTCGATGAGAGCAAGGACCAGAGCTACGTGCTCTACTCGCTCACACAGGAGCAGCTCGCGCATACACGCATGCCGCTCGGCGCGATGCACAAGAGCGAGACGCGCCGCATCGCGGAGGAGCAGGGCTTCTACAACGCCGACAAGCCGGACAGTCAGGACATCTGCTTCGTGCCGGACGGCGACTACGCTGGCTTTATCGCGCACTACACAGGCCGCGACTGCCCCGCGGGCGACTTTGTCGATGAAAGCGGCCGTGTGCTCGGCCGGCACAAGGGCATCGTGCACTACACCGTCGGCCAGCGCAAGGGCCTCGGCATCGCCGCGGACGCGCCGCTCTACGTCAAGCGCATCGATGCGGCAGAAAACCGCGTGGTGCTAAGCGGCAACGACGCGCTTTTTTCTCGTGAGCTGACGGCAAATGACTTCAACTGGATTGCCTACGACGTCCCACCGCGCGAGCTGCGCGCGACCGCGCGCGTGCGCTACCACCAGCGCGAGCAGGCGGCGACAGTCACGGTGCTCGAGGACGGGCACGTGCACCTCGTCTTCGACGAGCCGCAGCGTGCTATCACACCGGGTCAGGCCGTCGTGCTGTACGATGGCGACACCGTGCTCGGTGGCGGCACGATTCTCTGATGATATTCTTCTCTTTCTCTCTTCCGCTCATCCCCTGAGCGGGCGCGGGGCGCAGGCATCTGCGCCCCGCGTTTTTATTCCCGCCCGGTGCTGGGACATCTCTCTTGTTGAAATGATATCTCTTCTATATTATAATATTTTTATCGACACTATTATCCGACTTATCGTATTATAATAGCAGGGCACTCATTTATTGAAAGGTTGGTGGATTGTTTGAATTTGCCGGTAAAATCCATCTCAGACTATATTAGCGAAATTGAAAAAAAGCTCAAGCAGACTAAGGTAGATCATACTATCACCGTTTTTCGCGGAGAATCAAAAGTTTATGACACTCCGTGCCAACCCAATATTTTCAGGACCCCACTTTCACAGTCCGATCGGTTCTTTGAAAAAAATCTCTTCGACGAGATGTCCGCCAACCATCTGACAGATGGAAAGACCTATCTTGAAATTGCCATCGACGCACAGCATGGCGGTTTTCCCAGCAGATTACTGGATGTTACCTACAACTGTCTAGTTGCCCTGTACTTTGCCATCACCCCGTATTACACTGAAAGTGAGACCAGTCACGACAATGAAGATGGTATCGTATATATTTTCTTTTTAGAAGATATATACTGTCCGACCGGCAATAACATCAATCAGGCCTATAACGCGTGCATTGATCATAATTCCGACTGGTTCTCCGATCAGGAACTATTCCAAAAAAATCACAAGCTGATCGATCACATCAAGAAGAATCCCCGTATTATCGCGCAGCAAGGTGCTTTCATCCTGTTTCAAGGCGAACATTTGAGCTCATTCCCCCGTTACCGCTATGAAACGGTCAGAATCGACAAATCCGCTAAAGCACAGCTCCGGAACGATTTACGTCTCTACTTCGGGATACACACGGGATCCATCTACCCAGAAGAGTTTAACCTTGTCCACGAAATGATACGAAAAAGTAAGAACGTTTCCTCCGGTTCCTTCTCCCTCGAAAATGAACTGAAACTGATCTTTCACAATATTGAAAAGCTGTCAGAGTATTATCTGGATGAACTCGAAGTAGCCTCCAAAGACGAATATCAGCAAATCATCAAGACCGCAGAGGCCGAATTGTTCGATTACCATTTACGGCTGAAAAGCTTTTTAGACCATCTCGAATGTCATTCTAATGTCAACAAGGACTACAAGGACTACAAAGTTGATTGTCAACGTTGGAAAGAAACATTTAACAGCTTAATCAACAATTTTGCGGATACTGCTGAGGCGCTCATGCAGGAATATCCAGATTTTGCAATACAAATCTGCCGCCGAGAACTACTACTGTAGTCCAGATAGAAAAGTTTCCAGATAGAGAAAGGTGAAACAAATGGAACAGCTGAAAAGCAAAGAATATACATCCATCGCCAAGCTGATGCGTGGATTCCTTGAGGAAATTGAACTAGTTCCCTACAGCGAGCTTCCTTCTCCGCAAGAAATCGTTAAAGAATTAAAGCGCCGACGCTATCTCGAAAACGGAATCACTGCACAGCAACTTGGCTGTGCAGAAGACGGTGATCAGGTCGTTTTCGTTCACTACTCCCCAAAGAAGCCTCCGGAAGAGGTGTTCAAAATCCTACAATCTCCCCTTCTTGAAGACGGCGACCCTGTGACCTGCCATATTGTCGTTCTTACAAACACGATCGCAGAAAACGCACAAGTCGAGGCCCAAAAAGCGCGGATTACTAAACTGGCCAAAGCAAGCCTTTCCAATCGCTTCAAGGACAAAAAAAGGTCAAAAATTTGCTTCTGCACGCTGCACACTCCAGCAAAAACTGAGTAGGTTTTTTCCATCGCAATTCAAAGCAGGATTCGCTCGCCCCACTATGATTCTGCCATGGAATTTAATGCTGATTCTTCAAAGGCAGGCACTTTAGAAAGCTATCATATTTCTTCAGATGTATATATTGCAAAGCTGTTCGACATTGTGAGCCTATACAATCACATCGGTGCTGAACTGTTTGCACGCAATGTCCGGTATCATATTCGAGATGCGTTGAATGTCGAGTCCCAAATCCAGAACACTTTAACCAAATGCCCGTCAAGCTTTTATAATTGCAATAACGGAATCGCCATGCAGATTAAAAGTCAAAAGAACCTGGATCGGCGAGCCGAAAGTGATATCCGTCTGACCTACTCCGAAATAGAGGACCTCTCGATCATCAACGGTGCGCAAACAATTTCGGCAGCTGCTAATTTTTTCTTTCAGCAAACGGATGATGCCTCACAAATTGAAAACATCCAGTGTGCAAAGAAAAAAGCATGGGTTCTGCTACGCGTTTTTTATCCGGATGACAAACCGCAAAAGAATTGTTCACAGGCCTTTGATCAAATCAGTATTTCGCTCAATCGTCAAAAGCCCATTACTCCCATGGACGTTGCATATACCTGTCCGCAGATCACGCTCATCAACTCTTTTTATGAAAACGGCACCTACCCCCTTTATTGCTTTAAGCTTCTGAAACGGGGGCAAAATGAGCCTGGCCGCTTCCATTATCAGCTTTCTGATTTTGGCCGCATCGTAACTGCCTACTATTACAACGCTCCCGGTGAAGCACGTTCCAGCCCCACACAGGTCATCGTTCGGTATAGTGATACCTCCAGCGAATATGACACAGTCGAATTTTCCGAGAGCGATCCTTCCAAACCGATATATGCTCCGTTCGATCTGTACGATGACAAGGCTGCTTTATTTCTATCCTGGTACAAGCCTGTCAACTTTGCCGTGAGCATCTCCGAAGTATACCGTTTGGTAGAAAAGCAGTATCGGAATGCGGCAACCCCCGATGCCAACACTCTGGCCGTTCTGGCAAATGGGCGGTACTTTTTTGTAGCATATGTTGTAAATGCATTAAACCACGCAGGCAAGCCTTTAACAGCAGAGCGTTCGTTTGCCAATTTCGATTACAGCGCCGACCATGTAAAGTGCGCCAAAGAATACATCATCGAATTGATCTTACAATATTCCACACTTGTGGCGCAATTTGCAGAAACATATCTTAAAAACGCCGGCTCCGGCAGAAACACACTGAACTCCAACGACTTTAAAATTCCAGCATTTTATCAGGCCTGGTGTGATAATACTCAAGGAAACGATCAAATCTCCAATTGGTTGAACTCGCTTATGGCCGCACTTGGCGGCACCGATGAAAAAGTTTCTGAGCCAGCGTAATAATATAGCAGGGCGATATTGTTCTGTCGGTTTATCTCCTTAATACCATAAGCGGGGCGCTAATGCGCCCCGCGTTTTTATTCCCGTTCACCGAGGGCTTCCTCCAGCTTTTGCAGCGCGCGCTTTTCGATGCGGGATACATAGCTCCTCGAGATGCCGAGCTTTTTGGCGACCTCGCGCTGTGTGCGGGGCATCCGGCCTCCGAGGCCGTAGCGCGAGGTGATGACCTCTTCCTCCCGCTCGGTCAGGCACTCATGCACGAGCTTTCGCACGCGCAGGCAGTCGTCGCGGTCCTGAATGTCCAAATACATCGTGTCCTCGACGCCGACGACATCCATGAGGTAGAGCGACTCGCCGTCGGCGTCGGAATCGAGCGAATCGTTGAGCGACACCTCGCCCTGTAACTTCTTCCGGCTGCGAAAGTACATCAAAATTTCATTCGCTATCCTCTCCTGACGGACACATAAGCTGCCCTATGGGCGGTAAATTTAGCTCTCCATCCTCCGCAAAGAGGTATACATAGACGTTTTTGCCGTCCCAAACCACTTTTTTGACGATAGTACGCAGCAGGCGACGCCGTTCTTCAATAGTAGTCGAATCCACCGTGTCGGCGAATGACTCAATCATATCTCTATAGAAAAATAGATTTTGGCTCAGAGCATTACTCTGCCTAGCAAGCTTTTCCAATTCAGCAATTCTTGTCTGCTCCTGTTCGCTCTGCCGGTGCAGCTCATCGATCTGCTCCATGACGTATTTGGCCGAGGTCTCGCTGGCAACGGACAGAGATTCCACCAGTCGTTTGATGCGGGCTTCTGTTTCAGCATGGTTCTTCACTAATAAAGTCAACTCAGCTTCATAACTTGCTTTGTTGTCATTGATTACTTTCTTGGTTTTTGACAGTAACTGGCCAAAGTCTTTTTTGTCGGTGGCAACCTTACGTATTTCCTCAACAATCTTAGCATCTAGAGTGTTGCCGTTGCAGTTTTTCATACTACAGACAGTACCATGACTGCGCTCTTTGGTGGAGCACATATAGGTGTAAATCAACTCCCCATTAGCATTAGTGCGACCAGTCAGTTTCGGGCGCATATAGTCACCGCACTCGCCACAACGCAGAAGGCCGGACAAAAGCGCCACATTGCTGCGGGGCCTGCGGTAGCTCTTGGATTTGTTCACGTCCAGCATAGACTGTACTCGTACCCAGTTTGCACCGGAGATAATGCCGGGATGTTTCCCCACTGCCACAATCCAATCTTCCATCGGGCGAATCTGAGTAGCCTTGCCAGGGCGTTGGAGCGTGCGGTTGTAGGCCATAATACCGTGCTCACCGTCAAACTCCGATGGCTCAGCAAAAAGGTCTACGTTGTTCTCCTTGAGATACTGATACGCTGTATCGTCAGCAATCATATAAACCGGATTTGTCAGAATACCCCGGATGGCAAAGCGCGTGAACTGCTTGCCGCGCTTTGTGACACAGCGGTGCTCTAATAAGTACTGGTCAGTTTTACTGAGGGAGCCACTTTCCGTGAACACAGAAAAAATTGTCTTTACCAGCTGAATCTCCTCCGGAATAGGTTTGAGCTTACAAGCTTTTTTAACCTTGCCATCTACTGTTACGCTGGACAAGCTTTCCGAAGCGTAGCCAGTTGGTGTCGTCCCGCCCAGCCAGCGTCCGGTCTTGGACAGCTCATGCATGTTGTCGCGGATACGCTCGGCTATGGTTTCTCGCTCCAGCTGGGAGAACACTGACGCGATATACATCATTGCACGCCCCATTGGAGAGGACGTGTCGAACTGTTCCCGGATGGAAATGAAGTCAATGTGCCGGTCACCCAGATCCTCGATGAGCTTTGCAAAGTCACCAATATTGCGGCTGATACGGTCAAGGCGATAGACGACAATAGCAGCGAACTCAATCTTCTGGGAATCCTTCATCATCTGCTTGAACTGCGGACGCTCCAGATTGCCGCCGGAAAACCCCTCGTCCTCATATACAAGCGCATGCTCCGCCTCGTCTTCGCCAAAGTGCATTGCGATATATTGGCGGCACAGCTCAATCTGGTTCTCAATACTTTCGCCTTTCCCGGTAAATTTGGATTTGCGGGAATAGATAACGTATTGCTTCACCTGCGGCTGGTCTGTTGTTTTCATAGCAACACCTCGCATTACATTGTTAGATTGTTAGATATATTGTAACGGATTGGAACCCATTTGAAAAGGTGCAAATGAGATTTTTTGAAAAGTTCTCCAAAGAACGTTATACCCCTTTATACCCCTTTCAAAAGGGTATAAAGGGGTATAACGTATTCTCACTGCCAGTTTCGTTTCAGGACTTCACTTTTGAGATACAGCGTGCTCTTTTCCGATGTTTTGATCGGATGAAGCTTCCCGCGTTTTGTAAGGTCAATGATGTTCTGCCGGGAGCAACCTAATATCTCCGCCGCTTCCGATGCGTTGATGATTCTGTGCGCGGCAAAGTTCCGGAAGTCTTCCATCGTCAGCGGAACACTTTTGCCAATTCGGTAGAGCATCGTGTCCGAAATGGTCATGTTCACATCCCAAGCAACACCGTATCCGCCGGTCTGCATCTGTACATACTGAAAATAGTCCGGCTTCTTGAGAAGAACTTGAAATGTCTTCGTCTTTTCAAAATGCTTCTGCAAATCGCACTTCTTCACTACGCCATCCCGGAAAAATACCAGCAGGCAATGGTTCTCCAGCGGCAGCACATCTTCAATTCTCTTTGAGAACCGCCGCGTAATTTCTTCCGGAAGCTCTTTCTCGTTAATGGGAACAAGGTAGTAATCATCCTGTGCGCATCGCCCCATTGCCAGCATCAGAAGCTCGTACTCATCATATTCCTTCAGATGATTGTCGCGCAGAATCTCACCGATGTTCTGGCGGTCGATCGGAACGATCCGCTGCTGAACCCAGATCTTGCTCCAATAGGAATTGACTGTGGTTTCCCCACGCTTCACAAAGGAGTCCAGCAACAGCGGCGTTTCCCATGCATCCGCATTTTCAGGCAGCTCAATATAGAACTGCTTTTCCTGCTTGTAATACAGGAGGTACGCCAGATCCTTCTGCTCCTGCACCGATTCATCTCGAATTGCATAAATCTTCATATGCGCACCACCTTTTCCAGATCATTTCCCATACGCCTTCAGAAAAGGCCCACCAGTTTCGATAGAATTACGGTGGACAGGCCATGACAAATGGGTCAACTCCTGTTTTTCCTTCATAAGCTGCATATGTACATTCTCACTCCCCATTATCGTACTTCATTACTTGTCATACGTCAAGCTATAATGCAAAAAGCCGCCACCCTGATTTCACTCAGGGCGGCAGCTTAAACTTGTTTATAGCAAATCGGATAAACAAGTTGACACTATTGCTTGGAACGTAAATGTTCAACTACTGCATCGATAAGCTCCAACTTTTGTTCCGTAGAGCAGGGCAATTTCTGCACCATCTTTAGCGCTTGCTCTGCGTGGAACTTGGCCAGTTCCTTGCTAAGTTTCGCCTTTCCTTCCGGCGTGGTCGGCATAATCAAAAAGACTTCCATATCTATTGTTCCTTTCAGAAAATTATGTGTGAGTTGTAGCAAATCGCTGCAACTCACGGTGGTTATCCTAAAATTTCCAAGTGTTTTACGGCTCTGGCTTTTCAACAACGAAAAGCGGGAATAGGTCATAGTTTCCATCCTTATCAGAACTCAAATTGAGCTCAGATAGAACCTGCTCCTGAACCTCAGGTTTAAGATCACAAATATATATTTCAACGCGCATGTGTCGTCCTCCATATAAGATTTTGCAAATTAATGGAGAGAGCTGCAGCAACTCGCTGCAGCTCTCAAATCATTTGTCTCGGAAAAGGTGCTTGTAAAGGTCATCCACGCCCTTTTGCTTTTGCGTCCAGGTAATCGGTGCCATTTCAAAACCAGCGGCCGCACCCATCTCAATATAACGATCACGCGCTTTCCG
>OGMO01000736.1_pt1 | contig 26239 bp, 14 predicted proteins | sample 1573241 | NCBI WGS metagenome assembly OGMO01 (sample SAMEA2581896, study PRJEB24529) | metagenome | biome: Human gut stool | place: China | collected 2011 | reverse complement strand
TCGGCACCGACCCCGAGGCGGCCGACATCGTCTTCAAGGAGAAGTGGAAGGTCGTGATGGTCGGGCTGGATCTCACCTATCAGGCCCGCGTGAGCGACGAGCAGGTCACTCGCATTGCCGCGATCCCGACGGCCTCCGCGAAGCTCCTCGCTGAAATCCTCACGGCCTTCAACGTCCGCTACCGCCGCGTGCGCGGCTTCGGCGACGCGCCGCTGCACGATCCGTGCGCCATCGCGTGCGTGCTCGACCCGACGGTCGTCAGGTACGTCCCCGTGCCCATCAGCGTCGAACTCACGGGCACGCGCACCCGCGGCATGACCGTCGCCGACTTCCGCAGGACGGCCCCCGAGGGCTGTCACACCCACGCCGCGCTCGAGCTTGACCTCGCGCGTTTCTGGGACATGATGGCGGATGCCGTGTCGAGACTGCCGTAAAGAGGGCGTTCAAATGCGTCTCTCGGGAAGACTGAGGGACGCATGAAAATGAGAGTGTAAAAATCGGGAGCCTCCGTTGCGGAGACTCCCGATTTTATTTAGAAGCTTCAGGCCTCAGGCCTCAGGATTCTCGGAGACCGGATAGTAGGCACAGGCCATGGCTTCGGCCTTGAGCTTGGCCTCGGCGGCTGCTGCGGCTTGGTCCTCGGCCTCATCGAGCGCGATGATCTGCTTGATGCGCTTGATGGCCATCTCACGCACGAGCGGCACGTCCATTTCGGGCGTGAAGATGTGCGCGAGGCGCAGGCCTTCGAGCATGGCGCGGATGGTCATGCAGCGGCTCTCGATCACTTCGTAGGGCGGTGCGTAGCGGCGCTCCTCCTTCATCGCAAGCAACTGAGCCTCGACGATGTGGTTGCGGACCTTGCTCGCGGCGGCCACGACGATTTCATAGACCTTCGGGTTGATGAGGGCCTCGTTCATGATCGCGATGGAGAGCGACGTGTTGTCGAGGTTGAGGTAGGCGTCGACCACCTGGCCGAGCTCCTTGTCCATGCGCTCTTCGGGCGACAGGTCGGCGAACTTGTCGGTGTCGATCATGTCGAGGAACTCCTGCGTGCGCAGTTCGACGAGCGCCTCGATGATCGCTTCCTTGTTGCTGAAGTAGTTGTAGATGTGGCCGGCGCTCATGCCGAACTCCTGCGCGATGTCGCGCAGGGTCGTCTTGTGGAAGCCCTGCTTCTTGAAGCAGCGTTGGGCGGCGTCGAGTATCTGGTTGCGGCGTGAGTGGCGCTGGTGCTTGCCCGCCTTGTGAATGGTGAATGTCACTTTGGCCATGGATTACTCCTTGTCGGCCTTGTCGGCCGGCTGCGCTTCGGCTACGGTCGTGCCGCCGCCGAGCACCTTGTAGAGGGTGATGGCGCTCATCGACTTGGAGAGTTCGGCGCCGATGAGGGCCTGCTTGGCGCCGACCATGGCGCGCTGGCTCGTCAGAACGTCGTTGTAGGAGATGGCGCCCGCCTTGTAGCTGGCGTCGGAGAGTTCCCAGGCCTTGGTGGCGGCCTCGGCGTATTCGCGGCGGGCCGTGAGTTCACGGTCCATCGTGCCTTCGGTGGCGAGGGCGTCGGAGACTTCCCTGAAGGCGGTCTGAATGGCCTTTTCGTAGTTCGCGACGGCGATCTTCTGGCCGACCTTGGCGGCTTCAAGGGTGGCGACGTTGCGGCCGCCCGTGAAGATCGGAAGGTTCACGGAGGGCGTGAAGGACCAGAAGCCCGTGTGCGCGTCGAAGAGGTTCGAGAGCTGCATGCCCGTGGTGCCTGCGCCGGCGGTGATCGAGACGCTCGGGAAGAAGGCGGCTCGGGCGACGCCGATGTTGGCTTCGGCGCTGATCAGGTCACGTTCGCTCGCAGCGATGTCGGGACGCTTGAGGAGCACTTCGGAGGGAAGGCCGGCGGGGAGGACGGCCGTCTGCGTGACGCCGGTGGCGAGACCCGCAGGGAGCAGATCCTCGGGGACGGTGGTGCCGCAGAGAAGGTCGAGGGCGTTCTTGTCCTGCGCGACGGCGCGGATGTAGGACGCGATCTGGGCGCGGGCGGCCGTGACCGTCGTGCGGGCCTGCTCATAGTCGAGCCTGCTCGCGGCGCCGAGCCTGTAGCTTTCCTCGATGAGGCGGAAGCTTTCCTCCTGGCTTGCGAGGGTCTCCTTCTGGAGCTCGAGTTGGGCGCGGTCGGCGCCGAGCGCAAGCCAGCCGGAGGCGACCTGGGCGATCAGGGCGCTCTGGGCGGAGCGGCGGGCGTCCTCGGAGGCGAGGTAGGCCTGCAGGGCCTGCTCGTTGAGGTTGCGCACACGGCCGAAGAAGTCGAGCTCATAGCTCGTCATGGCGAGCTGGGCCGTGTAGGTGTGGGTCGTCGTGCTCGTGCCGGCGACGCTTGCCGGGGTGTGCTTGCCTGCGTTGCTAGCGGCGGCGGCGACGGTCGGGAAGAGCTCGGAGCGCTGCACGCCGTAGAGGGCGCGGGCCTTTTCAATGTTGAGGGCCGAGACGCGGAGGTCGCGGTTTTCCTTGAGGGCGAGATCGATCACCTTGCGAAGGCGCTCGTCCGTGAAGAAGGCCTGCCATTCGGGCAGGGCTTCGCTGCGCACGGAGGCTGCGTCGTAGGCTTCGCCCGTGGGCCACGCCTGTTCGACGGGTGCGGCGGGACGCTCGTGGTCCGGGGCGAGGTTGACGCAGCCCGTCAGGGCGAGGGCCGCGCAGAGGGGAAGGATCTTGAAAATCGTCGTGGACATGATCTTTGTTCCGTGAGGGCGGCGGAGCGGGTGAGGCCCGCCGCCCTGAGATTTCAATGTGTCGTGATGTCAGTCACCTGCATCAGGCCTGCTGGGTCTGGTTCTTTTCGTGGCGCTTCTTGCCGCCGAGGAAGCGGTCGACGAGCACGTAGAAGACCGGGACGAAGGCGATGCAGAGGAAGGTGCCTGCGAGCATGCCCCCGAGCACGCCCACGCCGATGGCGTTCTGGGCGCCGGCGCCCGCGCCGTGGGCCATGGCGAGCGGGAGCACGCCGAGACCGAAGGCGAGGGAGGTCATGAGAATCGGACGCAGGCGGACACGCACGGCCTCTTCGGCGGCGTGGATCGCATCCTTGCCCTGTTCCATGTACTCCTTGGCGAATTCCACGATCAGAATGGCGTTCTTGCTCACCAGACCGATCGTCGTGAGAAGGCCGACCTGGAAGTAGATGTCGTTGGACATGCCGAGCGCGCCGGTGAGGCCGAGGGCGCCCACGACGCCGCAGGGCACCACGAGGAGCACCGCGATCGGGACGGACCAGCTTTCATAAAGGGCGGCAAGGCAGAGGAACACCACGAGGATCGAGAGCGCGAAGAGCGCGGGACCCTGGTTGCCTGCGGCCTTTTCCTGGTACGAAACGCCGTTCCAGGCGATTTCGTAGCCGGCGGGGAAGACTTCCTTGGCGATTTCCTCAATGGCGGCCATAGCCTGACCGGAGGAGACGCCCGCACGCGGGTTGCCCTGGATGTTCACGGCGGGAAGGCCGTTGAAGCGTTCGAGACGCGGGCTGCCGTAGGTCCATTCGAACTTGGCGAACGTGCCGATGGGCACCATCTCGCCGTTGGCATTGCGAACGTGCCAGCCGAGGATGTCTTCGGGTTGCATGCGCGAGCCCGTGTTGCCCATGACCCAGACCTGCTTGACGCGGCCGCGGTCCATGTAGTCGTTGACGTAGGAGCCGGAGAGGACGGTCGAGATGGCGGAGTTGACTTCGCCGATGCTGAGGTTGAGGGCCGAGAGCTTTTCATAGTCGAGCACGAGCTTCAACTGCGTCGTGTCGGCCATGCCGTTGTGGCGGACCATCGTCAGACGCGGGTCGGCGTTGGCCTTCATCAGGAACTGGCCCATGTACTGCATGAGCTTGTCGTGCGTGCCGCCCGTGTTGTCCTGGATGTAGAGGTCGAAGCCGTCGGCCACGCCGAGTTCGGGAACCGGCGGAAGCGGGAAGACGAAAGTGCTGGCCTGCTTGAAGTCCGGGTGGCCCATGAGGATGCCCATGGTGCGGCCCTGGATGGCGGCGACCGACGTGTCGGGCGTCGTGCGCTCGCTCCAGTCGCGAAGCTTCAGGAAGCCCAGAGCCATGTTCTGGCCCGTACCCGCGAAGGAGAAGCCGCGGACCACGAAGACGGACTCGACGGACTTGGCTTCGGTCTTGGCGAACGTCTGCTGGATCTTCTTCATCTCAAGGTCGGTGCGCTCGAGCGTCGCGCCGTCGGGGAGCTGGGACATCATCATCAGGACGCCCTGGTCTTCCTGCGGCATGAACGAGGTTGGCAGCGCCTTGAAGCCCCAGACCATCAGGCCGACGACGGCGGCGTAGGCGACGAGCATGACGCTCCAGCCGTGGATCGACTTGGCGATGAGGGCCTTGACGGACTGCGTGAAGGCGTCGAAGCTGCGGTTGAACCAGCCGAAGAAGCCGCCCTTGCCGTGGTGCTCCTCATGGTTGACCGGCTTGAGCATCGTGGCGCAGAGGGCCGGCGTCAGTGTCAGGGCGACGACGACGGAAAGCGCCATGGCTGAGACGATGGTCACCGAGAACTGGCGGTAGATGACGCCCGTGGAGCCGCCGAAGAAGGCCATCGGCACGAACACGGCCGAAAGGACCATGGCGATGCCCACGAGGGCCGACTGGATTTCGCCCATCGACTTGATGGTGGCGGTCTTCGGGTCGGTGCCGTCCTCGCGCATCACGCGCTCGACGTTCTCCACGACCACGATGGCGTCGTCCACCAGCAGGCCGATGGCGAGCACCATGGCGAACATCGTCAGCATGTTGATGGAGAAGCCGCAGGCGAAGAGCGCGCCGAACGTGCCCAGAAGCACGACCGGCACGGCGATCGTCGGGATGAGCGTCGCGCGGAAGTTCTGCAGGAAGAGGTACATCACCACGACGACGAGCACGATGGCTTCAAAGAGCGTCTTGATCACGCCCTTGAGAGCTGCGGAGACGAACGGCGTCGTGTCGAACGGAATCATGACTTCCATGCCTTCGGGGAAGCTCGGCTTGAGTTCCTCGACGCGTTCGAGCACGGCCTTCTGCGTGGCGATGGCGTTGGCGCCCGAAGCGAGCTTGATGGCCATGCCGGAGGCCGGATAGTCGTCGTAGGTGGCGAAGGCCATGTAGGTCTGCTGGCCGACGGCGACTTCAGCGACGTCGCGCAGGTAGACCTTGGCGCCGTCCTCGGTCGTCTTGAGGAGGATGTTGCGGAATTCCTCAGGCGTCTGCAGCAAGCTTGCCGACGAGATGGTGGCCGTGAAGAGCTGCTTGCCGTCGGTCGGCTGCTGGGCGATGCCGCCGGCGGAGACCTGGGCGTTCTGGGCCGAGATGGCGGCCTTGACTTCGCTCGGGTTGAGCTTGTACTTCACCATCTTGCTCGGGTCGAGCCAGATGCGCATGGCGTATTCGGAGCCGAACACTTCGGCTTCACCGACGCCCTGCACGCGCGAGAGCGGCTCCTGAACATGAGCGACGAGGTAGTCGCCCAAGTCGGAGGCGTTCATGCTGTGGTCCTTGGAGATGAAGCCCACGACCATCAGGAAGTTGGCGGACGTCTTCTGAATGGTGACGCCCATCTGCTGCACGACCTGCGGAAGCGTGGTCAGGGCCGTCTGGATCTTGTTCTGGACCTGGACCTGAGCCATGTCGGGGTTCGTGCCGGCCTCGAAGGTCACCGTGATGGACACGCGGCCCGTCGAGTCGGACGTCGACGACATGTAGAGGTAGCCGTCAAGACCGGTGAGGTTCTGCTCGATGATCTGTGTGACGGTGTTTTCGATCGTCTCGGCGGAGGCGCCCGGATAGGTGGCGGAGATGCTCACCTGCGGAGGCGCGATCTGCGGGAACTGGCTGATCGGCAGCCTGAGGATGGCGAGAGCACCCGCGAGCATGATCACGATGGCGATCACCCACGAGAAGACGGGCCTCTCAATGAAAAAGCGTGAGAACATGGTTTACTGCCTCAGTCCGTATTAGTAGAGGGGCTTGCCGGTCTTGTCGAGCATCTTGGAGGCGTCGGCCTCCTTGGGCGAAACGGTGGCGCCGGCGCGGGTGCGTTGGAAGCCCTCGTAAACGACGCGGTCGCCGGCCTTGAGGCCGGACTCGACGAGCCAGCTCGTGCCGATCGAGCGGGAGGCCGTGATCCTGCGGGTGGCGATCTTGTTCTCGGCGTCGATCACCCAGACGGAGGCGTTGCCCTTGGCGTCGCGCATCACGCACTGCATCGGAATGACGATGGAGTCGGGACGCACGCCTTCGACGAGGTTGGCGCGGACGTAGAGGCCGGGGAGAAGAACCTTGTCCGGGTTCGGGAACACGGCGCGGACGTTGACCATGCCGGTGGATTCGTTGACGGTGACGTCGGTGAACGTCAGCTCGCCCTCGTGCGGGTAGACGGAGCCGTCGTCAAAGACGAGCTGGACGCGGGCGCTCTGGTTGTCGCCGGACTTGAGCACGCCGGAGGCGATGTCGCGGCGGATGCGCATCAGGTCGTCGGCCTTCTGCGTCACGTCGACGTAGATCGGGTCGAGCTGCTGCACGCGCGTGAGCGGCGTGGCCTGGTAGGCGGCCATCAGCGCGCCTTCCGTGAATTCGGAGCGGGAGATGCGGCCCGAGATCGGGGAGAGTACCTTCGTGTACTGCATGTTGACCTTCGCGGTCGCCACGGCGGCCTCGGCGGCCTTCTGGTTGGCGACGGCGGACTTGAGCGCGGCCTGAGCGGCGTCGTCGGACTGCTTCGAGACGGCGTTGATCTTCACGAGCTCGGAGGAGCGCTTCGCGTCGGCGCGGGCCTTCACGAGGTTGGCATTGGCCTGGGCGAGCGAGGCTTCTGCGGACTTGAGCGCGGCGACGTAGGGGGCGTCGTCGATCTGATAGAGCTGCTGGCCGGCCTTGACTTCGGAGCCGTCCTTGAAGAGCTTCTTGACGAGGACGCCGTTGACCTGCGGGCGAACCTCGGCTTCATAGTAGGCGCTGGTGCGGCCCGTCAGGGTCGTCTGAAGCGTCTGGTCGGTCGTCTTGGCCGTCACGTAGGTGACTTCCGTCGGAGGCATCTGCCGCTGGGCGGCCTGCCCCTGTTGGGCGCCGTCCTTGCAGCCGGTGAGCACGGTCGTGGAAGCCAGGGCGCACATCAGCGCCAGGGTGATGGTTTTGTGCGTTGACAACATGTCAATGTACCTTCTGGTTTTTGTCGAAAACGGTTGTATCAGGTCGTCGGAAAGCGCCGTGTTGCGGGACTCTTTCCTGAAAACCTGTTCAGTGATGACTGAACGGTTGTTCAGGATTCTAGCAGACCTTCTGAACGAACGTTCAGGATTGTACCAAATCGAAACGGTGCCGAACGTAAGGATTCTTCAATTTTCGAGCGCATTTTCCGATGTTTCGGACACGTGCTTCATCATTGGGATCGCTACTGTTCGAGGGGAAGAGGAGGTTTCCGGGCTTCCGCGCTGTAAAACGGCGCGCTGTCTCAGTAGTGTCCTCTGCAATCCCACAGGTATGAACGGATCGTCAGGTTTTGGGATGTTCTAAGAAGATAGTCGGCTAATCAAGCGATTTTGCGAAAGTTGACGGCAGAAGACGGAAGTCTTGATCCTTTTTGTTGAGGGAAAGGGCTTTTAACGGCGTCGCGGGGACCCCGGCGCTCGCGGTTTCGCCTGCGCCCGTGGGTTGATGGCGGGGTTCGATGCAAATCCGCCCGCGGGAGAGACGTTCTCCTGCGGGCGGCGGGTCACGAAAGGTTGTTCACCGGTCCTTCATCGGAGGGCTTCGGCCGTTCGGGCGATGAAGACGACGAAGTCCTGCACGAAGCGCTGCGTGAGGTCGGCTTCGGCGAGCGACCACATGCGCCAGGCGCCGTTGTGCACGAGGCGGCAACCCGCGCACGTGCGGGGCTTGACGTCGTCGAAGGCGGGCACGAGCACGTCTGCGCGGCCGCTCCAGAAGGTGGCTCGCAGGAGCGTGCGCCCGCCGATCGTCATGGTGGCGTCGTTGGGCGTCGTCTGAAGGACGGGATTGACGCCTCGGTCCATCAGGCCGTCGCGGATCACCTCCATGAAGGTGACGGGCGTGTGGTGCGGGTCGCCGCAGGACTCGGCCGCGGGCTCGTTTGGAGCTTCGTCTTCCGTCTTGGCGTCCGCTTCGGCGGCGGGCTCGTCGTCGAAGACGTCGGAGAGCGTCGGGAGCGAGATGCGCACCGCATCCCTCATCTCCATCTCGGGAATGAGCATGATGTCGGCCTTCTCGACCTCGACGGGCATGAGCGGAGCCTCGAACTGCACGGGGGCCGTGACGACGGGGGCGGCGTCGTCGGGCGCGAGGTCGGCGGGCGTCACGGGGGCGACGGGCGGCACGGGGTCCTCGTCCTCCTTGTCGAAGACGATCATGTCGAGCCCCGTCTCGAGGCGCTCGACGTTGGCCCTCACGTGTGCAAGAAGCAGGTCCGTCTGCGGGGCGCAGTCCTCGGGCTCGGGAGCGATGCCCAGGGCGGCGAGGGCCTCGCAGACGCGCTCGAGCGTCTTTTCGGGGCGGCGGAACCAGTCGGCGCTGCGCACGCGCACGAACTTCCAGCCCGCGCGCTCGAGCACGGTCTGGCGCTCCATGTCGCGGCGGATGGCGTCCTCGTCCTCGCGGCCCGAGCCGTCGCACTCGATGGCGGCGGCGCGGCCGCGCGCACGCACGACCATGTCGAGGCGCCAGGCGCCCGCATCGTGGCCCGCCTCGACGCGGTAGCCTCGCTTTCGCAGCGCACGGAGCACCTGACCCGTGAATTCGGGATCCGGCAGGTCGAAGGGCTCGGCCGCGCCGATCGTGCCCGACATGACGCCGTCGGCCCAGTCGAAGAGCGAGCGGCGCAGGTCGTCGGGCTTGAGCTGCGCGGCGGGGTCAAAGGAGTGCACGAGCCAGAGCTGGTCGCGGGCGCGGGAGACGGCCACGTTCCAGCGCTTCTTCATCATGCCGTCGGCGCCGTCGGTCTCCTTCCTGAGGGGAAGCCCGGGCGCGGCGGAGTCAACGAGCGAGAGGATCACGACGTCGCGCTCGTCGCCCTGGAATTCGGCCGAAATGCCGCAGTGGATGCGGCGGCGCTCGATCTCGCGCGGGTCGAAGTTCTCGACGAGCAGGCGGCGGATGCGGTTGACCTGCGCGCCGTGCACGCTTCGCATCGGGATGATGCCGAAGGTCTTGCCGTCGTAGGCGGGATCATGGATCATCGCACGAAGCAGGCGGATGACGGCCTGGGCCTCCTCTTCGTTGACGCCGTTGTCGCCCGCCGTGCCGCGGGTGCGCCAGGGCACCACCGCGGGCTTGAGGCTCGAGGACGAGGCGTCGCGAAGCGGCCTGATCGTGCCGTTGTAGGAAAGGCGGCTGCACCAGCCGATGATTTCGGGCACGGAGCGGAAATGCTCGACGAGCATGTGCGCGGGGAAGGCCATGCTCTGCACGAGGCCGTAGAGCGAGAGCCTCGAGTCGTAGAGCTTGGGCTCCTTGACGCGGCCTTCAAGATGACGGGCGCAGAGCGCGTCGACGGCGGCCTCGCTCGTGCCCACGGAGAGCGGCGTCACCTGGCGGTCGTCGCCCACGACGATCACCTTCTTGCCCATATAGAGGAGCGGCAGCGCCGTCATGTCGGCCTGGCTCGCCTCGTCGACGACGATCACGTCGAACTTCGAGGCGGTGCTGAAGTTGAGGAGCGCGTCCTGGATCATCATGATCCAGACGGGCACGGCCTGCTGGCAGGCGGGCAGAAGCCTGTTGACCTCGCGCCTCCAGGCGGCGCTCTTGCGGCCGCGGCCGACGGCGCGCTTCATGTAGGCGGCAAGCGAGAAGAGGTTCGAGAGCGCGGGACCGTTCGAGAGCCTCGACTTGACGGCAAGCCAGGCCTTGGCGACGGCGAGCTGGGCCGTCGCCTCGCGAAGGTCGGCGCACAGACGCTCGGCGTCGGACTGCAGTGCATCGAGGTCCGCGGCGGTCGCGCGCGTGTAGATGCGCTCGAGCTGGCGGTAGAGCCAGGCGTTCGTGATTTCGGGCGACGGGTTCGAGGTCGTGAAGCCGGGCTCGCCCGCCTCGAGCGCGTTCGCCCACTCGGGCGCGGCGGCGCGAAGCCTTTCAAGAAGCTCGGTGCGGCGGGCAAAGAGCGGCTGGTCCTCAAGAAGCTTCCTGAGGCGCTCGGCCTCAAGCTCCCAGGCGTCGGGATCGACGAGCGTTGCGGCGGCAAGGCGCCTTGCGGTCGCGCAGGCAGGTGCGGCCGCATAGAGCTTCTGGCTCTCGGTCGCCTGCCATTCGCGAAGCGCATGAAGCTCGGCCTCGCGGTGACGGGCCGTGTGCACGGGCGCGAGCACGTCGGTCGCAAACCTGCGGGCCGCCTCGAGCGGATCGGCGGATTCAAGGAGCTCCTTCATGCCCTCGGCTTCGATGCCGGAGGAAAGAAGCCCTTCAATATAGGGAACGAAGACCCTGCGCCACCAGATGCAGGTGTCGGATAGCGACGTGCCGTAGCGCGTGAAGAGCGTGCGCACGGCGTTGTTGCCGTAAGTGGCGAAGGCGGGTGCGTCCGCGCGTTCGGCAAGGCTGTCCCAGGTGCGGGCGACGGTCTTCACGGCGGCCTTGAGGCGCGCGTGCAGCGCGACGGCTTCGAAGGCCTCCTTCGAGGCGGGGCGCGAGCCGTCCACTTCGACGCCGGAAAGCGCATCGGCGGCCTCGCGGGCCTCCTTGTTGAAGAGGCGGCCGAGGAAGCCCGTGCTGCCGTCGGGATCGTTGGCTGTGAACCATTCGGCGGCCTTCATGGCGGCGTCGGCGTCGATGGCGTCGGGGATGACGACGGTGCGGTTGTCAAGAAGCGAGGCGCGGTCGACGGCGAGAGCAAGTTCGTTTGCGGCCGCGAGCTCGCGCTCGAGCTGCTCGAAGGCCTCGCGGCACCCTTCGTCCGCAAGGCCGAGCGAGAGCGCAAGGCGCTTCATTTCGTCCGTTTCGGTAAGCGGCGAAAGATCCATAGCGGGCGTGAGCGCGGAGATGCCCGACTCGGGTGCGACGAGAAGCGTTTCGCCGCCCTTCATGAAGGCGTGGAGCCGTTCGCCTGAGGCGCTCCTTCGCTCGTCGATGGTGACGTCGCCTGCGTCCTCGGCGAGCACGTCGCGCCAGCGGCGGTTCATGCCGCGCATCGTGTCGACGTCGGGCAGAAGCTCGAATCCGGGGAGCAGGCCCGAGAGGTCGCGGGCCGTCTCGGCGTCCCACCGGCCGTTCGTGCCGTAGAGTTCAAGAAGCTCCCTGAAGGAGAGCGGCAGGGGACCTTCGGCCACTTCGCCCGGAATGAGCGCCTGCAGGCGCTCGGCCTCGCGCAGGAACTTCGCGATTTCGGTGAGCGTGTAGCGGCGGCCGTTGAATTCGACGGCCTCATGCTCGATCCTGCGTTGCTCGAAGATGCGGCGGCGACGGTCGGCGAGCGCGGTGCCGAGTCGATGACGTTCAAGGCCGAGCGCCCTGATGCGGGCCTCGAGGTCCTCGACGTTGAGGCGGGTGAGGCGCGTGATGAGTTCGGACGAGGTCTGCTCGAGGTCCTTCCTGTCGCCGAGCATCGTGACGCAGAGCGGCTGGATCTCCTTCGGCAGGAGGTCCTTGACGACCGAGAGCGCCTTCGTCGTGTGGCTCGTGACGAGCACGCGCTTGCCCTGCGAGAGGAAGTGGCCGAGAAGGTTCGCGATGGTGTGGGTCTTGCCTGTGCCGGGAGGGCCCTGCACGAGCACGACGTTGTTGTGTTCGACCTCGTGCGCGATCGCGAGCTGCTCGGGGTTCGCGGGCTTGGCGAGAAGTACGTCGGGGTCCTCGCCCGCCGTCGCGGCGAGTTTGGCTTCGAGCGAAAGCGTGGGCGTGAGGCCCGAGGCGAGCGTCGGGAAGACGTCGGGACAGACGATCTCCATCAGGTGCGCGGGCACGTCGCGGTGTTCGGCGATGTCCTTCCTGATGCTGCGGATCGCACTGCGAACGCCGCTCGGACGCGGCTGAATAAGAATGACGGGACTCGCCTCGAGCGTGAAGGCGGGTTTTTCACCCGCATCCTCGGGGAGTTCTTCTTCTGCGGGCACGAAGCGGCAGTCGGGGTGAAGGCTTGCGGCGAACTTTTCGAGCGCCTCGGAAAGCGACTCGTCGCCCGCAAGGTTCGCGTCCGCACCCGCATCCTCGAGCCATTCTTCAAAGCGCGAGGCGGCCTTGAGGTCGACGCCGTCCTCGGCAAAGGGCGCGAGGATTTCGGCAAGGAGCCTCGGGTCCTCGTCGCCGTTTCTGCGCACTTCGATCACGGGCAGGTTGCGGCGGCTCGAGCCGAGCTCGATGACGAGCGGCTGCACGAGGAGCGGCCAGCGCACGGGGTTCTTCGCGCGCGTGACGTCGGGGTTCGACGTGAAGACGGCCGTGCCGATCACGCACTCGTCGCGAAGGTTCGACTCGGAGAGATGGTCCCTCAGGTCCTGCAGGCGCTCGAAGAGCGCATGGTTGGGAAGAATTTCGCCTCTGGCCTCCAGCCAGGCGCCGCGGATCTTGAGCCAGTCGGCGAGCGTCTCGTAGAGTTCGGCCGACTCGGGATGCTCGGCCGGATCGGGTAGGGCCTTCCAGTCGGGCGTCCACTCGGGGGCGCGCCAGTCGCCCGTCGCATACGGGGCGAGAGACTCGGGAATCGGCGGGCACGGCGGCATTTCGAGCTTTTCGATGCGGCAGACGAGGTCGGCGTCGGCGCCCGTCGGGTCGCCCGCAACGAGCCCCGGCACGGCCGCCTCGAGCTCGGTGAGCCTGAGAAGCCTGCCGCACCTCGAGAGGTGTCTTGCGGCCGTCTGCCTGAGGCTCGTGGCCTCTTCAATGAAGGTGAGAAGACTGTCGATTGCTTCGCGCTGTGCTTCGGTGGCTATCATCGGAATTGTCTTGGCTGCCGTCCGGAGAATTGCCCGGCCGGAATCGGATTTCGGAATCTAAACACCACATTGTACTGAAGCGGACGCAATCCGCCTCCACCAGCGGCGCCGGCCCGCGTCCCGAGCTTCGCAAATGCATCGCGGCAGGCGTGCGGTCCGGTGAGGTGATGATATCGAGAGGCTTGGAAAAAAAAGAGGGGAAATCTGCGGAAATCCTGTGCAAACGAACGGAATCGGGTAGAATCGTGATATAGGCTCGTCGAGGAAGATGACGTCGGTGTCCTGGGCGAGGACCATGGCAATGAAGGCGCGCTGGCGCTGGCCGCCCGACATTTCGTCGATGAAGCGGTCGGCGAAAGCCTCGAGGCCCATGTAGCGGATGGCCTCGTCGACGCGGCGCCGGTCGTCGTCGGTGAGCCGCGTGCCCGAGTGCGGAAAGCGTCCGAACCCAACGAGTTCGCGGACCGTGACCTTCATCTGGACGGTGTTCGTCTGGGTGAGAACCGCGAGGCGTCTGGCGAGCGCGCGGGTGTTCCAGCTTTTGATCGAGCGTCCGTCGAAGAGCACGTCGCCGTGCTCGGCGGCGAGAAGGCGTGCAGCGATGCCGAGCACGGTGGACTTGCCCGCGCCGTTGGGGCCGATGAGCGACGTGACCTTTCCCTTCGGGATCTCGAGCGAGACGTCGTCGACCACGGGAATGCCGTCGTAGAGCTTGGTGAGCGTTCGGATGGAGAGCATGGTCATGGCGGATCAGAGTCCTTTGCTGCGAAGGATGAGGTAGAGGAAGTAGACGCCGCCCATGATCGTGATGAAGACGCTCACGGGGACGCTGAAGGCTGCGAGGTGCTCGACGGCAAATTGTCCGCCCGCGAGCACGACGATGCCGATGAGGACGCTGCCTGCGATGAGCGTGCCGTGGCGGTAGGTCATGAAGAGGCGGCGCGAGAGGTTCGCGGTGATGAGGCCGAGGAAGGAGATCGGACCCACGAGCGCGGTGGCGACGGCGATCGAGAGCGCAACGCCCACGAGTAGGCGTCTCGTCGTGCGGTCGTAGTCGACGCCGAGGCTCGTGGCGGCGTCGCGCCCGAGCGCAAGGATGTTGAGGACGGCAAGGTCGCGGCGCAGCACGAAGGCGAGCATCGCCAGAATCACGAGGGCGGCCGGAATGAGGGACGCGGAGACGTTGGTGAAGCTCGCGGTGAGGGAGTTCATCAGCGCGTCGTATTCGTTCGGGTCCATCATGCGCACGAGCGAAGCCTGAATGCTCGAGAAGAACGTGGTGAGGACCGTGCCGATGAGAAGGATGTAGAGGACGTTGCCGCCCGTCTTCTCGAAGAGGACGCCGTAGATGAGAAGGCCCATGACGCCCATGAGCGCAAGGTCGACCGCGAACTGCGAGACGGGATCCGTGGCGACTGCGCTCGTCGCGCCGAAGACGAAGGCGACGACGGTGTGGATGAGGACGTAGAGCGAATTCATCCCGAGCAGGCAGGGCGTCACGATGTTGTTTCGGATGACGGTCTGGAAGACGAGCGAGGCACCCGCGACGGCGACGGCCGCCGTGACGATGCCCGCAAGACGCGGCAGGCGCAGCGACATCGCGTAGTCGAAGAACCTCGGGTTGACGAACGCGAACTGGTAGAGAAGGCAGGCCGTCACGGCGCAGACCGCGAGGAGCATCATCACGATGCGGCGCCTGCGGGCGGCGGCGAGAAGAACCGTCGTCGAGGCGGAGACGCCTGCGGACGGGGCGGCGGGGCTGCAGGCCCCGAGGGCGGACTGGCAGGAGGACATCATCGGGCTCCCGGAGTGGAGGCGGAGGTGGAGGTGAAGGTGAAGAGGAACTTGACGTTGGCGAGCGTGAGTGCCATGCGGCCGCATCGGAGCCTGTGCAGGATGAGCGCGATGAAGACGGCGCTGCCGACGATCCCGACGATGAGCTCGATCGGGAGCTCGAAGGGCGCGACGACGGTGCGTGCGGCGAGGTCGCAGAGGAGCACGAAGAGAGCGCCCGCGAGCGCGGTGTCGGGGAGCGTTCCGCGCAGGTCGTCGCCCTTGAAGAGCGAGACGAGGTTCGGGACGATGAGGCCGATGTAGGAGATGCTGCCCACGACGGTGACGACGGCGGCCGTGATCATGGCGGCGATGGAGAGCCCCATGAAGAGGATGCGTTCGTAGGAGAGGCCTAGGCCTCTGGAGAAGTCGCGGCCCATGCCGACGATGTTGAAGTGGCGCGCGAAGACGAAGGCGAGCGCGATGAGCGGCACGGCGAGCCAGACGAGCTCGTAGCGGCCCTGCATGACCATGGAGAAGTGTCCGACGCTCCAGCTCGCCATCGCCTGCGTCATGTCGAAGCGGTGGGCGAGAAAGCCCGTGACGCCCATGACGACGTTGCCAAACATGATGCCGATGAGCGGGACGAGCATGACGTCCTTCGCCTGCATGCGCAGCACGAACGCCACGAAGAGCCAGGTGCCCGCCATGGCCGCCGCGAAGGCGAAGAGAGCCCTGTCCCAGATCGTCGAGGCGGGCATGAAGAGGAGCGCGAGCAGAATGCCGAGCTGTGCCGACTGGATCGTTGCGCCCGTCGTGGGCGAGACGAACTTGTTCGCGCAGAGCTGCTGCATGATGAGGCCCGCAATGCTCATCCCCGCACCCGTGCAGAGGACCGCAAGGAGCCTCGGCAGGCGTGAGTCGAGAAAGAGGCCGACGTGCGCGGCGTCGCCCGCAAGGAGCGCCCCCGGCGTCATGTCGCCCGCCCCCGCAAAGAGGCTGAGAACCGAGACGACGAGGGTCGCGGTCAGAAGCACGAGTGTTGATCGCGGCATGATGGTTGTGCTTAAAAAGTTATCGTGTGATTGTTGCCTGCGTCATTGTTGCTCGAGTGCATGGCCCGCGCATGAGCAGGAGCCTACACTTTATTTGGGTCCATAACGAGAATCGTTCTCAATTACATTCTGTTGCATCTTCCTTCGAAAAGTTTACGGACGCATAAAAACGACTGATAGAGAGGCTTACGGGCGGCTTCTTCGGTTTCGAAGCGTTGGTGCTCTAGAGATTGCGGCGTTGGAAAAGGCGGGGTTGAAGACGGCGGGGAAGGGGGTGTCTACGACTTTCTGCTTGGTTCGGAAATGAGAATTGTTCTCGTTGATTTGTGTATGATGCGTTCATTCAATTCGATTCGGACGCCTTCAGAAGGGCCCATGAGGGCCCGATCGTTCCCGCGTCCTCCATCAACCTTCATCCGTGCGGGCGACGGGCCCGCCTACAGAAGAACATGAACGACTCTCTGCGCACTCTCACGCTGCTGCCGCTTGCCGCGGCGGTCTCCTCGGTCTTCGCCGCCCCTGCGGACGACGCGAAGTGGAACACTCTGGAAACCTCGGTCGTGTCCGCCACGGGCTACGAGCAGGACGTCCGCAGGGCACCCGCGAGCATGTCGGTGACGACGGCCGAAGAGCTTGCGACGAAGCCCGTGACCGACATCGGTTCGGCGATCGGCGACGTTCCGGGCGTCGACATCGGGCTCACGAAGATGGGCAACTCGACGATCTCGATCCGCGGCTTCGATTCCGACTACACGCTCATCATGGTGGACGGCCGTCGCCAGAATGTGAGCGGGGCCATGATGGACAACGGCTTCAACCCGACCTCGGTCTTCATGCCGCCTCCCGGCATGATCGAGCGCATCGAGGTGCTCCGCGGTCCCGCCTCCCTCGTCTGGGGTTCGGACGCCGTGGGCGGTGTGGTGAACGTCATCACGAAGAAGCACCCGAACGAGTTCACGGGCTCCTTCACGATCGAGGGCCTGTTCCAGGAGCATGACGAATGGGCCAATCGCGGCGGCACGAGCTTCTATCTCGGCGTGCCCGTCGTGAAGGACGTGGTTTCGCTCGGGCTGCGCGGCCGCTACAACGCCTGGGGCAAGACCGAAGTCATGACCCCGGCGGGGAAGCTTGCCACGCACTCCCCGACCGAGGGCTACAACGAAAATGTCGGCGCACGCCTCACGGTGACACCCGACGCCGCCAACACCTGGTGGCTCGACGGCGACTTCACGCGATTCAAGGGCGGCTCGATGAACACCTCGAACCAGTCCATCCAGTCGCGCCAGTGGTACCACAAGTACAACGTCGCGGCCGGCCACGAGGGCGAATACGACTTCGGCCGCACGGAAAGCTTCGTGCAGTGGAACCGCCTCGACAAGGTGAAGGGCATCTCGACGCCCAACGACCCGACGAAGTCCTCCTACTCCGAAACGCACGGCACCTTCAACGATCCGCTCGCTTCGAGCGAAAACTTCGAGCTCTCCGCCAAGCTCACGACCCCGCTCGAGCTGGGTTCCCTCGGCAGCATGGTCCTGACGACGGGCGGCGACGCGATCTACGAGACCTTCGTCAACAACCAGTCGACCGCGAGCGTGATCGAGGGAGTGACGCTCGACCAGACACAGCTCGCCGCCTTCGCCGAGGGCGAATGGTTCATGAATGATCAGTGGTCCGCCACGGTGGGCGGTCGCGTGATGTGGAGCGACATCTTCGGCGCGCACGCAACGCCCCGCGCCTATCTTGTCTGGCAGCCGATGCAGGCCCTGAGCTTCAAGGGCGGCGTCGCCGCGGGCTACAAGACGCCCGAGGTGCGCAAGCTCGTCGACGGCCTCTACAACTCGAGCAAGGGCACGAACTACTATGGCAATCCCGACCTCAAGCCCGAGGAAAGCTGGAGCTACGAGCTCTCCTCGACGGCTGAGCTGGGCGGCGTCGCCTCCGTCACCGTGGGCGGCTTCTTCACGCAGTTCAAGAACATGCTCGACTCCGAGGAGATCGCCGAGAGCACCTACAAGGCGATCAACCACGGCCGCGTCGAATCCAAGGGCGTCGAAGTCCTCGTGAAGACGAGGCCCGTGTGGAACACGCGCTTTACGGGCGGCTACACCTTCACGCACGCCGAGATCACCGAGGGCGCCGATGAAGGCAAGCGCCCGAACGAGCTTCCGCGCCACACGCTCACCGCCCGCGTCGACTGGGCCTCGGGTCCCTTCACGGCCTACGTGAAGTCCTCCTCCAAGTTCGACATGGCGGTCTCGAACCCCGGCAACAAGGGCTCGCGCAATGCGCCCAAGTATGAGGACTACACGATCGTCGACATCGGCGGCAGCTGGACGCCCGTGAAGAACCACGTCATCGCCTGGGCCGTCAACAACGTGCTCGACAAGGACACGGCCGTCTTCGAGAAGTCCGGCACCTCGAGCTGGGCCAACATCTACAGCAACTACATCGAGGGCCGCAACCTCTGGCTCTCCTACACGTACTCCTTCTAAGACGTCCGCGTCCCGCACGAGCGGGGCCTGCGGCCGGCGGCGCGGTTCCGTTGCTTCGGGCGGGACCGCATTCGCGCACTGCGGGCTCCGCAAGCCAAACCACAACCACCCAAACAGGAACCTCTTATGGAATGGATGAAGGAAGCCGTCGACTACGTGATTTTCGGCATTCTCGGCCTCATGGGCTTCGTCGCGCTCTGGCTCACGATCGAGCGCATGCTCTTCCTCAAGCGCTACAGGCCCGGGGACTATGCCTCCGAGGAGGAGCGCGGCATTGCGCTCACGAAGAACTTCACGACGCTCTACATCATCTACTCGAACGCCCCCTACGTCGGGCTGCTCGGCACGGTGATCGGCATCATGCTCACGTTCTACGACATGGGCAGCACGGGCGCGATCGACGCGGGCCGCATCATGACGGGTCTCTCCCTTGCGCTCAAGGCCACGGCGCTCGGTCTGGCCGTCGCGATTCCGACGCTCATCTCCTACAACGGCCTGCAGCGCGCGATGAACGTCGCCTCAAGGCGCAGGGCCTGACGGAGGAGAGTTCATGACGATCGAAATCCCGAAGAAGGAGCCCCTCAACATCGTTCCCTTCATCGACATCATGCTCGTGCTCCTTGCCATGGTACTCTCGGTCTCGACCTTCATCGCAAAGGGCGAGATTCCGATTGCGCTGCCCGAGTCGAGAAGCGCGCAGGCTCCCCTCAAGAATTCGAACGAGGTCCTCATCCAGGTGACGGGCGAGGGAACCCTGCACTGGAACGGCGAGGAGGCCACGCACGAGGAGATCGACGAGCGGCTCCGCGGCATCTCCCGCGACGTGCGGCTTGTCCTTCGCATCGACCGCACCACGAGCTTCGAGCACTTCATCCGTCTTCTCGACATGATCAAGGGCGTTCATCATGAAAACTTCGTCATTGCCGCCGAAAAGCGCGGCTAAGGCAGGCAGTGAAACCCGCACGGCGTTCGCCGCCGCCTGCGCGCTCTACCTTCCGTGCCTGACGCTCGCCGTCTGGGGCGCGTCCCTCGCGCCCGCACCCGCCTCCGTCGGCGCAGAGGGCATCATGCTCGCCGTCGCACAGTTCGAGAGCGCCGCGGCGGCCCCCGCCACCGCCGCCGAACCCGCTGCGGTGCCCGAGCCGGAGCCTGAGCCCGAGCCCGCGGCGGAACCCGAACCCGAGCAGGCCGCGGAGTCTGAACTCAAGCCTGAACTCGAGCCTCAGCCGGAACCGGATCCCGAACCTCAGCCTGAACCTGAATCGGAACCCGAGCCGCCCCTGCCTGCGCCCGACCCCATTCCCGAACCCGTTGAGGTCGTCAAGCCCGTGAGGAAGGTGACCGTGGCCCGCAGGCCGCCCGAAAAGCGGCCGGAGGCAAAACGCCCCGATCGTCCCCGCAGGCATCAAGCGCCGGAAGTCGCGGCTCCCGTTCCTGCAGCCCCCGCTGTTGCGGCGGCGCCCGCCGCCGCGCCTGTCGCCGTGTCCGCACCCGCCGCTCCTGCCGAACCCGCGCTTCTCGTCGTGGGCAGGGACGGGGATCCTTTTCTCGGTGAAGTGCGAGAGGCCGTTCTCTCCACGCTCGAATATCCGCGCGAGGCCCGCCGCATGAGAAGGCAGGGCACCGTGACCGTGCAGTTTGTGATCGGACCCGACGGCCGCGTGAGCGGCATCTCGGTTCATGAAGGAAGCGGCCACGACATGCTCGACCGCGAAGCCTGCGCCGCCGTCGCGCGCGCAGCCTCCCTGTGGGGGAGCCCCGGCCGCACCGTGCGCATCCGCATGCCCGTGGTCTTTACACTGAAAAAGGGAAGGGGATGATGAAGAAAAAGCTTTCGCTCGCGACTCTTTTCGCCCTTGCGTGCTCGATCGGGGGCACTCAGGCGTCCGAGCTCGTCTGCACGATGAGCTTCATGAAGGGGAGCGTGACCGATTCCGGGAACCGTCCCGTCACGGTCTTCTACGTGACCGACGGCGCAAGGCTCGGTCACGCCGTCGACGGCGTCTGCAGACTGCTTTCGGGCACGAAGGGATCCAAAACGGAGTGCGCGACAGTCGCCGTTGACGTTCCGGAGCGCACCGCCTTTCTCACGCCCACGGCCTCGAGTCTCGGGCGAAGCGGACTCGAAACGGGCGGGTCGCCCGCGGGCGGACGCGCGGCCGAGCTCGTCGAATGTCTGGAAAAGATCGTGAAGCCCGAAGTGAAGAGGCGGCTCGAAGGCCGCGCCGTGACGCACGTTCTCATGGGACACTCCTTCGGAGGTCTCTTTGCACTCTCGACGATGGCTTCACGCCCCGAGCTCTTTGACGCCTGGGTGGCCGCCGATCCGTCGCTCTGGTGGGACGGCGGCGTGCTCATTCGAATGCTGGAGGACAAACCGGCTGCGGGGCACTCCGGCGCCTTCGTCTACGCGGGCTTCGGCTCTGCCCTGAGGAAGACGGGCGGCACGACGGCAAGCCGGAATCTCGCCTCCGAAGCCCGCTTCAGGGCGGCGCTCGAGGGCTTTGCCGGGCCCGATGCGAAGGTTGTCGTGGAGGACTATCCGCGCGAGACCCACGGCACGATTGCGGTCCCCGTGTTTCATGAGGCGATGAAGCGGCTTCTCATCCGAGGAGTGGCAGGAGTCGCGAAACAGCCCGTCGAAGGCAGTGACGGTCGGTAGGAAGTGGACGAAAGAAAGAACGCCCGGCCCTCCGTGAGGAGGACCGGGCGTTTCGTCAGGTCGGAACCGTGAGCGGTCGATTAGAAGTCGACGCGCATCGTGGCCTCGATGGCGTGGTTCTGACGGCCGGCGTCACCGGCGGAGAGACCGTAGCTCATGCCGAGGTTGAGGTTCTTGTAGGTGGACATGTAGCCGACCTTGAGGTCGCCCACGAAGCTGCCCGAAACGTCGTAGTCGATCGTGTCGGTCGTGGAGGAGCCTTCAAGCGTGTAGGACGATTCCGTGTCGCCGAAGCGGCCGCGGAGCGTGACGTCCACATAGGGCTTGACCTCGAAGGTCTGGAACATGAAGGACGGGGTCTGGACCGTCACGCCCACGGGCACTTCGAAGATCGTGGCCTTGTCTTCGGACACGTCGAAGAGCTTCGTGGTGCCGGCGGCGATTTCATAGTCGTCCATGTCGACGATCGAGAGGCGGGCGCCGGCGTGCGGCGTCAGCGTGAAGGCACCCGTCTTGAACTCGCGTTCGGCACGGATGCCGGCGGAGAGGGCCTTGGCCTTGAGTTCGGAGGCGAGCTCGAGGTTGCCGAGCTGCATCGTCACGTCGCCGTCGGTCGTCACGTAGGAGAGCGTGCCGATGACGTTCGTCTCACCGTACATGCGGGAGCCCCAGAGGTGCAGGCCGACGTTCTTGACATCGGTCGAGACGGGGAGGACGTCGCCTTCGCCGTCGGCGTCACCCGACTGGTAGGAGGCGGCGGCACCGATCGTCCAGCCGTTCTTCAAATGGGTGTCGAAGCCGCCCATGATGCCGTAGGTGTCAAGGGAGTAGCCGTAGGCGGAGCCGCCCATGGAGAGGTCGTCCGTCTTGAGGCGGGCGCCCATCGGCTGGACCCACCAGCCGCCCATTTCCTTGGGCATCGTGGCGGCATGATGCTCGATCATGTCGGCCGTGTAGCCCTGGAAGTCAACCGTCATGGCCTTGACGCCGGAGATGGCGCCGAGACCCGTCACGGAGTTGATCATGCTGCTGATCTCCTGGAGCGAGGCGCCCGTGGAGAGGATCTGGTTGATCAGCTGGGTGTCGGGACCCGTGGAGCGTTCGCCGGCGAAGATCTTCGAGACGAGGTTCTTCGCGGAGACGTTGAGGCCGGAGCCTTCGACGGACGTGCCGCCGGCAACGATCATCCAGTCGCCTTCGGGGTTCTGCTTGATCTCGAAATTGTTGCCGACCTGGTTCTTCCAAGCGTCGGCGGCGGTGAGCTTGCCGTTCGTGACCTTTCCTTCGGTGAGGCCGGTCAGCTCAGACTGGTCGAAGTTTTCGAAGAGCTTGTAGGCGCCCCAGGTGAGGTTGGAGCCTTCGAGGTCGATCTTGCCGGTGCCGTCGATCTTGCCCTTGGTTCCTTCGGCCGTGAAGAGTGCGTTGCGGTTGAAGTTGGCCGCGTCGAACTTGAGCGTCGTGTCGCCGGCGAACGTGAGCTCGGCACCAAACTTCTCGGGTTCGGAGGGGGTGTCAGCGGTCTTCTTCGTGGCAGTGCCGAAGGTCACCTTGGCGTCTTCACCGAACACGACGGGCGCGCCGACTTCAAGGACGAAGTTCGGAGTGGTCTTGGTGGTCGTCGTGTCGGCCTTGACCTTGTCAGCCATGGTCGTGGCGACGTTGAGACCGAGGTAGCCGGATTCAGCCGTCAGCGTGCCGTTGATCTTGTCGGTCTTGTGGATGATGACGTCGGAGTCAGTGATGTGGAGCGTGCCGTCGCCGAGCGAGAGAGAACCGACTTCAACGCGGGAGTTGTCTTCGATCTTCAGCGTCTGGGTGCCCATGGCCTGGGTGATGGCGTCGACAGTGACGGAGCCGCGGTCAACGGGTTCTTCCTTGCTGTCGGCGGTGGTGACGGGCTCGTCAAACTTCGACATGTCAGCCGGGACGTTCGAGGATTCGACCGTCTTGAACGTGATCGAGCCGATGGCGATGTCGCTGCCCGTGATCGTCTGGGTGGCGTCGGTGGGCGTGATCTCCTTGATTGCGAGCTTGTTGGTTTCACTCTCGAGGGACTCGTCGTAGGACTTCTGGAACGCCTCAAGCTGCTTTTCGTTCAGCGTGCCGAGGAAGTTCTCGAGGTTCCTGGCGTAGTCATCCTTCGTCCACTTGGAGGTGTCGAGCTTGACCTTCTTGTCTTCGTCAGTGACGCCTTCGTTGACCTTGTCAAGGGCGGTCTCGATAAAGCCCGTAAGCTTTTCAACCTTGATGGACGGCGTCACCTTGAGGGACGTCGAATTGAGTGTGAGGCTGCCGAGCGACAGGGAGGCCGAGTAGCCATGTTTTGTGAAGTCGTCAGTCTTATCAGCCTTGTTGCCGGAAATCGTGAGCGCGGCGTTGTTGTAGACCGTGACGGAGCCGAACTTGGTGACATCCCAAGAACCCTGCTGTTCCGTGTCGGCATTGCCTTCGGTACCAGTCTTGGAAGTGGCGTTTTCTTCTTTCCAGACGGCCTTGTAGTCGGAGAGCGTGACGGTGCCCTTATGGTAGTCGCCGTCGTCGATCTTGCCGTCCTCACCCTGCTCGAAGGCCTGAGCCTTGCCGAAGATGAGGGAGGCGCCGGGGGCGAGGTACTTGTTTTCGGTCTTGGAGAGGTCGAACTTGCCGTTCTCGGCGAAGGAGCCCACGGTGAAGCCCTTGTTGACGGTGAACGTGCCGCCTTCGGTCACGGAAACGAGGTCGGCGATGGTGGCGCTGGTGCCGGCATCATAGTCGTACACAAGGTGGTCGGCGGAGAGGGTGCCGGCGGCACCGACGGTGACGGCATTCTCCTTCTGGGCGTTGATGGTGCCCCAGGTGGACTTGCCGTTGATTTCGGCATTGACTGCATCGGAGGCGATGGTGAGGCTGGAGCCGCTGTCAAGAGCGCTTTCGGCGTTGACGAACTTGCCGCCGGTCTTGAGCGTGACATTGCCGTAACTCACGCGAGCGCGCGTTTCGGGCTTCTTGTCGTCTTCGCCTTCCTTCTTGTCGGCTTCGGTCTTGAGCTTGTAGCCCTTGTCGTTGTTCGTCAGGGTGGCGTTCGTGAGCGTGATGTCGCCCATGACGACGGAGGCGGGGGCGGCTTCAAGATCGGTCGTCTTGTCGAGGCCGTTGATCGTCACGTCCTTCGTGGCTTCGATCTTGCCCTTGGCGTTGTCGAAGCCGCCCTTGATCGTGAGGGTTTCGTTGGTCTTGAGCGTGTCCGTGTTGACGAGGGAGCCCGTGACCGTGATCGCCTTGTTGGCTTCGAGCGTGCCGTTGTTGACGAACGTGCCGCCTTCAGCGACGTCAAGGCCGACGTTGAGCGTCAGGCTGGAAAGTTTGTTGGTGAGCTTGCCGGCAGTCTTGTCGTCCGTGCCCTTGCCGATCGTGATCGTCTTGTGGCTCGCGTCGGTGGCTTCGCCGATCGTGACCGTGCCGGAGGCGTTCGTGAATTTGTCGTCGAACTTCTTGGCCCAAGCTTCGTCCCAGGTCTGTTCGTTCTGGACCGTGCCCGCGACGGTCTTGTCGGTGGTGCTCTCGGCGGTGCCGATGGTCAGCTCGACATTCGTTTTGGCTTCTTCGGTTTCGCCGGCCATGGCGCCTGCGGAGAAGACGGCGAGCGTGGTCAGGACGGCCGCGACGAGCGGCTTCCTGGAGAAGGTGGCGTTGCTCATTGATTTATCCTTTGTTGACGATCCTGGTGTCGTACATGAGTGGCAAATACCCGCAAGGATACCAAAGACAGGCGTTGGGAAGAGCGCCTCTCTCGGGGCGCCTTGACCTGCATCAGTTGCAGGGACGACCAAAACCCTTGGAAGGGTGGTGATCCTGCTCAAGTTTCGGGATGTCCCTCCCGTGGAAAACCCTTATGCGGATCTCTCGGGAAGGGCAGGGGCGTCGAGAAGGCAGGTGCCGTCGCCGTTCAGGCGCATTCGCGCAAATGTCTGTATCCTTTCGTCATCATGGAGAACGGACGGCAGGATCCCCTTATATATAGTGGTCGTCCGACGAAATCAGACTTAGGAGACCTGAAGATGGGACTCGACTTGTACGCGGGCACCTTCACCCGCTATTACACTCGCAACTGGAAGACGGTCGTGGAGGCCTGGGCCGAAGCCAACGGCGTCGACTTCAAGCGCGCCGAGGCCGAGGACGAGGAGAAGCTCTCCCCGGAGGAGGTGCAGGAGATCGTCTGTGCATGGCGCGACGAGATGCTTCAGGCGGTGACGCCTGAAAACCAGCTTCCCGAGACCTGGGAGGAGAGCAACGACAAGGCCTACTACACGGACAAGCCCGACTGGGATGCCTTCGGAGCGATGCTGCTCGTAACGGCCGCCCACACGTACGAGGAGACGATTCCCGAAACGCTCGAAAAGGGCTGGGACTTCACCGAACATCCGCTCATCAAGCGCCTTGCCGAGGACCACGAGCACGTGTACTCGCTTTTCCGCAGCGTGATGGTCTGGGTTCCGATCACGAAGTCCACGATGGTCTTCCGCGGTCCGATGCCCACGGGCAATGAGGTGATGATCGGCACGCTCGGCGCGCTTGAACAGGAACTCGAGCACATCAACGAGATCTGCTGGCTCGCCAAGGAGGAGACGATTCTCTCGTGGACCGAAACCGAGGGCTATCCCGCCAAGACGCTCAAGGACGTCGAGACGGGGGCAGAGGACGGCAAGAAGGAGACCTACAGCACCGAGTCCCTCGCCAAGTTCGCCTTCTCGATCTTCTGGCGCGCCATGAAGTTCGCCAAAGAAAACCGTACGCCGGTGCTCTTCGACTACTAAGCCGACCGTCGACCCAAAACAAAAGCCGATTCCGAATGCTCATTCGGGATCGGCTTTTTTTATTCATTCGGGATCGCTCGGATGGAGGCGACGGTGCTTTTGGACATGGAGTTTTTCTCGGCTTCCGGAATGGTGAGGCTTAGAAAACGGTCTTGTGTGGTAAATCGGCAACAAGTGCAATGAAGTGGGGGGGGGCAAAATACCGTTACGTTTCAACGACTTAAGTTTTCGGGGGGGGGGCAGGGTTTCCCCGCCTGTGCGGGAGACATGAAATCGCGGAAACTTCGCCGCACTTTGTGCTACGGCACGGTTGTCAAACATAACAAGAGGAATGGTGAGATGAATTCTACATTCAAGATTGTCTTTAACAGGGCGCGCGGCGCCATGACGGTTGTCAACGAGATGACGAAGTCCCATCAGACGGGCAGGAAGGCCGCAGTGGCCGTTGCCGTTGCAGGCGCTCTGGCGTTCTCGACCAGCGTTCAGGCTTACGTGTATGTTGAGGCGCAGGGGCAGGACAAAACAGTGACGCAGGCTAATGTCGTCTCTCAGGATGGCGATCGCGTGGTC
>OGMO01000727.1_pt1 | contig 26537 bp, 25 predicted proteins | sample 1573241 | NCBI WGS metagenome assembly OGMO01 (sample SAMEA2581896, study PRJEB24529) | metagenome | biome: Human gut stool | place: China | collected 2011 | reverse complement strand
TTGACCCCACCCATGTGTGCCACATGGATGGGGAATGCGCGGGGAATCCGTTCAAGTGTCCTGTGGATTGAAGGCCGGCCCGCCGCGGCGGGCCGGCCGTGTCACGACAGTATATCGGCTCGCACCGCAAGCGCCTGCGCCGCAGAGGCTCTCAGCTCAAAAAAACTTGCAAGCGGATGTATGCGGAGCCTTCATCGGGCCATCACGTCGAGAATGCCCGCGAGCTGCTCGTCGTACCAAGGATTGAAGGTGAGCTTCGCGCAGTTGCGCCCGTCGCCCGGCTGATGGCGCTCGCCCGAATACCAGATCTCGGCGCCTTCCTCGCAGGCCTTGGATTCGGCCTTCGACTGACCGTTCCAGCAGAGGCGCTCCGCCCCCGATTCGCCGTACATGGGATTGTCGGGACGATACGTCATGGACATGTGCGAGAAGCTCGCGATGCGCTTCTCGGGCACCGCTTCGGGCAGGATGCGCACGTGCGCCGAAAGTCCCCTTGCGAACCTCTCCTCGCCGTACCAGAAGATGCGGGTCCTCGGATTCGGGAAGGCGCGGTCGAACCTCGCGAGCAGGTCCTCCGTCTCGACGAGTCCGTCGTGCTCCGCGAGCATCACGGCCGCCGGACCGCTCCAAGGCTTCTTCTCAAGGCGCTCAAGCACGTCGTCCGCCCGCACCATCGTGTCGTGGAAGGCCGCAAAGCCCTTCATCGGCACCACGAAGTACTGGAACGGATTGCGCCCGCCGTTGGGACGGCTCTCAGGCGTCACGAGCCAGTCCCTGAAGTTCGAGACGAAGGACGCCGCCCAAGCGAACGGCGGCCTCACCTCGACCGCGGGCGAGAAGAGCACAAAGCCCTTCGTTCTGCCGGGGTTCGCGTCAGCGTAGTCGAGCACAAGGTTGCACCCCGTCGAATAGCCGCCGAGCCACATCTCGTCGACCTCCCTCGAAAGGATGTCGGCCTGCTCCTGCACGACGCGCCGCCAGTCGTCCGCCGTCGCGGGCATCATGTCGGCGGGCTGCGTGCCGCAGCCGGGCAGAAGCACCGTCCTCACCAGAATGCCGTTCGCCGCAAGCGACTGCGCAATGTCGGAGAAGGACCAGGGCGAGTCGCCGAGCCCGTGCACGAGCAGGATCCCGCGCCCGTCGGAATGCTCGGGGCGGTACTCCTTCGGCAGGTTCGCCTCGAGCTCCATCTTCCTGCCCTCGTCCGTGTCGAGCACGAAGCTGCGGTTGGCGCCGATCCACGCCTTTGCGTCGGCCGCATACTGCGCGAAGCTCGTCTGGCCGAGCGGCATAACGTGCCTCTGCGCGTCCTCGGGCGACGGTGCGGCACAGCTCGTGACGGAAAGCAGAATCGAGGCGGCGAGGATTCCGGAACGGACGAACATGAAGGACTCCTGAAAACGGGCGGGTGAGGACACTTTCTCACGTTCAGCCTGAAACCTCAAGTGCACGCCAGATCCCTGCACGCGCATGTGCCGCAGCGGGTCTGCGACGCCGCACGCCCGCCCCGTCCTCGACACGCTCCTCAACGTGCGCAGACGTCCTCAAAAAATCCTCGACCCGGCGCGCCTTAATCGGTACAATGCGGGGTTTGCTTTTTTCAACCAACACCAAGAAAGATATCCAACCAGAGACGCCATTATGAAAACGATCGAAAAGCCGAAGATGACCTGTCTGCAGCTCACGATGGCCGTGATGCTCAACATGCTCGGATCCTCCATCATCCTGATGCCGACGAAGCTCGCTGAAGTCGGCACGATGTCCATCCTGGCCTGGCTCGTCACCATCAGCGGTGCGACCACCATTGCCTACGTCTTTGCCAAGTGCGGCATGTTCAGCAAGAAGAGCGGCGGCATCGGCGGCTACGCCGCCTATGCCTTCGGCAAGTCCGGAAGCTTCATTGCGAACTTCAGCTACGGCGTCTCGCTCATCATTGCGAACCTCACAATCGCCATTTCGATCGTCGGCTATCTGATGGTGCTCTTCGAGTGGAACCTCACCCCGCTCGAAATGGGTATTGCAAGCATCATCGTGATCTGGCTCTGCTCGCTGCCCAACATCCGCGGCGCGCGCTTCATCGGCCAGCTCTCGCACTTCTCGAGCTACGGCATCCTGATTCCGATCCTGATCCTCACCGTGATCGGCTGGAACTGGTTCTCGGTCGACCGCTACATCGGCGCCTGGAACCCGCAGAACCTCTCGCTCTTCGACGGCATCTCCGCAGGCATCTCCATGACGCTCTGGGGCTTCCTCGGCCTTGAGACCGCCAGCGCGAACTCCGAGGCCGTGGAGGATCCCGAAAAGTCGGTCCCGCGCGCCATGGTGCTCGCCACGCTCGGCGCCGGCACCGTCTACGTGCTCGCCAACAACATCAGCTTCGGCATCGTCGACAACGAGCTCCTCTCGCACTCGACCGCACCCTTCGGCCTCGTCTTCGCCACGATGTTCAGCCCCGAAATCGGCAAGTTCGTCATGGCCCTGATGGCGCTCGCCTGCGCGGGCTGCCTCACGAGCTGGCAGTTCACGATCGCCGAGGTCTTCCGCGTCTCCGCCCGCGAGGAATACTTCCCGAAGCTCTTCGCCAAGGTCACCCGCCTCAACGTGCCCGTGATCGGCATGGTCGTGATCCTGCTCCTGCAGTCCCTAGCCGCGCTCCTCACGATCGACCCGCGCCTCGAGCAGCAGTTCTACATCCTGAAGGACCTCGCCGTCGTGACGAACCTCGTCCCGTACCTGCTCGCCTTCGCCGCCGCCAACGTCATCGTGCACCGCGAGCCCGCAGACCCGAAGACCGCCTCTCGCATCACCATCGTCGCAACCATCGCCTCGGTCTACTCGCTCTACGCGCTTTACGCCTGCGGCGAGAGCGCCATGATGTGGGGCGCCCTCACGACCTTCGCGGGCATCTGGCTCTACGGCTTTGCCGCAAAGTCCCTTGAGATCAAGGGCCGCCTGCGCGGCGAAGAATAAGCCTCACCGCCTTCGGGTCCATCCCGCAACCGTCAATGCAACTCGGGCGTGTCTCCCTTCGGAGACACGCCCGAGTTCTTTTCCGCCTCTTCGGCATCCCTTCATCAGAACGCCGCGTTCTCGGCCATCGGCCTCACGCGCATGATCGCCTCATTGAGGCTCTTTGCGTCAGCGGGCTTCTGAAGGATGTGCGGCAGCGACGAGGGCACCACGCGGCCCCTCTCGCGGCGCTTCCTGTACTCGCCCTCGATCAAGTCGACCGCAACGGCCGTGAGCATCACGGTGGGCACGGGGCGCTTCATGTGCGCCTCGATCATGCCCGCCGCCTCGAGTCCCGTGGGCTTCTCGGCCCCGAGGTTGTAGTCGCTCACGAGCGCGATCACATTTTCGGTCTCAGCGGCGAGCCTGTAGAACTCCTCGCAGGGCTCGCCCGCATCGATCACCTCGGCTCCCCAGCTCTCGAGCATGCTCTTGAGGGCATCGCGCACGAAGCGATTGTCCTCGAGAAGCAGGATCCTGCCCTTGAGGGCCCTGATCTCGCCGCCGATCGGCACGGCCTTCTCGAAGCGGTCGGCCTGCTCGGACTCGTCGATGCTGAAGGCGAGACGGAAGACGCTGCCTCGGCCCGGCTTCGAGCCGAGCGTAAGCTCAAGCCCGAGCTGTCTTGCGATGCCGCGCACGATCGAGAGCCCCAGGCCATAGCCTGAGCCCGGCGCCGCACGGCCCGCAGCTCCGCGATAGAAGGTGCCGAAGATGCGGCTCCTGTCCTCGGCCGAGATGCCGGGACCGCAGTCGTAGACGCCGATCACGAGGCGGCTCTCCACCCGTCGCGCGCCGAGCACGATCTCGGGCACGCGGGCCTTCGCGGGATCGGAGTACGCGACAGCGTTGCTCACCAGATTCTTGAGGGCGCGCTTGACCATCGTGACGTCCGTGAGGATCGTCACGGGAGGCGCCGAGACGCGAAGCCTCAGGCCCTTCTTTTCCGCGATCGGCCGGCACTCTTCGGCGAGCTCCTCGAGAAGCTCGCGCACGCTTGCATGCTCGGGATGGAGCTCCATCTGCCCGAACTCCATGCGCGTGACGGTGAGAACCTGCTCGACCAAGGTCGAGATGGCCGAAATCGAGAGCGCAAGCTGCTTGACGACGGGCTCGGTCTGAGGCGTAGCCCTGCGTCCGAGAATGTCGATGTAGATCCCCATGGCCTGAAGCGGTTGGCGGATGTCGTGATTGGCGGCCGCAAAGAACTTCGAGCGGCGCTCGCTTTCCTCTTCGGTCTGCCTGCGCGCCTTCTCCGCGCGCGCGATCTCGATCCTGAGGCGCTCGACGAGACGCTCGTTCTGGGCGGCCGTGATGATCGAGTTGACGACCATTTCGTTGAGCTTCCTGCCCGAATAGAGAATGAAGACCGTCGTGACGAGAATGATGAGCGCAATGAGGGTCTGGCTCACGCCGAACTGCACGGCGCCCGCCACGATGACGGGCGTGAGCGAGCAGAGCGTGAAGGCCGAGAGCGACGGCAGCCAGCAGGAGTAGACGGGCCAGCTCGCGAACGTCACGGCCACGATGGTCGCAACCGTGATCATCTGGTGCGCCCCCTGGAAGGGAACCATCAGCGTGGGGCCCGCCACGCCCCAGATGATGCCCGCCGAGACGGCGAGCGCCGTCCAGCGGCGGATCCACTTGCGAATGTTGGCCTCGCGGTTCGCGTCACGCCAGAAAAGACGCACATAGCGAAGCGACAGCCAGATCTGAATGAGGCCGCAGCAGAACCACACGGTGAGAAACACCTCGCTCACGCCGCTCTGCCAGTAGACGGCCGTGAGCGACGCCATGCCCGTGAACTGTGCCGTGAGGGCAACGGGAAAGAGCTTGAGGCTCGAGAGAATGAGCTTGGCGAGCGTGCCCGCCGTGATGTGGTGCACCGTGCTCGTCATGAAGAAGGCGCGCAGAAAGCGCCAGGTCTGCTCGCGGATCGGAAAGAAGTTCATGGCGCGGCCTCCAGCGACACCCGTCCCTCATGCGACGAAAGCCTCACCCGCATCCCGACGGGAAGCGAGAGCTTCCTGTGAAGGTGCCCGAAGGGACAGCCCGTCACGAAGGGAAGCCCCGTGCGAGCCCGCATGAAGTCGAGCGCATGCGAGAGCCTGAAGTCGCCTTCCCAGCCTGCGGGCCTGTCCGCGCCCTGCAGGTCGCAGACGACGACCGCCTGCTGACGCCTCAGGATCCCCGCCATGTCGAGCGTGAGCAGCATGCGCTCGATCCTGTAGGCGGGCTCGGCCACGTCCTCGATGAAGAGAATGCCGTTTTCAACCTGAGGCATCCAGGGCGTGCCCGACAACGAGGCGATCATCGCCAGATTGCCGCCCCAGAGGACGCCCTCGGCATCTGCATCGTCCGTGTCGTCCGACTGCCACGTCGACGCGAAGGGCCTGCGGCCGACGACGGCCAGAAGCCCCTCGATCGTGAGGGGATCAGGATCAATCAAGTCCCTGAGCGTCGGGCCCTGCCAGCTCGTGCGGCCCGTCCTTGCCAGAAGCGCGAGCTCGAAGGCCGTCACGTCCGAAAAGCCGACGAAGGGCGTAGACGCGGCACCGATCCGCTCCCAGTCGAGCATGTCGAGAATGCGTCCGCACCCATAGCCGCCGCGCATCGCCATGACGAGATCCGCATCGAGCTCCGTGAGCGCACAGGTCAGATCCCCGGCCCTGACGGCATCGGGACCTGCAAAGCGCGCCTCCTCGAGATACGTGCCCTCAAGTTCGCGCACGCGAAAGCCGAGCGCTTCGGCGGCCGAGAACGCCCGGCGCCTGAGCGCCCAGTCAATGCCGCCCTCGTTCGTCACCCACTGTCGCGACGGCGCCGCGACGGCAAGCGTCAGTCCCTCGAAGGGCCTTGCGGAATCGGTCATCGGGCTTCTCCTTCGCCTTTCCTTTCGTTTTCCTTCGCGCCGCGGCGCGCGGCGAAGAAATCGGCGAGCAGCGTCTTCGCCTCCTGCGCCATGACGCCGCGCCTCACCCACGGGCGGTGGTTGACGCCGGGCAGCTCGAAGAGCGAGAGTGCGCCGCCCACGGCGCCCATGCGCTCGTCGGTCGCGCCGAAGACGATGCGGCCGGGTCTTGCCTGCACGATCGCGCCCGCGCACATCGGGCAGGGCTCGAGCGTGACGTAGAGCGTCGTCTCGGCAAGCCTGTGGTTCTTCATGACGCGGGCGCCCTCACGCAGCACGAGCATTTCGGCGTGCGCCGTCGGATCGCCGTTGCGAAGCGTGCGGTTGCCCGCACGCGCGATGATCCTGCCGTCCGCAACAAGCACGGCGCCCACGGGCACCTCGCCCGCCTGCGCGGCGGCCCTCGCCTCGGCGAGCGCCTCGGTCATGAAGCGGCGGTCGGCCTCGTCGTCGACGGGCGGCTCTCCGCTGTTGACAGCGCGGTTCTTCGCCTGCAGCGCCTCGCGCGTTCGGGCGCGTCGTGCGGCAAGGATCGCCGCGGCGGTCTCGAGCTCGTCGGTGAGCCTTGCGGCCGTCACGTTCGGGCGCGGCGCGAGTCCGTTGGCAAAGCCTTCGAACGTCTTCTCAAGAAGGCCCGACTCAAGGGCGGCGGCAACAAGTCCCTTGGGCGTTTCGTTCATCCAGGCGCCGGGCCCTGCAAGAAAGCGCTCTGCGGATGCGCGAACCGCCGCCTCGTCCGCCGCCTTCGGCAGAAAGAGGAGCCACGCGCCCGTGACGATGCGCAGATTGTCGGAGGAGGCCTTCGCGAGGCTCGCGATCGTGCTGCCCCTGCGGATGGAGAGCGCGCTGAACGCCTCGATGTCGGCGATGGAATAGTCCCTGACGATGAGAGAGTACATCTTCGGTCTCACCTTTTTTCGTGTCGAATATTGACGGGAAAGCGCCCGCTGAGGAGCGCGCGCGTAGAATGTTCCCGATTTGAAGAAAGTCCGTTTGGAACCTCATCACAAGGATTCATGATCGTGAAGAACAAGCTTGTTGCGGGCGCCCTGGCGCTCTTCCTTTTTGCGACTCCCATTGTAGCGGTTCAGGCCGCCTCCACTTCGGACACAAGCGAAGCGCTTGCCGAGTGTCTCTACAAGCACGCCACCGCGAGCGACAAGCAGGTCCTCGTGCAGTGGGCCTACGTCACGCTCTCGAAGACCTCCGCCGCCAAGCAGATCCAGACGATTCCGTCGGCCAAGGTGAAGAGCGTCGAGTCGAGCGCCCAGAAGGCGCTGACGAACCTCGTCGTCGGCCGCTGCTCCTCGCCCGCCGTCAAGGTCCTCATGAAGAATCCCAAGAACGGCCTGCAGGAGACCATGACGCTGCTCGCGGGCAAGCTCGTCAACGCCGAAATCGAGCGCCGCGCCTCGCCCATCCTCTCGCTCACGATGACCGACCTGATGGGCCTCAGGAAGTAGGCCCCGGTCCCGCACATCGAGAAAAACCGCGAAAAGTCCGTCCTCCCGGCGGGCTTTTCCGCATTGACGAACGGGCGTCGACGCCCGATACTTGATCTTTTCCGCCCATTCTCTGGAGATCCCGCATGCGCAAGCTCTGCCTCGTTCCCGCTCTTCTTCTGGCCGCCGCCGGCGCCTCGGCTGAAACGCCGGTCAAGCTCTGGAACGACTACGTCTACAACCAGCTCGTCGAGAGCGTGAAGGCCGAAGCCGGGATCTTCGACTGCTCGCAGCGCGGCCAGCAGATGTTCTGCCGCGCCAACGTCGAATTTGCGGGCCACAAGGACTGGGGCGAGGTGTTCTTCTTCACGAACGGCCGCCTCAAGGCCGTCTCGCTCTTCGCGCCGATCTCCCGCGCCCACTTCACCGATGCGGCCGCCGCCGTGCGCAAGACGGGCATGACGCCCGCCGTCCTCACGGACCACGAGGACAAGGTCGCCTTCGACTTCTTCCAAGCCAAGCTTCAGGCGAAGTCCATGGCCTCCATCGACCGCGAGCTCGCCACGAAGGAAACCGAGCTTCTCAAGGGCAAGAAGGTGGGCTACGTCTTCATCGACGCCAAGACGCTCCTTGAAAGCGTCAAGAGCGGCAACGTCACCAATGCCGCCCAGTTCTTCCAGATCCACGCCCCGCGCACCCTGCGCACCACCGAGATCCTGCTCGACGAACAGGGCGTTGCCGTGAGCTTCCGCGCCCCGATGGCTGTCCAGGACGAGACGGGCAAGAGCATGCTCGAAGAAAAGAAGTCCAAATAAGCCCGACTTTCCGGCAAACGCGACACGAAAGGCCGGCCTCCGCGGAGGACCGGCCTTTCTTCATTTTTCAGAGTCTGCCTCGGGACTCTTACTTCGCCTCGGCGGCCTTTTCGCGGCTCGCGTGGCGGGCGCGCAGCACGTCGATCACGTCGGCGAGCTCGAGGTCCGCGTCGGCGAGGAGCACGAGCAGGTGATAGACGAGGTCGGCGGCCTCGTTCCTGAGCTCCTCCCTGTCGTGCACGGTAGCGGCGAGCGCCGTCTCGACGCCCTCTTCGCCCACCTTCTGCGCGATGCGCTTGGTGCCGCGGGCGTAGAGGCTGGCGGTGTAGGACGTGGCCGGATCAGCGTTGCGACGGCTCTCTAGGAGCACCTCCAGATCGCGCAGGAAGTTCCACTTGTGCTCGACGGGCGAGAAGCAGCTCGGCGTGCCCCGGTGGCAGGTCGGGCCGTCGGGATTGACGAGCACGAGGAGCGCGTCGCTGTCGCAGTCCGTGCCGATGTCAACGAGGTGCAGCCAGTTGCCGCTCGTCTCGCCCTTGGTCCAGAGGCGGCCCTTGGTGCGGGACCAGAACGTGACCTTCTTCGTCTCTAGGGTCTTTTCAAGCGCCTCGGGGTTCATGCAGCCGAGCATGAGCACCCGGCCCGAGCAGGCGTCCTGCACGACGGCCGGAATCAGCCCGCCGGTCTTCTCCCAGTCGAGCGCCTTGATGTCTTCGTTGGTCAGCATGTTCTCACCTCAATGTTGTTCTCGCGGAGATAGTTCTTCAGGTCTCCGATGTTGATGATCTTCTTGTGGAAGACGGAGGCGGCAAGCGCTCCGTCGACCTTCGCGTCTCGGAAGGCCTCGAGGAAGTGGACGGGCTCGCCCGCGCCGCCGCTCGCGATGAGCGGCACGCGGCAGACCGAGCGCACGGCGGCGAGCTGCCTGAGGTCGTAGCCGCGGCGCACGCCGTCCTGGTTCATCATGTTGAGCACGATCTCGCCCGCGCCGCGCTTCTGCACCTCCTCGACCCAGTCGAGGGTGCTCCACTGCGTGACGCGCGTCTTCTTTTCGTCGCCCGTGAACTGGTTGACGCGGTATTCGTCCGAACCTTCCTCATGACGGGAGTCGATCCCGACCACGACGCACTGCACGCCGAAGCGGTCCGCAAGACGGGAGATGAGGTCGGGGTCGGCGAGCGCCGGCGAGTTGACGGAGATCTTGTCGGCGCCGTAGGCGAGAAGCCTGCCGGCGTCCTCGACCGTGCGGATGCCGCCCGCGACGCAGAACGGGATGTCGATCGCCTCGGCGACGCGGCTGATCCAGCTCTTGTCGACGACGCGGCCATCGGACGAGGCGGTGATGTCGTAGAAGACGAGCTCGTCGGCGCCCTCTTCGGCATAGCGCTTTGCGAGCGGCACGATTTCGCCCACGACCTCGTGGCCGCGGAACTTGACGCCCTTGACGACGACGCCGTCCTTCACGTCAAGACAGGGGATTATGCGTTTGGCCAGCATTCGATAGCCTCTTCAACGGTAAAGCGTCCCTCGAGAAGCGCGCGGCCGACGATGACGCCGGAGGCGCCCGTCGTACTGACCGCACGGATGTCGTCCAGCCCGCCGATGCCGCCCGAGGCCTGGAAGCCGATGGCGGGGAAGGCCTTCGAAAGGTCCGCGTAGAGCGCGGCGTTGGAACCCGAGAGGGTGCCGTCGCGCGAGATGTCGGTGGTGAGCACGTGGCGCAGGCCCGCAGGCTCGAAGACGCGGATCAGATCCTCGATCACGACGCCCGAGTCCTCCTGCCAGCCGCTCACGGCAATGTTGCGGCGGCCTGCCGCGTCGATGCGCACGTCGAGCGCGAGCACGATGCGCTCGGCGCCGAAGGTCTTCATCCAGCGAAGAACCTCCTCCGTGCGCCTCACGGCGGTTGAGCCCACTACGACGCGGGCGGCGCCCGCATCAAGAAGAGCCCTCACATCCTCCTCGCTCCTGACGCCGCCGCCCGTCTGCACTGGCACGGAGAGATTCGAAAGAAGGTGCCTGAGAAGCGGGATCTGGCGCTTGGCCGGATCCTTCGCGCCCGTCAGATCCACGATGTGCAGGAGCTTCGCCCCTGCGGCCTCGTAGGCCTGAAGGCGCTCGAGGGGATCGTCGCCGTAGCTTCGCTCGGCGCCGTAGTCGCCCTGGTGCAGCCGCACGACGCGGCCGTCGATGAGGTCGATGGCGGGGATGATCATGCTTCGATTCCCAGGAAGTTTGCAATCAGGCGTGCGCCGGCGCGGCCGGAGCGTTCCGGATGGAACTGCACGCCCATGAAGTTTTCGTGTGCCGCAGCTGCCGTGAACTCCTCGCCGTACGTGCAGCGGGCGGCCGTGCAGGCGCCCGTGGGCATTGCGTAGCTGTGCACGAAGTAGAACCAGTCGCCGGCCTCGATGCCCCTGAAGAGGAGTCTCGCATGAGGCGTGTCCTCGGGATAGACCCTGTTCCAGCCCATGTGCGGCAGCGGCAGGCCGTCGGCCCTGAGGGCGCGGACGTCGGCGTCGATGAGGCCGAGCAGGTCCACGCCGCCCGTCTCCTCGCTGCGGCGTCCGAGAATCTGTTCGCCGAGGCAGATGCCGAGCACGGGCTGCGTCGCCTCGCGGATGAGGTCCGCAAGGCCGCGCTCCTCGATGGCGGCCATCGCGGCTCGGGCCGTGCCCACGCCGGGCAGGAAGATGCGGTCGGCGGCGCGGATCTCGGCCGCCTCGCGCGTAATGATGGGCTCGACGCCGAGCCTCTTCACCGCAAAGGCGAGCGAAGAGAGGTTGGCGACGCCCGTATCAAGAATGACGGCACGCATCAGAGCACCCCCTTGGAGGACGGCAGGTCGCTCCCCTCGATTTTCACAGCGTCGCGCAGCGTGCGCCCGAACGCCTTGAAGAGTCCCTCGGCCACGTGGTGGTCGTTCCTGCCCTGCGCCTTGAGGTTGAGCGTCACGCCCATCGTCTGGGCGAGCGAGCGGAAGAAGTGCTCGACCATCTCGGTGGACATGTCGCCCACCTTGCGGTGCTTGAACTTCGCCTTGAAGGTGAGGTACGGCCTGCCAGAGATGTCGAGCGCGCAGCGCGCGAGCGTCTCGTCCATCGGCAGCAGGAAGCCGAAGCGGCGGATGCCGCGCTTGTCGCCGAGCGCCTCCTTGAGCGCCTCGCCGAGCGCAAGGCCGACGTCCTCGATCGTGTGGTGGTCGTCGATCTCAAGGTCGCCCACCGCACGCACGTGCAGTCTGATGCCGCCGTGCACGGCGATCTGCGTGAGCATGTGGTCGAAGAAACCCACGCCCGTGTTGATTTCATTCTTGCCCGAGCGATCGAGCCAGGCTTCGACGACGATGCGGGTCTCCTTCGTGTTGCGCTCGACGCGGGCGTGACGGGCGGACTTCGCCGCATTCTCGATCTCGTCGGCGATCTCGGCCCAGCTGCAGCCGTCGGGCCCGACGCGAAGGCCCCTGAGGCCCATGTTGTCGGCGAGCTTCATGTCGGTCTCGCGGTCACCGATCACGTAGCAGTTCGCGACGTCAAGCACGCCGTCCTTGAGGTACTTCTTCACGAGGCCCGTTCCGGGCTTCCTGCACTCGCAGCCCTCGCCGGGCATGTGCGGGCAGATGAGCACCTCGTCGAAGCGGGCGCCCTGGCTCTCGAGGATCTGCATCATCAGCTCGTGCGGCCCCGTGAAATCGGCCCTTGGGAAGCTCTTCGTGCCGAGCCCGTCCTGGTTCGAGACCATGACGAGCTTCCAACCCGCCTCGCGCAGGCGCTTCAGGGCGGGCAGAACGCCCTCGACGAACCTCATCTTCTCGAAGCGGTCGACCTGAAAGTCCTCGGGCTCCTCGAGAATGGTGCCGTCGCGGTCCACAAAGAGAATGCGCTCGTTCATGCGGCCTCCTTCAGAATCTCTTCAAGTTCGGTGAGAAGGCGCTCGTTCTCGTCCTTCGTGCCCACCGTGATGCGGATGCAGTTCTCGAGCGTCGGCTGGCGGCTCTGGTCGCGCAGGATGATGCCGCGGTCGCGCAACGCCGTGAAGACGCGGGCGGAGTCGGCGAACCTCACGAGAAGGAAATTCGAGGCGCTCGGATACACGGCCTCGACGCCATCGAGGTCCTCAAGCGCAACCTCAAGCTCACACTTGCGCATCACGCACTGGGCGGCGCGCCTGTGCATGAGGCTCACGCCCTCGGGCGAGAGCGCGTGCGCGGCGATGTCGGCGCAGGGCACGGGAATCGGATAGGGCGCGATCACCTTCCTCAGCATGCCGATGACGGCGGGCGAGGAAAGCAGGAACCCGCAGCGCAGGCCCGCCAGCGCAAAGGCCTTTGAGAGCGTGCGGATGGTCACGACGTGCGGATAGTCCTTGAGAAGCTCGACGGCCGTGTTCGCGGGCGTAAATTCGATGTAGGCCTCGTCGATGACGAGAAGAGCCCTGCCCGCGGTGAGCTCGGCGAGCTTGCGCAGCATGCCCACGGGAATCAGCGTGCCCGTCGGATTGCCGGGCGAGCAGGCGAAGACGAGCTTGACGTCCGTCCTCTCCTCGAGGACCTTCGTAGCCTCGGCCACGTCGGGCAGCCAGCCGCGGTCGGGCGAAGTGACGAGGTTCACGACCTCGGCGCCGTTCGTCTCGGCGGAGACGGCGTACATGCCGTAGGTGGGCGGAAACTGCAGGACGGCGTCCTCGCCGGGGCGGCAGAACGTGCGCACGAGAAGCTCGATGCCTTCGTCTCCGCCTCGCGTCACGAGGATCTGTTCGGGACTCACGCCTGCATAGGCCGCATAGCGTTCGACGACGGCCTCGGGCTGGGGCTCGGGATAGCGGTTGAAGAACTTAGTCTCGGGCGCCATCGGCTCGGCCTCGGCCGACTCGTTGGCGTTGAGCCAGACTTCGCCCGTCACGCCCGCGGCCTGCATGATGCGGCGCGCGGACTGGTAGGGCGTGAGCTTCTGCACGTCCGGCCGGGCCAACAGGCCTGGATCGGCGGCGGTTCGTTCACAAAAGACGGCCATGACGGATCACTCCTTCGACTGCTTGATTCGGTCCATGCGCACGAGAACGGCGTTCATGTGCGCGTCGAGCTCTTCGGCGTGCGCAAGAAGCGCGATGGCGGGGCCGAGCTTTTCAAAGCCCTGCGGCGTCATTTCCTGAACGGTCATGCGCTTCGTGAAGTCAGCGAGCCCGAGGCTCGAGTACGTGGCGGCATAGCCGTAGGTCGGAAGAACGTGGTTCGTGCCGGTGGCGTAGTCGCCGCCCGACTCGGGAGACCAGTCGCCCACGAAGACGGAGCCCGCGTTCTGCACGAGCGGCACCAGGTCGCGAGCGTTTCGCGTCTGGATGATGAGGTGTTCGGGCGCGTAGCGGTTCGAGACCTCCACGCACGCCTTGAGGTCCTTGACGAGGATGAGGCGGCTCGCAGACAGGGCCTTCGTCGCGATCTCGCGGCGCGGCAGGGCGGCGAGCTGGGAGGCGACCTCGCCCGCAACGGCTTCGGCGAGCTTGCGCGAGGGCGTCACGAGCACCACCTGGCTGTCGGGACCGTGTTCGGCCTGAGAGAGCAGGTCGGCCGCAACGAAGGCCGGATCGGCGCCTTCGTCGGCGATCACGAGCACCTCGGAGGGGCCCGCGGGCATGTCGATGGCGGCACCGTCGGGACGGCTGCTCACCTGACGCTTGGCCTCGGTCACGTAGGCGTTGCCCGGACCGAAGATCTTGCCCACGCGCGGAATCGTCGCCGTGCCGAAGGCCATCGCGGCCACGGCCTGGGCGCCGCCCACCTGATAGATCTCGTCAATGCCGCAAAGGCGCGCGGCGGCGAGGATCGGATCAGCGATCGGAGGCGGCGAGCAGAGGATGACGCGGCCGCAGCCCGCGATCTTGGCAGGAATGCCGAGCATCAGCACCGTGGAAAAGAGCGGAGCCGTGCCGCCGGGAATATAGAGGCCCACCGCGCCGATCGGACGCGTGACCTGCTGGCAGACGACGCCGGGCATCGTCTCGACCGTGACGGGCGCAAGCACTTCGGCGCTGTGGAACTTCTCGATGTTGGCGGCGGCCGTCTTCAGAGCGGCCATGAAGTCCTCGGGCAGACGTGCGATGGCGGCGTCGACCTCTTCGGCCGAGACCCTGAAGTCCTTCACCTCGGTGCGGTCGAACTTCGTGGAAAATTCGCGAAGGGCCTCATCGCCGCGTTCGCGCACGGCCTCGAGAATGCCCTCGACCACGGCCTTAATCCGGTCGCCCGCCATCACGGCGGGGCGTCGGAGAATCTCCTCGCGCTCCGTTTCATTGAGCGCGCCCCATTCGATCACGTCGTTGAAGTTGAACTGAGACATCTTGACTACTCCATCATTTTTTCAATCGGCAGAACGAGAATCGAGCTGGCGCCGAGCGCCTTGAGCTCTTCCATTGTTTCCCAGAAAAGGCTTTCGCTGCTCACCATGTGAAGGGCCACATGGTCGTCGGACCCCGCAAGCGGCAGGATCGTCGGGTGCTCCGCGCCGGGCAGAAGCGCCGTTACTTCGGCGAGCTTCGCCTTCGGGGCGTGCAGCATGATGTACTTGCATTCTCGAGCCCTCGAGACGCCCTGCATGCGCACGAGAAGCTTCTCGACCAGAGCCTCCTTGTCGGCGTCGAGCGGCTCGCTCTTCGCGATGAGGCAGGCCTTCGAACGATAGACCACCTCCACTTCGCGCAGGCCGTTCGCCTCGAGCGTCGCGCCCGAGCTCACGAGGTCGCAGATCGCGTCGGCGAGCCCCGCACGCGGCGCCACCTCGACGGAACCCGTCAGCAGGCAGGGCCTGAACGTGAGGCCGCGCTCGTCGAAGCAGCGCTTGAGCAGCTGCGGATAGCTCGTCGCGATGCGGCAGCCGTCGAGGCTCTCAAGCCCCGCCCACTCCTGATCGACCGGAATCGCGATCGAGAGGCGGCAGCCGCCGAAGTCGAAGCGGCGCAGCATCCTGAAGTCCGTGGACTGGCCCTGACTGCGGCGTGCGAGAACCGTTTCCTCGAGCACGTTTTCGCCGATGATGCCCAGATCCACGATCCCGTCCATCACGAGGCCGGGAATGTCGTCGTCCCTGACGCGCAGGATTTCGACCGGCATGTTCTCGGCCATCGCCAGCAGGCGCTGCGCGTGGTAGCGGACCTTGAGTCCGCAGCGTTCAAGAAGATCCTGCGAGTCATCGGAAAGACGTCCCGACTTCTGCATTGTAATCCTCAGACGATTGGTTTCGGTCATTTGCTTCCCTGAAATTTGATTTGATAACTGTTGTCCGCCGAAGCGGAGCTTCGTGTCCGGCCCCTCGGCCGCCGCGCCCCGGATTGTGAAAAAGCCCCCGGAAGGCGTGCTTCCGGGGGCTTTGCTTGATTGTCCTGCTGGAGTCTCACTCCGCACCGCCGAAAGCATGAACCCATCCTCCCGACAGCGTTTCCGCGCCCGAGGGATGTCTTACGTATGGTGGTGATGGCGGCGAAGGGAGGAGAGGTACACTTTTTTGTGCTCCAGCTGTGTTTGTTGCGCTTGAATTCGTTTCCCATCAGGCATAACTGCGCCTGACTTTCATCCATTATGGCACGCTGATCCCGCGCATCAAGCCCTCCGCAAGCCCTCGCAGCGGGAGAATCGCCTTCTCGTGCGAATCATCAGACCTTCTGGGCAGAAGTGCTTAGGCCGTTCCCCCTAAAAGGTTCACTTTTCGCGTGAAATCCCCAACTTTCGCACTCAACGTCGCCCAAAATCCGAAAACTCACGAAAAAACTGAACACCCGGCCGCACCTGTTCGGACGATTGGAAGAAGCACTTCAAAAGGGACTTCGCGCCCCGCCCTTCTTCGTTTCGCCACACGAAGGCATCGGACAGGTCAGCGAGAGGATCGGGCAGGCGGCACGCTTGCCGCGCTCCTGCTGGAAAGGTAGAGTATCGGGTATGCATCCATGCTCCAAGTCCTGTATGAGGATCCGTCCAAATGCTCGAACGCCTTCGAAATCTCGTCCTTGAGGCCCTGCCTGAAGAGGGCCGCATCGAAAACCCGATGCCCTGCCTTGCCCTCACCCGCTTCAACGGGTCGCAGAAGAGCCGCCAGTGCTTCTATCATCCGATGATGGCGCTGGTGCTCGGCGGCGAGAAGGAAAGCCTCATCGGCGGGCGGCCCGTCGTCTACGGCGCGGGAGAGGCGGCCGTCGTGGCGCTCGACCTTCCAGGCGCCTACCAGATCCGGAACGCCTCGTCCGAGCAGCCCTTCCTGTCGCTCTCCATTCGTCTTGACCGTGCGATCATCACGGAGCTCCTCACCGAGGCTCCCGAACTCAGACCCGCCCCGAACGGCCGCGACGCACAGGAGAGCGTGAGTGTGGAGCACCTGCCCGACGGCATTCTCAATGCGCTCGTTCGCTACCTAGAGGCCATGCGCAACCCGCGCCGCGCGGCGGTTCTCGGGCCCATGATCCTCAAGGAGATCCACTATCTGCTTCTCGAAGGCCCTCAGGGCCGGGTTCTGGCCGACGTCTGCTCGGAGGCCGCACCGGGATCCCGCATCCTCACGGCCGTTCGCTGGCTTCGCGAGCACTTCGACGAGCCGCTCGACATCGCGACGATTTCGGAGCGCACCGCCATGGCGCCGTCGACCTTCCACCGACAGTTCAGGGCCATCACCTCGCTCTCGCCCGTGCAGTACCAGAAGCGCCTGCGCCTTCACGAGGCCCAGCGCCTTATGCTCGTCGAGTCCCTCGGCGTCGAGGCCGCGGCAAGACGCGTGGGCTACGAAAGCTGCTCGCAGTTCTCCCGCGAATACAAGCGCCTCTTCGGAGATGCGCCCGCCAGGGACATCAGGGAGAAGACGGTCGGCGCCTCCGACGCAGGGAAATGCGCCTCCGTGATGGAGGCCTGAGGCACGCCTCTCAGGATTGAGAGGATCGTGCAAGAACTTGAGACATCTCGGCATCGTCCAGAGGGCGCGTTTTTTCTACCATGACTGCAACGACGGAGCACAGGCTCCGCCGGCCTCATGGAGAAACATCATGCAAAAACGCCGTCTTCTCGCCTCCGCCGCCCTTGCCGTCACCGCCCTCGGCTGCGGCGCCGCCTCACTCACCAGGACCGCCGGGGCCGCCGAGTCCCCAAAACAGGCGCCCGCCGACAATCGCCGCATCGCCGTCGTCTACTTCACGAAGACGGGCAACACAAAAAGTCTCGCCGAGGCGGTCCGACACATGACGGGCGCGGCGCTCTTTCGCATCGAGACCGTCGAACCCTATCCGGAAAGCTATGGTCCCGCCACCGAGATCGTGAAGGACGAGCTCGAGCGCGGCGTCATCCGTCCGATCAGGCCGCTCGTCTTCAATCCCGCCGACTACGACGTCGTCGTGCTCGCCACGCCCACGTGGTGGCACCACGCGGCGATGCCGTTGCAGACCTGGATCAGGTCCGTCGACCTCAGCAGCAAGAAGATCCTCACCGCCAACCCCCATGGTGGCGGCGGCCTCATGCACACCCGCGAGGACTTCGAGGCGCTGCTCGCTGGCCGCAGGCTCGGCACGCACCTCACGGTCTACGGGGCCGTGAACCCGCAGGACGCAAATGTCCGCAGCTGGCTCGAGGAAAACGGCTGTCTCTGACGCCCGAAACACAATCCCGGACAGGAATCCTACATGGAGAAGATTGAACTTTCCAACGGCGTGAAGATGCCCGCCATGAACTTCGGCGTCTACCGGATCACCGATCCCGCGGAATGCGAAGCCGCAGTCCTCAGCGCCCTCAAGGCGGGCTGGCGCGGCATCGACACCGCCGCCTCCTACCTCAATGAGAGGGCCGTTGGCCGCGCCGTCGCACGCTCGGGCATCCCGCGCTCCGAACTCTTCATCACTACGAAGCTCTGGGTGCAGGAGGCTTCAGAAGCGGGCGCCGAGCGCGCCATCAGGCGCTCGCTCGAGCTGCTCGGGACGGACACGATCGACTTGTACCTCATCCATCAGCCTTATGGCGACATTTACGGCGCCTGGCGCACGATGGAGCGGTTTTACGAAGCGGGGGTTCTGAAGGCGATCGGCGTGAGCAACTTCCAGCCCGACCGCATCACGGACTTTGCGCTCAACCAGCGCATTCGCCCGATGGTCAATCAGATTGAAGTGAATCCGTTCTGCCAGCAGCGGGAGGCCGACGCCGTCAACCGCGCGCTCGGCGTCATGCCCTCGGCCTGGGCGCCCTTTGCCGAAGGCAGGGACGGCCTCTTAGAGAATCCCGTGCTCAGGGAGATCGCCGCAGACCGCGGCGCCACGGTCGCGCAGGTGGTGCTTGCGTGGCTTGCCGAACGCGGCATCATCTCGATCTTGAAGACCGTCTCGCCCGCACGCATGGCGGAGAACCTCACCGCCTCAAACGTGAAGCTCACGCCCGAGGACATGGCGAAAATCGCGACGCTCGACACGGGCACGAGCCGCTTTTTCTCTCATCGAGACCCGAAGATCGTCGAGTGGCTCTGCACCCGAAGGCTGCCTTCTGAGCCATGAGGCGGGGATTCTCACGGCAGGATCTCAACTGAACGAAACTTCAGTTTCGTTCGCTCAATCCTCAGGCGAGCTCGTCCTCGACCGTCTCGCGCATGACGTAGAGACGGTCGTTCTCCCTGATCTTTTCGGGCACCCTGAAGGTGACGTCGTCGCCCTTGACGGCCTCGGCGGCCTCGGCGTCGTCGACGCGCAGCCCCTCGGGCCTCACGAAGACGGCGCCCGTCGTCGGCCCGCAGACGAGCAGTTCGTCGCCCGGGCGGATCGTCTCACCGTGGACCGTGAAGCGGCCGACGCCCGCCTTTGCGTAGTAGCCCGTGCACTTGCCGCAGTAGAGCTTCTTCTTCGTCGCGCGCGAGCCGTAGCGGTCGGTGCGCTCGAGCATCGTCGCGCCCTGGTACCAGCCGTCCCAGAACCCGCGGTTGAAGACCGTCGAGAGACGTTCGTCCCAGGACTTCGAGACCTCCTCGCTCCAGCGTCCCTCAAGGATTGCATCGAGCGCCTCGCCGTAGCACTCGACCGCAGTGCGCACGTATTCGGGACCGCGGGCGCGGCCCTCGATCTTGAAGACGGTGACGCCCGCCTTCACCATCAGGTCCAGAAAGGCGATGGTCTTCAGATCCTTCGGGGACATGAAGTAGCCGTTGTCGAGCGCAATCTCCGTGCCGCGCTCGCGGTCGACGGCGATGTAGTCGCGCCTGCAGCTCTGCAGGCACTCGCCCCTGTTGGCGCTCTTGCCTCTCGTGTGCAGGCTCAGCCAGCACTTTCCGCTCACGGCCATGCAGAGCGCGCCGTGGCAGAACATCTCGATGCGCACGGGCCTGCCCGAGGGGCCCGTGATGCCCTCGCGATCGATCGCGGCGCGGATGTCCGCCACCTGACGCAGCGTCAGCTCGCGCGCGAGCACGACGACGTCGGCGAACTGCGCGTAAAAGCGCAGAGCCTCGACGTTCGCGATGTTGAGCTGCGTAGAGAGGTGCACCTCGACGCCGAGCTCCCTGCAGCACTGCATGACCGCAACGTCGGATGCGATGACGGCCGAGACGCCCGCGGCCTTCGCGGCCGAGACGATTTCGCGCATGGCGGCAAGGTCACCGTCGTAGATGACGGTGTTGACGGTGAGGTAGCTTTTGACGCCATGCTCGCGGCAGAGGGCCGCGATCTCATTCAGGTCGTCGATCGTGAAGCCGCCCGCCGAGTGCGCTCGCATGTTGAGCGTACCGATCCCGAAGTAGACGCTGTCGGCGCCCGCCTGCAGGGCGGCCGCCAGGCTTTCGCGCGAGCCCGCGGGGGCCATGATTTCGAAGTCGGATCTCTGCATGTTGTCTGCCTCGTCGGATGGGAGCTGAAAAAACGGTGAAGCGTCGATTCTAGCGGACGCGGCGACCGCCCTCGTGCCGCAGAGCCCGCCGTTCCTGCAAAAACTGTTACCTCGACTTAGGAAATCCTAAGTTTCACCCATGTGAATCCTAATTTTCATGGGATACACTGACAATACACAGAAAGAGGACGCCGCGCCGCGCAACAGAGCGAAGCCCTGCGTCCAGCCCCCGACAACGCATGCATGAGGAACAAGTCATGAAGAAGACTACGCTTGCCGCTCTCCTTTCCGCCGCCGCGATGACCGTCGCCGGCGCCGCTTGGGCCGTTGAAACCCAACCTGCACCCGCTCCCGCCGCCGAAGCGGCCGCCGAGCAGCCCGCCCCGATGGTGGGCATGTCCGACGCCATCGCCGTCGCCGAAAAGGAATACAAGGCCAAGACCTACCGCGCCAACCTGCGCAATAGCGGCCAGTACGGCCTCGTCTGGGACGTGCGCATGGTGAAGGAAGACGAAACGCACGTGCGCGCCTACGTCGATGCGAAGACCGGCAAGGTCGTCGCCGCCGACGTCAAGGGCATTCAGGAACGCCGCGCCGGCCGCGGCATGGGTCCCGGCCCGCGTCCGCAGTGCCCCGTGACGGGCGGCGCCCCGGGCACGAACCCCGACTGTCCGATGGCCGGCGGCTTCCGCCACCCGGGCTTCCACAGCTTCCACGGCTACCATCACTGGTAACCTCTGCCCAAGCGGCCTGAACCGCCGCTGATATACTCACGCGGGAGGGCCTTCCTCAGGGGAAAGTCCTCCCGTTTTCCGTTTCCGAAACGCACTCAGGGGCGCTTCGCGCGTCCGTCCGCCATCATGCACATCCTTCTTGTCGAAGACGATCCGTTCATTGCCAAGGCCGTCTGCGCGGCGCTCGAAAGCGAGGCGCACGCCGTCACGTGGACCCCGACGGGCCGCGAGGGACTCGCCGTCACCGCAACCGGCACGCCCGACGCCGTGCTCCTCGATCTGGGGCTCCCCGGCATGGATGGCATCGACGTTCTCAAGAGCATCCGCGCCATGACGAAGCCCCTCTGCGACACGCCCGTCATCATCGTAACGGCGAGGGAGGCGCTTGAAAGCCGCCTCGAGGGGCTCGATGCAGGGGCGGACGACTACATCCTCAAGCCATTCCACATGTCGGAGCTCATCGCGCGCCTTCGCGCCGTGGTGCGCCGCCGCTCGCCGCTCGCGCCCGACGTGCTGCGCGCAGGCTCCCTTTCGCTCAACACCGTCACCCACGCCTGCAGCGTCGGAAGCGAATCCGTCACGCTCAGCAAGCGCGAGTACGCGTTGCTTGCGGCCCTCATGACTCGACCGGGCGCCATCCTCTCGAGGCGCGCCCTCGAAGAGAAGCTCTATGCGCCGGGCGACGAGCCCGAGAGCAATGCAGTCGAATACCTGATCCACTCGCTTCGCAAGAAGATCGGCGCTTCGGCCATTGAAAACATCCGCGGCCTGGGCTGGCGCGTGCCCGCCGACAAGAACGCCGCACAATAATCCACCGACGGACGTCCCGATGAGCCGCCTGAGCATCCTCCGCACTCTCTGCGCACACTGGCGCACCTCGATCCTCATGCGAACCGTGGCGGTCGCCGCCACGGCGACGGTTGCGCTCACCCTGGTGACCGCCGCCGTCGTCTTTCAGGGCGCCGAAAAGGACGCCCTCGTCGAGCAGGACGCCCGGCTCTCCGACATTGCTGTCGCCATGGCCCGAGGCGAACTCGGAGCCGTGCTTCCGCGCGCGCTCACGATGCCGCAAGCCCAGTTCGAGGCCAGGCTTGAGTCCGACGAGCCCCTGCCCCGCCCGCGCCGCATGCACCGCCACATGATGGCCCACTGCCAGACGGCCGCTTCCGACGATCCGAATGCGCTCCGTCTCATTCCCGCAGGCTCCCCCGTCTACGTGCGCATGCTCAACGATCAGGGACGCGCCAAACGCGCGGTCTTCGACGAACCCGTCGAGGGCGGCCTTACGACCCGCACCATCAAGGGCGAGACCTACCGCATGGCCGTGCTCTTCCTTCCCGGGGGCCGCTACACGGCCGTGGCCGATCCCGTCTCGACGCGCGAGGTCTACGCCCGCAGCGCCGCCATGACGGCCGTGCTCCCGATTCTGATTCTTCTGCCGGTCCTCGTCATCGTGATCGGCCTCACGCTCTGGCGCATGCTCGCGCCGATCCGAAACGCAGCCCGAGCCGCGGCCGAGCGTCCCGCCACCGACCTCGCCCCCCTTCCTTCCGAGGGCGTTCCCGCCGAGGTGAAGCCCTTCGTCGAGGCCGTCAACAGCCTGCTCGGACGCGTGAGTGAAGCGCGCACGCGCGAGCTCCGCTTCACGGCCGACGCCGCGCACGAGCTCCGCTCGCCGCTCACGTCGCTCACGATCGAGGCCGAACACCTCGGCCGCCTCGACCTGCCCGCCGAAGCGCGTCCCGTCGTGGCTCGTCTTGAGTCCGGACTCGAGCGGGCCGTCAAGCAGGTCTCGCAGCTCCTGCAGTTTGCACGCGCGCAGGCGGGCGAAGCACCCGAAATCCTCAGGCGCGACACGCGTCCCTGGTACCTCTCGGAACTTCTGGGCGAGATTCTCGAGCCCCTGATGAACTGCGCCGCCGACAAGGACCTGCAGTTCGACGTCGAGGGCCTTGACGACGGCGCCGAAGCGCCCGTCGAAGGCGTGAGCCGGGCGGCCCTGCTGGCGATTCTGCGAAACCTTCTTGAAAACGCCTTCCACTACACGCCCGCGGGCGGATCCGTGACGCTTCGCGTCTCGCGCACGCCCGAGCGCCTCGTGATGAGCGTGGCCGACACGGGCCCGGGCATTGCGCCCGAGGAGCGTTCGCGCGTCTTCGATCCCTTCTACCGCGTCACGGGGTCCGGGCTTCCGGGCACGGGCCTCGGCCTTGCGATCGTGAAGACCTACGCCGACATGACGGGCGCCGAGGTGACGCTCGACGACACGGTGCCGGGCGGCACGCCTCCCGGACTCACGGCGACGGTCAGCTGTCCTCTGCCGCCCGTCGGTTGATCTCGCGCCTCAGACGGGCGGTCGTGCGGACCGTGTCGCCCGTGAAGACGACGACGGCCGTCCAGATCAGCACGAAGCCCGTCATCATCTCGACCGAAAAAGGCTCCCCGAACGCAAAGCGACCGAGCAGAAACACGATGGTCGGGCTCACGTACTGGATGATGCCCACCATCGAATAGGGAATGCGGCGCACGCCGGACGCAAAGAGAAGAAGCGGAATCGTCGTGATCGGTCCCGCCAGAAGAAGCAGGGTCTTCACGTCCCAACCTTCCGTCGCAAAGAGAAGCTCGCCTCTCTCAAGCAGCCAGAACATGTAGCCGAGCGCAAACGGCGCTAGGATCACGTTCTCAAGCGCCATGCCCTCAAGACTTCCCAGAGGCGCGAGCTTTCGGATGAGGCCGTAGAGCGCAAAGCTCGCGGCCAGCACGAGACCGAGGAACGGCGCCGTACCCGTCGAGATCGTGATGTAGAGGACGCCAGCAGCCGCCAGAGCCACGGCTCCAAGCTGGGCCTTCGAGAGGCGCTCGCCCAGAAAGAGCGCCCCCAGAGCCACCGACATCAGCGGGTTAATGAAGTAGCCGAGCGAGGCCTCGATCGTCTGCCCGCTCACGATCGAATAGACGTAGGTTCCCCAGTTGAGGCCGATGAGAAGCGCGGAGCCCGTGAAGATCGCGAGCGTCCTGGGTTCCTTCACGAGTCCTCTGATCCATTCTCCACAGCGAAGCACCATCAGGATCGCCGCCGTCACGACGAGCGACCAGACGATTCGATGCGCAAGAATTTCAAGGGCGCTCACGTCCTGGAGCGCATGGAAATAAAGAGGAAAGAGGCCCCAGAGAAGATAGGCCGCGAGGGTGAAGAGAACGCCGATTCTGTCCATGTGACGCCGTGTTTTTCTTGTTCGTTAGACCGGTTGTGCGCCAGCGGGCGCCCTTCCTAGTCTACCTTTTCGGCGCGTGCGCGGCCTCAGGCGGAATGACTAGCCGGGCTTTTTTCGCGAGGCACAGACGTGCATCGTGTGCAACACCTGAAAAGTGTATTCGGTGGGACGCGGGATACACTCATGTCTTCATGCCCGACATGAAAAACAGCACCTGTGGCGCCCTTTGGAAGAAGCGCCCCCCAACCTTCCTTTGCTGCCAGAGGGAGCGGCCGAACAGTACGAACCGGAATACAAGACTCAGGCTTTCGGCAGGTTCGTCAGTTCTACTTGCCGGACGACGATAACCGTCAGGGTTTCCGAGTACATATTCGCAGGGTTTTCGTTAAGTGGTTAACGCGCAAAAACACGTTTGAATGAGACCATGACCACAGACATCCGAAGAGGAGAGAACCCTATGAAAACACGCGCTTTCGTCACGACCGTCCTTCTTGCGGCAGGCCTTCTCTGCTGCGCCCGTGCGGGCTCGGCCGGCGTCGCGGGCTTTCATCCCGGGTGCGAGACCTGCCACAGCGCCACGCCTCCTGCATCCGCCAACGCCGATCCGCTCGTCTGTCACGGTTGCCACGGGGAAACGCCCGACAAGGGAAGCATCACCGTCAACGGCAAGACTCTCAACCCGCACAAGGGCCACTTCGACGTCTTCGAATGCACGCAGTGCCACAAGCCGCATGAGGCGAGCATCAACGGGTGCGCCGAATGCCACAAGGAAGTCAAGGGACCAATGCCCGAAAAGTGAGGCAGGTTCGAAAGGCATCACAGCGGGGCGTTCCACGGATGGGACCCATGCATCCGCAGGCGCTTCGATTTAAAAAAGGAGACCATCATGTCCGCTCAGTTTTCACGTCGTGATTTCTTCAAGGTTGCCGGCGCATCGTCTGCCGTCGCCGTGACGACGCCTGCCGCCATTGCGGGCGACATTCCGGAAAAGTGGCGTGCCCCGAAGTGCACGGGCTGGTCCTGGGAAAAGCCGGTCGAGCCGATTCCCGAAGCTGAAGTCAAGAAGACCGTCGAAGTCGACGTCGTCGTGATCGGCGCGGGCCTCGCAGGCGTCGCAGCCGCAGTGGCGGCCCGCGAAGAAGGAGCCGAAGTGGCGCTCATCGAGAAGGCCAAGTCCTGGGGCGCCCGAGGCGGCCACATCACCGCGTTCGGATCCAAGGTTCAGAAGGAGCTCGGCGTCAAGAACGACTACGGTGAAATCGTCCGCCGACTCATCTCCTGGGGTCAAGGCCGCATGGACGAACGCCTTCTCTGGATGTTTGCACGCAAGTCCGGCGCCTGCATGGACTGGGCGATCGACATGTGCGCGAAAAACGACGTCAAGGTGACGCTCTGGGAAGGCTACTACAAGGGCCCGACCTACACCGAATTCCCTGTCACTCACTTCTTCTACAACAAGGACGTCTCGCTCGACTACACCTATGGCAACTCCACGGGCATCGGCAATGGGATCCCGCCCGAAAGCGGGCGAAAGAAGAACGCCAAAAAGGGCGCCCGTTCCGATGAGAACGGACGCCCCGAAGGCTGCGCGGGCGGTGGCCCGCGCCTCAAGACGACGAAAAGAAGGCGTCACCAGCCGCGAACGTGATCGAGCGCGGCCGTCACGCGTCCCTTCTCATTGACGAGAAGGAGCTTTTCATAGGGCGCCGCGGTCGGGCAGGCGTGGTTGGGCATGATGCGAAGGCGCGTTCCGACGGGCAGGTCCTCGGGCTTGAGTCGGTCGCCTGCGGCGGCCTCGATGATGCCGTGTTCCTGATTGGCGCCCGTCATGCGGATGTCGCAGCCGCGAAGCGGCCTGCCGTCGACGTCGCAGACGAGGCCGTAGCCGAAGTCGCAGTGCTGGCGGGCGGTGCCGCGGTCGCGGGACATGGCCATCCAGCCCGCGTCGACGATCACCTGACCCTTTTCGGGCTGGTGGCCGATGATGGTGCAGAGCACCGTGCCTGCAATGCGATCCATCGGCACGACGCCGAGATTCATCATGAAGAGGTCGCCGAGCGCATAGACGCCCGCGCGGATTTCGGTCACGCCCGTCTCGTCCTCGGCATGGGTCATGGTGGGCGTCGAGCCGATCGAGACGATGCGCACCTCAAAGCCCGCCTCCCTCAGGCGGTTCGCGGCCGTCACGATCCCGTCTCGCTCATTGGCGGCGGCCCTGCGGATGACGGCGAGGCTTTCGACGTCGTAGCTTGCGCCCGCGTGCGTGAGAACACCCGCGAGCTCGGCGCCGTCCGTGAGGGCGCGCGCGATCTCGATGAGGAGTTCGCTTTCGGGCCTGACGCCCGAGCGGTGGCCGTCGCAGTCGACCTCAATGAGGACGGGAATCGTGACGCCGCACCCGGAGCAGAAGGCGCTCACGGCCTTCGCGGCCGCGACGTTGTCGAGGATGATCTTCAGATCGCACCCGGCTTCGCGGATGGCGGCGACGTCGGCGAGCTTCTGCGGGGAGATGCCCACGGCGTAGATGAGGTCCTTCACGCCGTTTTCGGCAAAGTAGCGGGCCTCGGCGAGCGTGGAGACGGTGGCC
>OGMO01000723.1_pt1 | contig 26617 bp, 19 predicted proteins | sample 1573241 | NCBI WGS metagenome assembly OGMO01 (sample SAMEA2581896, study PRJEB24529) | metagenome | biome: Human gut stool | place: China | collected 2011 | reverse complement strand
AATGAACCACTGCCAGGATGAGATGAAGAAAGCAGTAGCTGCTGGTTACTGGAACTTATTCTCCTTCAATCCTGCACTCAAAGCAGAAGGAAAGAACCCATTTACATTGACATCTAAGCCAGGTGATGGTTCTTACCAGGATTTCCTGAACAACGAAACACGTTACAGCCGTCTGACAAGATCCTTCCCAGAGAGAGCACAGAAACTCTTTGCTGCATCTGAGGAAGCTGCAAAGGCTCGTTATGAGCACTTACAGAGACTGGTTGAGCTTTACAAATAAGCTGCAGATCTTGTCTGAATTGATGTAAATTTCCAAAGCCCGGAAAGGTATAAGCCTTTTCGGGCTTTTTGTAAGTCAGAAGCTGGTGATAAAATAAACTTTTGGTTACAGGATTATAACTGGAGCATGGAACAGATAGCAGGCGGTCCGATAGATAAGATATATCTGTGAAAATATGTCGAAAATTATATCATAATTGTATACAAAGTATATAATTAGCATAATACGAAATTGTGTATTGACAAAAACAGGGTAAAAACGTATAATAAAAATACATATAGAGGGTAGTTCACATGCAAATGTACTAAACCGAAAAAGTAAGACGCTTATGATTGCGTGTGCTTTTTCGGTTTTTTTGATTTTGAATGCAGATGTGGTGGAGTAATGTGACTTGTTGTTTAGAGGGGGAAAACAAATGCAGCAAATTAATGGAAAGATTGCATTCGGAGGAATTGCGATTGGAAAAATCAAAGAAGTTTTTAAAGAAAACAATGTGGTAAGACGTGTGAAAATTGATGACACACAGGCAGAAATTTCACGTTTTAGAGCAGCCAAAAATCAGGCAACAGAAGAATTAAAGGCACTTTATGACAAGGCAGTCAAAGAAGTTGGTGAAGCAAATGCAGCAATTTTTGAAGTACATCAGATGATGTTAGAGGATGAAGATTATCTGGATTCTATTCGTAATATCATAGTAGCGCAGTCTGTGAATGCAGAATTTGCTGTAGCGACGACGGGAGATAATTTTGCAAGGATGTTTGCGGATATGGATGACGATTATATGAAAGAACGTGCAGCAGATGTAAAAGATATTTCTGAACGTGTGATCCGTATTTTATCCCGGAAGGAAGAAACTGTGCATGCGGCCGATGAAGAAAAATATATTATAGCAGCGGACGACCTTGCTCCGAGCGAGACAATTCAGTTAGAACGGGAGAGAGTGCTTGCATTTGTGACAAGACAAGGCTCTACCAATTCTCATACAGCCATTCTTGCCAGAACGATGAATATTCCGGCATTGGTATCAGCGGCAATTCCAAAAGGAGTGAATGGAAAGTATGCAATTATAGATGGATTTAAGGGTATTTTGATCCTTGATCCAGAGGAAGAAATATTAAAAGAATACGAGAAAAAACAGCAGAATGAGAAGAAACGTCAGGAATTATTACAGCAGTTAAAGGGAAAACCGACTGTTACAAAAGATGGAAAAGAGATCAAACTCTATGCTAATATTGGTGAGGTAAAAGATTTAGGAGCTGTTTTACAGAATGATGCAGCCGGAATCGGACTTTTCAGAAGTGAGTTTTTATATTTGCAGAGTGATCATTTTCCAACAGAGGAAGAACAGTTTCAGGCCTATAAAACGGTTGCAGAAGTGATGGCTGGAAAAAAGGTGATCATCCGCACATTAGATATCGGAGCAGACAAGCAGATAGATTATTTTGGACTTGATCGTGAGGATAATCCGGCATTGGGATATCGTGCAGTAAGAATCTGCCTGAACCGACCGGAAATTTTTAAAACACAGTTAAGAGCGTTGCTGCGTGCAAGCATGTTTGGCAATATTTCCATTATGGTTCCTATGATCGCATCTGTATGGGAAGTGAAAAAAGTAAAAGAAATCATGGAGGAAGTGAAAGCGGAATTGTCTGCAGAGGGATTGCCATATAAAGAAGTTGAATTTGGAGTTATGATCGAGACTCCTGCAGCAGTTATGATCGCAGATGATCTCGCAAAAGAGGTGGATTTCTTTAGTATTGGAACCAATGACCTGACACAGTATACGCTTGCTATTGACAGGCAGAATGCAAAACTTGACCGTTTCTATGATTCACATCATCCGGCAGTACTCAAAATGATCCAGATGGTCATTGACAGTGCCCATGAAGAAGGAATCTGGGCAGGAATTTGCGGAGAACTTGGAGCAGATCTGACTTTGACAGAAACATTTGTGAAAATGGGCATTGATGAATTATCGGTATCACCTGCAATGGTGCTGCCTGTAAGAAATAAAATAATAAATGCATAATCTAAGCATAGGAGGAAATTAAAATGAAATCATTCAGTTACACAGTAAAGGACGAATTGGGTATTCATGCAAGACCGGCGGGAATGCTCGTAAAAGAGGTTAAAAATTTTAAAAGTAAAGTAACTCTCGAAAAAGACGGAAAAGTAATTGATGCAGCCCGTCTGATGGCAGTTATGAGTATGGGAGTAAAAAAAGACCAGACTGTGACTATAACAGTGGAAGGTACTGACGAAGATGCGGCATATGATGCATTAAAATCTTTCTTTGAAACAAATTTGTAAGATAATTAGTTATTGTGTACAGGTTTTTGAAAAAAGTATGGTGGATATTAACAAAAAAACAAAAATAATAAGAATAAAACTTGACATAATAAACAATGAATGCTACAATTTATTTAGATAGAAACAGAGCACATTGGATTGTTACTGGTAAGCAGGCAAAACCAAATTTTACATATCTGGCTTGGATTTTGTAAAATTTGGTTTTTTTAATTATTAGGGACAAAAACGGAGTGGAATATGGTTATCCAGAAAGTGATTAATAACAATGTAATATCAGCATATGATGTGAATCAGCAGGAAATTGTTATCATGGGTAAGGGAATCGGGTTTAAGGCGCATACGGGAGAACTGATTGATGAAAGCAAAATCGAGAAGGTTTTTCGTATTGAGAATGAGAAGCTTTCCAGACAGTTTCAGGAACTTTTAGAAAATATTCCATTAGAGCACATGCAGCTTACCAGTGATATTATATCCTACGCAATAAAGAATCTGAATGTACAACTGAATCAGAATATATACATCACTTTGACAGATCATATTAATTTTGCAATCCAGAGACAGTCGCAGGGGATTCAATTGAAGAATGCATTACTTTGGGAGACTAAGAGGTTTTACCATCAGGAATATCTGATGGGAAAATATGCAGTTGATCTTTTGAATGAGAAGCTGGGTACAGAGTTTACGGAAGATGAAGCAGGATTTATAGCCCTGCATTTTGTGAATGCAGAATACAACACGACGATCAATGATACATTTGAAATGACGAATATGATTCAGAAGATTTTAGAACTGGTCAGGCTGGAAATGGGAATTGAGTTTGATGAGGAATCCTTGCATTATGAGAGATTTATCACTCATCTTAAGTTTTTGGTACAGCGCCTTTACCGGCATGAATTGTTGAAAGATGAGGAGATTGAATTTGCAAGGATGATGGAAAATAAGTATCCGAAGGAATATGAATGCAGTAAACATATTGCTGAATATATTGAAAAGGAATATGGCAGCGGAATTGCCAGCGAGGAAATCATGTTTCTGGCGATACATATAAAACGTGTGTGTATGGCAGGATAAATCTGACAATAATACAGCAGAAAAGAGGTATGGAAATGTTTGATTTTTTTAAGAAAAAAGAAAAAGGGATTGAGATAGGTTCACCAGTAAAAGGAAAAACGGTTGCGATCAGTAATGTAAGTGATCCAACTTTTGGAGAGGAGATTTTAGGAAAAGGTGTTGCAATTATTCCTGCGGAAGGCAGGATATATGCACCGGCCGATGGTACGATTGAGATGTTATTTGATACGATGCATGCAGTAAGTATGACGACTTCAGAAGGTGTAGAACTGCTCATACACATAGGACTTGATACGGTTGCATTAAAGGGAGAACATTTTACTGCATATAAAGGCAATGGTGATTCTGTGAAAAAGGGAGAACTGTTGATAGAGGCTGATCTTGACGCAGTAAAAAAAGCCGGTTATGACGTGATCACGCCTGTGGTTGTGTGCAATACATCAGATTATCAGACAGTGGAAACAGTGACAGATCAGGAAGTAGAACCTGGCGACACAGTATTGATCCTAAATAAATAAAGCACAAACTTGAGATGCAAATGAAAACGTTGTTTTCATTGAAAGACAGCGCAAGAATGGAGATTAAAATGGAGGATTATCATGGGTAACAGTGGAATCGGTGTTCCGCTGCCGGAACTGGCAGCATACTGCAGAGAGGCAGCGGCAGAGGGAGCCGTGCTTTTAAAGAATGAGGGGCATATGCTTCCGATCAAAAAGGATGAGACAGTTTCTATTTTCGGAAGAAGCCAGATCGAATATTACCGGAGCGGAACCGGTTCAGGCGGGGCGGTCAATGTGCCGTATGTCAAAAATATTTTAGATGGAATCAAAGAAAACAATGCTTTCCCTGTAAATGAGGAATTGGTAGAAACCTATAAAGAATGGTTAAAGGAGCATCCGTTTGACAACGGAGGCGGTGGCTGGGCGGCAGAGCCGTGGCATCAGGAAGAGATGGAAATCACCGACGAGATCGCACGCTGCGCAGCAGAAAAGTCTGAAAAAGCTATTTTTCTGATCGGAAGAACTGCCGGTGAGGATAAAGATTACGAGGACACGGAAGGCAGTTATCTTCTGACAAAACGGGAGAAAGAAAATCTTCGCATCGTAACAAAATATTTTAACGAAGTGGCAGTGCTTTTAAATGTGTCTAATATCATTGATATGAGCTGGACGAAAGATGCAGCATATCAGGATCACATCAAAGCGATTCTTTACATCTGGCAGGGAGGAATGGAAGGCGCGAACGCCGTTGCAGATCTGTTATCGGGCAGAGTGACACCATCCGGAAAACTGACGGATACGATCGCGGAGAAACTTTCTGATTACCCAGTAGCGGACCATTTTGGAAGTAAGACAGAAAATATTTATGCGGAAGATATCTATGTCGGCTACCGTTATTTTGAGACATTCGCACCGGAAAAAGTAATGTATGAGTTTGGTTTCGGTTTATCTTATACGGAATTTTCCATAGAGACGGTAAAAGCGGAGAGTACAGGAAATGGAAAAGATGCAAAGATCGCACTCAGTATCCGTGTGAAAAATACCGGGGCAGCAGCCGGAAAAGAGGCTGCTCAGGTTTATGTGTCCGCCCCACAGGGACAGCTTGGAAAACCGGCAAAGGTATTGTGCGGATTTGCAAAGACAAAACTGCTTGCTCCGGGCGAGGAGGAAGTTCTTGAACTTACCATTCCGGTAAGCCGGTTTGCTTCCTATGACGACAGCGGTGTGACTGGTCATAAGTCCTGCTATGTCTTAGAGGAAGGTCTGTATGAGATCTACGTTGGAAACAGTGTCAGATGCACAGAAAAAGCCAATGTGGACGGAAAAGGCGGCTATGAGATTGCTTCCTGCGTTGTCACGGAGGAACTGGAGGAGGCGCTTGCGCCGACAAAAGAATTTTTGCGTCTTAAGACAGGCAGGCAAAAGGAGGACGGGGTGTTTGCCCGTGCATATGAAAAAGCACCACAGCAGATGGTTGATCTGGCAGAGCGGATCAAAAGCCGTCTGCCAAAAGAACTGCCACAGACTGGAAATAAAGGAATTACCTTACAGGCGGTTGCAGAGAATATCAAAAATGGCAGCAGTGTGGAAGAAGAATTGGACGCATTTGTAGCACAGTTTACCAACGAGGAGTTAGCCGTGATCGTCCGCGGCGAGGGAATGAGCAGCCCGAAGGTAACACCGGGTACAGCATCCGCATTTGGCGGTGTCAGCGACAGCCTGCATGGTTATGGCATCCCGATTGCCTGCGCATCCGATGGCCCGTCCGGCATCCGTATGGAGAGCGGATTAAAGGCAACACAGCTCCCGATCGGAACACTCCTTGCATGTTCCTTTAATATTCCAATGATGGAAGAATTATATCAGATGGAAGGCAGGGAATTAGTTGGAAACGAGATCGACACCCTGCTTGGGCCGGGAATCAATATCCACCGCTATCCATTAAATGGACGTAACTTTGAGTATTTCAGTGAAGATCCGCTTGTGACAGGACAGTTTGCGGCGGCAATGACAAGGGGAATCCGAAGTGCCGGTTCTTCTGCGACCGTGAAACATTTTGCAGCGAATAATCAGGAGACGGAAAGACATAATGTAAACTCCGTTGTATCTGAGCGGGCACTCCGTGAAATCTATCTGAAAGGCTTTGAGATTGCCGTGAAAGAGGGAAATGCAAATTCGATCATGACCTCTTACAACCCGGTCAACGGACACTGGACGGCATCCAATTATGACTTAAATACGACGATCCTGCGTGGTGAGTGGGGATATCAGGGAATTGTTATGACAGACTGGTGGGCGAAGATGAATGATGTTGTAAACGGCGGGGAGGCAGACCGCAGATACACCTCATTCATGGTTCGCGCACAGAATGACTTATACATGGTAGTCAACAATAATGGTGCTGCCATCAATGCAGTAGGCGATGATACCTTAGAGGCACTGGAGGCAGGAAAACTCACTGTTGGAGAGTTACAGCGCTGTGCGAAAAACATCTGCCGTTTCCTGCTTGGAACACCTGTGATGAAACGTCCGTTAAAAGATTTTGATCCACTGCTTACAGTTACTGCAAAAGAAGCAGTAAATACAGACGGAAAGCAGGTCTGTGCACTGCAGAGCGGAAGCCGTATCGAGGCAGGAAAGTTTGAAAATACAGTCCTTTATTTGGAAAAAGAAAGCATTTTAAACGTTAATGCACATTTCTGTTTCCCGGTGGAAGGATTAGCACAGGGAGCTGCCAATCTGTATCTGAATGGAGAACTGATGGCAACCGTCCAGACAGGTGGAACCGGAGAGCGTTTCCTGACACAGCGGATGTGCCGTGTGAAATTTATGCCGGGGTATTATGAACTGAAAGCAGAGTATGTGACACCGGAATTGAAATTAGACTGGATTGAGTTAGAGTAAAATTTATTATCTGAATTTATAAAGTAAAAGTATACAATTTTAATCTCATAAAACAACTTAAAAAAGCAAAAATTAAGTAAAAACTCTGAAAATTTACAAACTAATATATGCTTAATTGACAATGTTTTTTGAAGTAACATATAATTAAAAAACAAAGTGCATAAAGCTAATAAATGTATTGGAGGTAAGTTTATGAGAAAACGTTTTATGGGAAAACGACTTGCAGCCGCTCTTTTAGCGGCTGCAGTTGCGTTTTCAAGCGGCAATTTTGCAGGGGGATACGAGTATGTCTATGCGGCAGAAGCGAGTGTGTTTTATACCGGGACAAACACAGTAACAAAAGACAAACTGGATCTTGCAACAGAGGATTGGGATAATCCGCCAATGATCACTTATGATGAAAGTATTGCAGATTGTGTGACAACGAAAGATTTCACAATGAAGGCAGATATTACACTGGATGATGAGGCGTATGCATCATTGGGTACCGGGGAAAGTTACTTAAAGGTTCAGGGTATCGTGAAGCTGGGAAGTGAGTGGACATGGACAGACAGTCAGGATATCCCGTATTTACAGCAGAGCAGTTTTTCAGAAGATACACACAAAACAACGATTACGATCAAGTTTGAGGATAAGGATGCAGATGATTTAAAAGGTGTATATTTCCGACTGATTGGTCAGGGTTTTTCAGGAACATGTACATTTTCCAATGTTACATTAAGCGGTGTGGCAGAAGCGCAGCCGGAACTGCCTGCAAAAGATCCGAGTGTGATCGATGATTTTGAATCTGCAGAGACAGGAAGCAGTGCAGGCTGGGAGCAGGAAGGCGGCTGGCAGTACGACAATGCGGTAGGAATCAGTGTAGCTGAATTTCAGGGAAGCAAAATGTTAAAGGCAGATCTTGATTATACCGGTTGTGAAGGTTTTACATGGAGTGAGGCAAAGATTAAAAAGTCGTTTGCAGAAGGACTCGATGTATCGGCTTATAATGTTTTAAGCTATGAAATGATCTATCCGGAAGCTTTTGACGGTTCTTTTAAGGCAAAGATTTTTGCAAAAAACGGAGCAGATGATGTGGAGATCATCAACAAAGAAGCAAAGATCGAAACGTCAGATCTCGGTGACGGATATAAGAAAGCAGTGGTCACTGTCAAATTCTCACCAAACACTGCAAAGATCACGGATCTGATGATTGGAACAGTTGGTGTGAGCACTGCCTTTTTGGGAAGCGTATATCTGGATAACCTGACTTTATCCCAGTATAATGCAGCGGGCGATTATACGGAGATCACAGAGACGGCAGGAGAGGCTGTGCTTGCAGATACGTCCAGTATGCCGGAAGAAGTAACACTTTCGGATGTGAATGCATCAGGTTCAGCAAAAGCGTTATATGCATATTTAAAAGGACTGGATGCTGCTGACCAGGTATTATTCGGACATCAGAATGACACAAGCAAGCATGTTTCAACCAGAGACGGTGTCTATTCGGATACAAAGGACGTGACCGGAAGTATTAGTGGTCTGGTCGGAATCGATTCGCTGGCACTGACAGGCGGGGAACTTGGAATTGATAACGTAGATGATGCAGTTCAGAAATCTATCGAGATCAGCAAGGCAGCAGCTGCAGAGGGTGCGATCATCACATTATCCACCCATATGCCGAATATGAGCAATGAAAAAATCATTGCAACACCGGATGCGGCGAGAAAATATGATTTTTCACAGTGTGATTTTTCGGAGGCAAAAGACCTGAGCAATAACTGCTCCGCAGAAGTACTTCCGGGTGGAAAATACAATGCGCAGTTTACAACCTATCTTGATATCATTGCAGATTACGCAAACGGACTTGGCGATATTCCTGTTTTATTCCGTCCATTCCATGAAAATACAGGCGGATGGTTCTGGTGGGGTGCTGCGACAACCGATAAAGAGACATACCGTGCGCTGTTCCAGTACACACAGGATTATCTGGCATCAAAGGGAGTACACAACTTTATTTATGTATATTCCCCAAATGGTCCGTTAACTTCAGAGGAAGAGTATATGGACCGCTATCCGGGCGATGACTGTGTGGATATCGTTGCATTTGATTACTATGATGATTACAATACTTATCCGGCAGAATATTCCGGCGAGTTTGTGGACAATTTAAAGAAAACCTGTCAGGTGGTAAAGAATATTGCAGATGCAAAAGGAAAAGTAGCTGCAATTTCCGAAACCGGTGTAAGGGTGATGAAAGCCGATGGATCGGATAATGAAGGAATTTTAGTAAAAGGAAATCCGATCGCGGGACACAACTGGTACAAACAGGTTAATCAGGTGGCAGTTGACACCGGAATGCCGTACTTCTTACTGTGGGCAAATTTTGGAGACACCAACTTTTATGTCCCATATAAATATGATGATACCCACGGACAGGAACTGATCAACGAGTTTATTGAATTCTACAATGAAAAATCTTCTGTTTTTGCGAATGGAACAAACTTTTACGGAAATGCAGACCAGAAAGAAGTAAGAAATGCAAATCAGGGAAATGCAGCAGGTTATTTTGCCAATGTTTTCTCTAAGATGGCAATCACAAGTGCATTTACTTTAAAAGCAAATGTGAGAAATGCACAGAGTGTAAGTTTTGTGCTGACAAACCCGGATACAAATACAGAAAAAACGATCACGGCAGAGAAAACGGAAGAATCCGGTGCTTACGAAGGTGTGCTGTCTGCGGATATTCTGAGTGCACTTGGAACAACGGATACCGGTAAGATCAGCCTTGTGGCAGATGGCAAAACACTTGTGACTGTTTCCTATATCAGTTTTGGAAAAGAAAAGGAAACACTTGCAAAGAATGTCATTGAAAATTTTGAATTATACTATGATGACAATGACTACCTGAATGGAACTTTTACAGAAAATTCAGCAGCAAACTGCAGTTCTTCCTTTGTATTAGATAAGGATCATAAAGCAGAAGGTGTTTACGGAGGTGCATTTACTTATCAGCTTAAGACGAGCGGACCGGAAGTATGGACCGGACGTATGAAAGGTTTAAGCACAAACGATTACAGCGAATACAATGCGGTCAGCATGTGGGTAAAACCGGATGGAAAAGGACAGAAACTGGTAGTTCAGCTTGTTTCCGGCGGAGAGGATTTCGAAGTATTTCTGACTGACTTTGTAAAGACGACAGAGGCAAAATATGTTACGATCCCATTTAACAAATTAAAGGGTAAACAGAATGGAACTTTTGATCCAAAGAATGTTACGAAGTTTGCAATCTGGTGTAACAGCATTTCAGAAGACGGAAATGGGGTTGATATCCAGTCGAAAATTGTTTTTGATGATATCCGCTTTGTAAATGTGGATGAATCAAAGTTAAATGTGACAGAAGGTGGATATGTACTGACAGATCAGTCACTCGTGTCCGGAGGACAGAAACCGGGAGATACAGAGAAACCGGGAGATACAGAGAAACCGGGAGATACAGAAAAACCGGGAGATACGGAGAAACCGGGAGATACAGAAAAACCGGGAAATACAGAGAAACCGGGAGATACAGAGAAACCGGGTAATACAGATAAAACGACAGTTGCACAGGTTTCCGGCTTCAAACAGTCCGGGGCAACGAAGACTTCCATCCGCTTAACATGGAAAAAAGTAAAGAAAGCAGATGGTTATCAGGTATATTGTTATAACAAATCAACGAAAAAATATCAGAAGGTTGCAACGGTAAAAACTAATACCTATACGGATAAAAAGCTCAAAACAGCAACGGTTTATCAGTATAAAGTGCGTGCATACAGGAAAAGCGGTAAAAAGACGGTAACCGGAAAGTACTCCAATGTGATTAAGGCTGCGACCAGTCCGCAGAAGGTGACTGCGGTTAAGGCAAAACGTGTGAAGTCCAAGGTAAAATTAACCTGGAAGAAGGTAAAAGGTGCAGATGGATACGAGATCTACCGTGCAACATCCAAAAAAGGAAAATATCAAAAGATAAAGACGCTGAAAAAGGGCACTATTGTTTCTTACACAGACGGCAAAGCGAAGAAAGGAAAAACATATTACTATAAAGTAAGAGCCGTAAAAAATGCCGGAAAAACATCGGTGAAAGGAACTGCTTCAAATGCAGTGCGCTGTGGAAAATAAAAAGATTTATCATAATAATGATTATCTGGAGCGTAGATAAGGCTGACAGCAAAAAATCCGTGCGGATCAAAACTGATCCTGCACGGATTTTTTACTTATTCATGACAACAGGTTTCCTGTGAGGAGGTCTATTGTTTAGTTCAACATATTTAAGAACTGTGTGATCCTTGGAATGTTACTCTGCTCAAGTTCGGTGTAAGTTCCCTCTTTTAAGATTTTTCCCTCATCGAAGAAAACAACTTTATCTGCCACTTCTCTTGCGAAAGACATCTTGTGTGTAATGATCACGATGGTCTGTTTCTCGTCAACCAGTCTGCGGATGATATTTAAGACTTCCACTTCAAGTTCCGGGTCTAACGCACTGGTAGGTTCATCAAAAAGCAGAAGTTCCGGTTTCATCGCGAGTGCCCTTGCAATGGCAATACGCTGCTGCTGACCACCGGAGAGCTGTCCCGGATAAGCGTCGCGCTTATCGGATAAACCGACTTTCTCTAAAAGAGATAACGCTTCTTTTTCGCATTCACTTCGGTCTTTCTTTAAGACGGTGATAGGACCTTCCATAATATTTTCCAGCACCGTTTTGTGAGGAAAAAGCTGAAAATTCTGAAATACCATACCGGTTTTCATACGGATATTTCGAATCTCGTTACTGCTGTATTTTACTTTCTGTCCTTCATGAAAGGTCATAGAGGAACCGTTTACATTCACGGTGCCGCTGTCCGGGATTTCAAGCAGATTGATACAGCGTAACAGTGTTGTCTTACCGGAACCGGATGGCCCGATCAGGACGGTGGTTTTATTTTTCGGAATCTCTAAGGAGACACCTTTTAAGACCTGATTATTGTCAAATGATTTATAAATGTTATCTAAAGAATACATATGATACCTCTACTTTCCGACACGCAGTTTTTTCTCAATCCATTTCTGCAGTCCGGTCAACAGCGTACAGAAAAGAAGGTAAATGAGTGCAACTTCGATATAGATCCAAAGGTATTCGAGTGAGCTTGCTGCGGCTTCCTGTGCTTTACGGAACATCTCACCGATCATGATCGTAGATGCAAGGGAAGTATCCTTGACAAGACCGATAAAGGTGTTAAAAAGCGGTGGTATGGATACAGTAGCAGCCTGCGGAATGATGATACGGCGGAATGTCTGCTGATAACTCATTCCGAGGGAATAGCCTGCCTCCCACTGACCTTTATTGATGGAAAGGATTGCCGCACGGATCGTCTCTGCGGAGTAGGCACCTACATTTAAGGAGAGTGCCGAGATACAGGCAACCCACTTGTTGATGCCAAGGGGATTACAGATACCCCAGTACATGATAAATAACTGTACCAGCAGAGGGGTTCCGCGGAATACCCAGATATAGATTCCGGCGATCTGTTTTAATACCGGTATTTTGTTGATAATAAAAAGTGCACACAGCACGGCAATGATGACACCGATCGCAAAGGATACTAGTGTCAGGGGAATCGTGTAAAGAAGGCCCTGTCTTAGCATTGGCCAGAATGCATTTTTCATCAGTTCCGCTTGCCTTGCTGTAATAATACCCGCTGTCAGGTATGCATATGATCCCATGATTTTTCTCCTGTAACAAAATTATGGCTGTGATACGTCCATGCCAAAATATTTTTCGGAAATTTCTTTGACGGTTCCGTCCGCTAATAATTCATCAATGGCAGAATTGAGTTTTTCAATCAGCTCGTCATTGCCTTTTTTCACCATAATGGCACTGGAATTGACATTATCAGATTCAGCAACGATCTTGGTGGAGTCCTCGCCGCCTTTCTGCTGTTTCCAGTATGCGTAAGTTAATTCGTCGTTGATCGCACAATCGGCTTCCCCACTTAATACACATTCCATGGCAAGTGCAAATTTATCCTGTCCGACGATCTCTGCGCCGTAGCTTCTTGCAATATCGCTGAAGTTTGAGGTAAGACCTTCTGCAGCTTTTTTACCATTGATGTCTTCGAAGGAATTGATATCAGTATTGTCAGCAGCTACGATCAGCACTGGTTTGGAATAAATGTAAGGGGTGGAAAAATCGAATTTTTCTTTTCTCTCATCTGTGATCGTAACCTGGTTCATGACAACGTCAAAGTTGCCGGCATCAAGTGCAGCAGTGATGGAATCCCACTCTGTCTCAACAAACTGGACATCATAGCCCATTTTTTCACCGATCGCATTTGCCATATCAACCTCAAAACCGGTTAAAGTACCATTTTCATCGTGGTAGGTGTATGGAGCATAAGTTCCCTCCATGCCGACAGTTAATACAGGTTTTTCAGCAGAATCAGCAGAACCTGTGGATTCTGTTGAAGTTTCAGCTGTGTTCTGTGCATTGTCAGCTGTATTATTTGCAGAATTACCTGCTGTATTGCTGTTAGAACCGCATGCTGCCATTCCTGTTGCTAAAACGGCTGTCAGTAAAATTGAAATCACTTTTTTCTTCATGAAACTTGTCCCTTTCTTTTTTTCATAATCTCCATCTTGTTTTCTTAATTCATACTATTCTGATATGATTTAGAAAAGATTATACTTTTATCAGATAATGATGTCAAGTGATTTGCAAAGAAAACATTTTGGTTTGTAAAAAAATACGGTAACAACCTTGCTATACAGGAGAAATGAAGTTATTCCTGTATCGGAGAAAGAAAGTTTTTCAGTTCTTCAATCGGGATTGGTTTTGAAAATTTGAATCCCTGCAGATAGTCCGCGTGACTGTTCACACAGATGGTCTCCTGCTCATCGGTTTCTACACCCTCATAGAGTACTTTGTACCCGAGTTTTTTAAAAGCAGTGGAAAAGTAGTTCAGGATAAACTGGGAATTTTCATCCTTATTTGCCATCAGAAGAAGGCTGCGGTCAAATTTTACAACATCCAGTTTTAAGCTAAGAATCCGGTCAAAATTAGAATATCCGGTTCCAAAATCGTCGAGGTAAGTACATACACCGAGGGATTTAAACTGCATTACACGGTCAAGAACGAGTTCGTATTCGGTATCGTTGCGGCTCTCGGTCAGTTCCACTGCGATGGTATGAAAATCAACACCGTTTCTTTCTACGATCTGCCGGAACTCTTCCATAAAATTTTTGCTGGAGAGCTCTGAAATGGAAAAATTTACGGAAACACGGGAGAGCTGGTAACCTTCATCCTGAAATTCCCGGATCGCACGGCAGGTCTTATTTAAAATGATCATGCTTAATTTGTGGATATAGCCATTCTTTTCAGCGAGCGGAATAAACCGGTTTGGATATACCATGCCGGTGTCCTTTAGTTTCAGACGCATCAGTGCTTCTGCGGTGTCATAATTGCCGGCATTTACGTTGCGGACCGGCTGGCAGTATACAAGAACTCTTTTGTCATCAAGGGAACCGTTTTCTGCAATATCTTTTAACTGCGCCGAGAGATATTTCATATCATGAAAACTTTTATAATCGGCGGTGTCGCAGGAGCGGAAATTATTTAGTTCCATCGGTTCTGCAAAGAAGTTAAAAAGTTCGTAAAACTGCTCTAAGTTTTCACAGAAATCCAGATGATTGAACATAACGATCTTATAAGGCAGTTTATAAGTTTCAAAATGGCGTTTAAAGTCATTCTGGATCATATCCTGCGCGATTTTATCTGCATTCCGGATGTCACTGACATCAATTGCAAGAACAAAAAAATCTGTAGATGGGTGGAAGAGGAGTCCGTTTTTAAAGTAGCCGTTCCAGAAGTTGAAAAAAAGTTTGCCAAGCTCATCCGGCATCACATATTCGGAATCAGTGTCGAAACGGAGACACATATAATAAGTAGAATTTTGAATTGACGCCTGCTGGTTTAAATATTCGTTTAGGGAATCTGCATTCAGGGCCCCTGTCTTGATACTGTAAGAACTTCCATGTACCATATAAAGGATTACCATGATCGGCAGGAGAAAGGTGATGGCAAGGAAGGTATTGCTGCCAAAATAGTTTTCTGCACAGACGAGAAAAACACAGATGAACTGTACGATCACGAGCATATGGAATAAACTTGTTGGAATGCGTTTATGATAGTAAAGTAACAGGAAAAAAATAAACGCCATATAAATCCCGTAAGCAATCGTAAACGGTTTTAAATAAAGGTTATCATGCCATGCACCTGAGCTGTCCCGGTAGAAACTGTAACCCAATACAGGTGACAGTGCATCCACAACGGCAAAAATGATATATAAGGAATATAGGAAAATATTCATGATATGTCCTGTTTTTCCCGGAATACCAATCAAAATCTTTAAATAAGCCGCATACAGACAAAAAATGAGCAGCAGGCTTGAATGATATATTGCACGCAGAATACATAAAGTGGTATCACTGTCGAAATACAGTACAGTATAGTAAAAGCAGGAATTGCTGAAGGCTGCAATCAGCAAAAGCGCGATGCAGGTGCGAAAAAGCAGAAAAAGTCTGCTGCGGCGGATAAATGTCTCCCGGAGAAGCAGTAAAAGTAATATACATAAGATCACGAGAATCATATCTACAGCGGGAGTGTACCCGTTGATCAAAAAAGCGTTGGATAATATTTTTGGTTGCAGATTCATAATTTCATTCCCCTGTAATCAGATTAAAAGTAATTTAGCCGAACAAAAATTATACCATAATATGGGAAAAATGTCACAAAAATTCATGCTCAGGTTGACGTTAAGACAGCAAAGTTATAAAATAAAAAGCGCAACCGATTGCGCTATATTGGAGAGAAAGAATGTTGCTGAAGCAGTCAGCCGCAGGTACCTTAAGAATATAGAGAAATCGTGGAAAAAAGAGCAAATTAATGGAGGGGAGTGTGAAAAAATTTTTTCACACACAGAAAAGGTGAACATTATGAAAAAACAGGTTTACAGAAAACTACTGGCGGCATGTGTCAGCGTAAGTCTTGGAACTGTTCTTCTGGCAGGATGTGGGGATTCTGCCGGAACGACAGGGACAAAGACAGAAGACGTTTCTTTAACAACAGAAGCACAGAATGAAGCCCGGACAGCGGATGTATCAGAGGCACAGCAGGAATCAGAAACACAGACAGAAGTACAGGAGAACAATACATCGGAAGATGTGGTTGAGCCGGTGGGAGAAGTTACAACATTCACGCTGCCGGACGGACCGGAGGAGTCTGATATTTTTGCGCAACCGGTTGCGGATATTTCAGATGACTTTATCCGAGGCATGGATGCATCCGCAGTTCTTTCTGTGGAAAACAGCGGGGCTGTGTATTATGGCTACGATGGAAAAGAGCAGGATGTGTTTGAGACACTTGCACAGTCCGGAGTCAATTATATCCGCCTGCGTGTATGGAATGATCCGTATGACGAGAACGGTAATGGCTATGGCGGCGGAAACAATGATCTGACGACTGCCATGAAACTTGGCGTGCGTGCAGCCAGATACGGAATGAAGGTCTGCATTGATTTTCACTATTCAGATTTCTGGGCAGATCCGAAAAGACAGCATGCACCGAAGGCATGGGAAGGTATGACAGTCGATGAAAAGAGTGATGCACTCTATGATTATACGACAGAGAGCCTTGGAAAGCTGTTAGATGCCGGTGTGGATGTCGGGATGGTGCAGATCGGAAATGAGATCAATAACGGTATGTCCGGGGAAACAGATGTGGATGCCGTGATGCAGCTTTTAAATTCCGGAAGTAAGGCAGTGAGAGAAGTGGCAGAGTCTTATGGAAAAGACATTAAAGTTGCCGTACATTATACGAACATTGAGGATAATGACCAGATCGATACGATGGCAGCAAATTTAAAAGATGCCGGTGTGGACTATGATATGTTTGGTCTTTCCTTCTATCCGTTCTGGGACGGAACCAATGAAAATATGCAGAACGCAGCAAAACTGATCGAGGATAAGTACGGAAAAGAAGTATATATTGCAGAGACTTCTTACTGTTATACATCTGAGGATGGAGACGGTTTTGGCAACAGCCTGAAAGGAACCGATGACCTGACAGACGGTTACGGTGCAACGGTACAGAGTCAGGCAACAGTGATCCGTGATATCTGTGCAGCCGCAAATGAGGCCGGAGTGGAAGGTGTCTTTTACTGGGAAGGCACATGGATCCCTGTCGGATCAGCCGATGCGGATAATTCCGCTCTGTGGGAGAAATACGGAAGCGGTTGGGCAAGCAGTTATTCGGCTGAGTATGACCCGGATGATGCAGGGTTATACTATGGAGGCTGTTCCTGGGACAATCAGGCAATGTTTGATTTTACCGGACACCCACTGGCTTCTTTGAATGTATTTAAGTATTTAAAATATGGCGCAACAGCGCCGCTTGCAGTTGACTATATCCCGGATGTTTACGTCTCCTGCAATGTAGGCGAAGATCTGGTTCTGCCGGAGAGTATTGATGTTGTATACAATGACCGTTCACAGAATAAAAAACAATCTGTAAGCTGGAATGAGACACAGATGAAGGCAATCGATACCACGAAAGCCGGCAGTTATGAGATCGAAGGGGCATTGGAAGAGGGAACCACTGTTACCGCGCATGTGGAAGTGGAAATGGTAAATTATGCGGTCAATCCAGGTTTTGAAGATAAAAACCGTTCAATGTGGAAAGTCTCTTATGAAGGGGAAGCCGATCCGACTGATTATCAGGTAAAAGCGGATGATGCACATTCCGGTGAGACCGCATTTCACTTCTGGTCCGGGGATTCAGATATGGAATTTTCCATTGAGCAGGAAGTGACCGGTCTGGAGAATGGAACGTATCAGTTGTCTGTATTTTCACAGGGCGGTGATATGTCATCGGATGCGTCCATGGAACTGTATGCAGTGACTGCAGATGGCGGGCAGACGGCTCCGTTTATGCTGACCACCTACAATGACTGGCAGAATCCGACGATCAGGGAGATTAAGGTTACGGATGGAACGGTTAAGATCGGGGTACGGTTTCAGTGTAACGTGGGCAGCTGGGGAACAGTGGATGATTTCACACTGAACCGGATTTCGGACTGATAGCTGGTATCGCTGATGAGAAGGAGATGGGTAAAAGACGTGCTTTTTATTTAGGAGCGCTTAATATGATACAGTGGTGGCAGCAGATTTTGCCGATTTGGAATGCGAAGCATCAGCAAAATCCGTTACTGGAACGAGGTACGAGTGAACAGTAACATGTTAAAATCAGGTCCGGACAGATTTCTAGCATAATTTCTAGCTATTCCCCTTTATTTGTGATACACTGGAACAAGAGTGTATCGTGAATTTTTACAGAGAGGATAAAAAGCTATGCAGGATTATGATGAGAGTTTTTTTATTGCGAAAGCAAACAAGAGGGCGAGTATCACGTGGTTTGTACTTTTGCTGATAGCGTCCGTGTTTTACGGAATAAAAGTCGGCAGGGGACAGTTAAAGGAAGCGTATTTTGCAGGCTTTTTTGTTGCAGGCTGGCTGTCGTATCTTGGCGGCAGGATCTTACTGAGATTTAAGCATGCTGACAGTCTGCGGTATAAATGGGTGGTAGGACTTGGCTACCTGATATTTTATGCGGTAATTGCGTGGACATCTTTAGATGAAGTTTCTTATGTATTTATTTTACCGTTAGTATGCATTCTGATCCTTTATAAAGATCCGAAGTTTATCCGGACAATGATGGGTATCACGTTATTTGTACTGATTTCGAGTAATCTGTATAAAGGTCTGGCAAAAGGAATGATGGATTTCGTCGCAAGCGAGGAATGTGTCCTGCAGTTTGCCATTGTTATCTGCTGTTATGCCTGTACCAATATGGCAATCGCCCATCTGGTACAATCGGATGGTGCACTGACGGCATCCATTAAATCCAATCTTGCGCGCGTCGTAAAGACCGTAGAGCAGGTTAAGGGCGCGAGCAATGAGATCGTGGATGGTGTGACGGTTGTGAGAGAGCTTGCAGACGAGAACCGTACCGGTGCCAATGATGTAATGAAAGATATGAAAAATCTTGCAGACAATAACGAAGTGCTTAATGATAAGACACTTTCCTCCGTCGAGATGACCAATGTGATCGATACGCAGGTAAAAAATGTTGCAGGACTCATGGAGCAGGTGGTACAGCTCATCGGGGCATCGGTGGATCATGCCAATATCAGCGCGGAAGAGCTGGTTGAGGTGGTGGAGATCACCAATAAGATGGCGACACTTTCCAAAGAAGTAGAGCAGGTGCTTGAGGACTTTAAGGCTGAGTTTAAGAATGTAAAAGAAGAGACCAGTACGATTGAAGGTATCACTTCAAAGACAAATTTACTTGCTTTAAATGCATCCATCGAGGCAGCGAGAGCCGGAGAAGCCGGCAAGGGATTTGCGGTAGTTGCCAATGAGATTCGCGAGCTGAGCAGTGGAACACAGGCTTCCTCCAACAGTATTATGGAAGCATTGTCAAGACTCGAAGCAATTTCCGAGAAGATGATGAAGTCCATCTCAGAGACCGTGGAACTGATCCAGGTCAATATTGAAAAAGTATCGAATGTCAACCAGAGTGTGACAAATATTACAAACGATGCGACAAGCCTTGGCGAAAACATCAAGGTCGTAGACAGCGCAGTCAAAGAAGTGGAGACATCCAACCAGACACTGACGGACAATATGCATCAGGTCGGCGAAGTCATGGAAGTGATGACACAGAGCATCAGTGGTGCGGAACTGACAACCAAGACGATGCTGAGCAAATACGAGGCGAGTGCAAAGAGTGCGCTTGATATCGAGAGTGTTGTCGGCAAACTTATGGAAGAACTCGGCGTCGGCGGATTCATGGGCGTACAGGATGTAAAACCTGGCATGAAGATTACGATTGCATTAAATGATGACAGCAGTAAAAAAGAGTATGCCGGCGAAGTTGTGGACTGCAGTGGCAAAGATCTCTTTGTAACCGCAGAAAATGGAGTGAAAGACTTTGTTGATAAAAAGAATAAACATGAGTTATGTAAACTGCATATTGTAGTTGACAATGTCTTGTATTACTGGGATGATATTGAGATCCATCCGGTCAGACAGGGTGAAAAAGGTCAGTATAAACTGCATATTGAATCCAATCCGAAGGTATATAACCGAAGAAAATATCCTCGTATGCCGATCTCTAATGCATGTACCATCCGCTTAGAAGGAACAGATAAAACATATTCCGGAAAAATGGTAAATATCAGTGCAAACGGTTTTGCATTTTCTGTGCGTGATAACGTTTTTGCAAGCCAGAAAGGTAGAAATGTCCAGCTGGATGTGAAAGATTTTGCAGTGATCGGAAATAAGCCGCTGACCGGCTGCGTGATCCGAAGCTCCAACAATGAGGGTGAATTCATCGTTGGATGCAGAATGCCGGAGGACAGCGAGGCAATTAAAGAATATGTGAGCAGGAATTACAATGGGAATTAGAGAAAAACAGAAATAAGAGGCGAAATATATGACGGCAGAAGATATCAAAGCATATTGTCTCAGTAAGCACAAGGCATGTGAAACATACCCGTTTGGGAAAGTGCCGGTCTGCTACAAACTGAATGATAAAATATTTGCGCAGTTATATCCGGATGAGGAAAACTATAAAATTACATTAAAATGTACGGCAGATGCAGCACAGTTTTACCGGATGGTCTATCCGGATAAGATCGTGGAAGGGTATCATTGTTCAAGGGTTCAGAAACCTTACTGGAATACGATCTATCTGGATGATTTCCCGGAGAAGGAACTTTATAATATGATAGATTTTGCATATGATACCGTATTGCACAGTTTCAGCAAAAAAGTGCAGAAACAGATACTGGAAAATGTATGATTGGTTATGGGGAGAAGAGTGAAAATGGGATCAGATTATGCAGCGTTAAAAAAGATATTATATATACTGACAGGACTGACCTGTGCCGGAATGGTGATTGCAGATGCGTTTACAAAACCGGCTGAGGGTGGAGAGATACTTATCAATATTGTGTTATCGTTTTTTTTCTGTCTGTTAGTGCAGTATTTTACGCCGGCAATCTTACTGATGGTGTCTGTCGGGTGTCTTGGGAAAAGGCAGATAGCAGCGCTGGTTTTTGACATTCTTGCTGTGAGCATGGCGGCTATTATGCTGTCGGCGGGTTACTTTCTCAGCTATCTGGCAACCATAGAGTCACCACATTTCAGCTATGCATTTCTGGGAAATGGTGTGATTCTGCTTCTGGCGACTGTGCAGATGGTTTTTGTCATTATAGCGATCAGAAAACAGAAGGTAAAACCGGAAATATAAAAATAAGAGCAGGTTTTGGCAATGGATAACAATTTGATAAAGATACGCAAGGCAAAAAAAGAGGATATGGAGCGCATCCATCATCTGCGGATCGATACGCATGAAAATAATCAGGTGATGCGGCATAGATAAGAATGTCCGCAAGAGCGTGCATTCTATTATTTTATAAAGTTTCCGATCGTCTGCGTCATTTTTTTCATATCGATCGGTTTTGTCAGATGGGCGTTCATACCGGCATCCAGACATTTTTTTGCATCCTCAAAGAAGGCATTTGCAGTCAGAGCAATAACAGGGATCGTGGAAGCGTCAGGGCGGTTTAGGGAACGGATGGTCCTGCAGGCTTCAAGTCCGTCCATAACAGGCATCATGATATCCATCAATATCACGTCAAACGTTCCGGGGGCATTATTTTCGAAAATAGTTACCGCCTCTTTCCCATTGCGGGCAGGGGTGATAATGGCACCCTGTTGTTCCAGTAATTCTGTGACGATCTCAAGATTCAGGTCATTGTCCTCGGCAAGAAGGATTTTGACACCGCGGATCGAAGTGACGGCACTGTCATCCGTGACTTCGGAAACAGCTTCCTGTGGAGCAATCTCAAATGGGATCGTCACGGTAAAGGTGGTCCCGACATTCTGTTCGCTTTTTACTTCAATGGTTCCGTTCATTTTATCTACAAGTGATTTCACGATTGACATTCCAAGACCGGTTCCCTGAAAAACACTTCTTGCATCTACTTTTTCCTGGGAAAACGGGTCAAACAGATGTGACATAAATTCAGGGCTCATGCCGATTCCGGTGTCTTGAATGGTACAGATATATGAAATATTTTTCTCATCACAGGCACCACTTTCCAGTTTCACATAAATCTCCCCACCTGGTTTATTGTATTTTACAGCGTTATTTAAGATATTCACAAAAATCTGCCGTACATGCAGTGTGCTTCCGTAGACATATGGATGCGGCAGGTTATAAGAACTGCTGTCTAAGTGCAGTGTAATGTTATTTTCTTTTGCAAGCATTTCAGTAATCGTTAAGATATCGTTGCCAAGGTGCCGTACATCGAATGCAGTGTGCGCCAGTTCTACTTTGTTATCCTCTAACTTGCTCATATTCAAAATATCGTCGATCAGTGTCAGCAGATGATTTGCGGCAACTCTCATATTTTTCCGGTTCTGGTCTAAAAGTTCCGGGTTGTTTTTGTTCGCCTCCGCAATAGTAAGACAGCCGATGATGCCATTTAACGGTGTGCGGATATCGTGGGACATTCTGGAAAGAAAATCGGATTTTGCAGCATTGGCGCGGTTTGCTTTTTCCAAAGCATCTTTCAGTTGTATTTCGCGTTCTGCCTGTAAATGAGCGCGGTGTTTTTCACCGATGATGATAAGAGACAAAAAAATGAAAAATGCCAGCGAAATAAAAAATATAGTCTGGTAAGTGAGTGTTTTGCTTGTATTTGCGGTCTCCATGCAGACGGAATCAGGGGCAAATACGAGGATCTCCCAGTCACTGTAACCGGTTGGGGCATAGGACAGATACATGGTTTCGCCTTTTTCCTCGGAGAGAAAGGCGGCATGTCCGGAATTGCCGGCATCGTAATTGGCAGCGACTTCATTCCAGTCATATCCGTCGAGGGCTGTGATTCCGTTGCTATCCGAAATATTTCCGAGATTATGGTGCCATGAGTCGATTAAAATATCGCCGGTTCCACGCTCAAAAAGCATAATTTCTGATTCCTCGTTATAAGCCTTTGCCTGAAAAAGCCTGGAAAATGAATTCAGATCGATGACGGAGGATAAAATACCAACACAGTCTCGGTTATGAAAAATGCATTTTGAGAGCATGATGATCTGTGATTTTCCGTCTTTCAATGCCGTTCTCCGCTCAGAAACGGAAAAACCTTCCTGCACACGTTCCTGAAAGGAGTATTTCGGTCCGAGTTCTAATTGGGTTCCATCGCTGTAAAAAACTCTTTCATCCGGAAGGCAGATTTCCCAGTGGGAGTAAGTTTTATCTGCACTGGAGGCATTCATGATCTGAAGAATCATTTCTTCATTGTTGTCATAATCAGGCAGCAGATTTTCAAGGAGAGCAGAAGCGGCTTCTAAATGCTCCTGCTCTGTCTGCATTTCATTGGTGATCATTTGCCCGAGCAGCGTCCTCGAATCGTCTAAGATACTGAAGCATTGATTCGTTGCTGTTTTCTGGACAATGGAAGTGTAGCGGATCAGGGCAAATGTAATGACAAGGATGAGTACTGCCGTGATCTCAAGATAAAAGTTTTTTTTGCTGAGCAGTTTTTTCTTCATGTAAGCCTCTTTCGTATGAACGGTGTGAATCCTATATTTATTCATTATATCACTTTAGTAAAATAAAGGGAGAAATAGTTTTTGTATTTGCAGATTATAAGAACTGGTGGATATAAAAATATCCCTGTACAATCCTGATATTGTAAGGATTTGTACAGGGATATTTTTGATCCCATGATTAAAAATGGTTAAAGTGTACTGTATCCGGTCTACATCTCCAATAACTGGAATGCACCGATCAGTTCTTTGAGTTTTTCGGACTGGGCAGCAAGTTCCTCACTGCTTGCAGAACTCTCTTCTGCCATAGCTGTATTTTCCTGTACAACTGCGGCAATCTGGTTTGCAGCTTCGGAAATCTGGGCAAGGGCCTCAGACTGATTCTCGGAAGCGTTGGAGATCTCTGCAATGTTTTCAACAAGCTCGTTTGTCTTGCCTGCAGACTCCATCAGTTTGGATGCGGTGTCATCGACGATCTGTTTTCCTTCGTCAACCGCATTCATTGCCTGCAGGATCAGAGAGCTGGAATTCTTTGCGGCTTCTGCACTCTGTGCGGCAAGTGTTCCAACCTGGGTTGCAACGACAGCGAATCCCTTTCCGGCTTCTCCGGCTCTGGCAGCCTCGATGGAAGCATTTAAGGCGAGCAGGTTTGTCTGGGAAGCAATGTCGTTGATCGTATTGATGATCGAGCTGATCTGCTGTGAGCTTTCGTTGATCGTCTCCATTGCATGTACGACCTGCTGCATCTGCTCGTTGCTCTTTGTGATCTCATCACCGACGATTTTTGCCTTTTCATTTGCTGCGTTAGCGTTCTGGGCATTGATCTGTACCTGTTCAGATACATTCATGATCGTACTCTGCAGTTCATCCACAGAACTTGCCTGATCGGTAGCACCCTCGGTCAGGGACTGAGCACCGTCTGCAATCTGGGAGGCATTGGAAGCAACCAGCTCGGATACTTCTCCAATCTCGCGGAGCGTTTTGGATAAGTCAACCAGTACGGTTGAGAGGGCGGTTTCGATCTCTTTGAAATCACCGACATGTTCTGCCTCTGCTGCAATGTTAAAGTTGCCGGCTGCCATTTCTTTTAAACCACGGGTAATATCTTTGATACTTTCACGCAGACGTGCAGCCATTACATCGAATGTCTCTGCGAGTCCACCGATCTCATCATGGTAGGTCGGCTGTACAGAAGCATTGAAATCACCGTCGGAAAGCTGGCTTGCCACAGTGACAACGTCATCGATCGGCTTGATATATTTACGCAGCAGTCGTGAACTGATCACAATAATGATAAGTACCGTTGCAATGGCAAGTAAGACCATAATTACGACGAGTATCAATGTATTGCGGTTTAAATCTGTTTTGGTAAGTGCACTTGCAGCCCACCAGGTCTGTCCGGCAGCATCAATTGGCGTAAAGTATCTTACGATCTGGCGATGGTTGCTTGCCTTTCTGGTGCTGACCGTAAAACTTGATTTGGTGTCGATACCAGACTGGATCTTTGCAAAATCCTTTGCAGACAAAAGATCCTGTAAGGACTGTCCGATGCAGTCTGTCGATTCGCTGTCAAAGACCATCATGGCATCTGCGTTGTAAATGTCCACATACATACTTGGATATTTGGAGTCTGTGGAGACTAACATATCACTGAATGCAGCAAGATTGATATCTACAAGGATTACACCCTGGACTTCATCATTATAGACAATCGGGAAAGAAGCGCTGACCATGTTGATACCCTGATCTTCATATGGATCGGTAAAGCAGTCCTGCTTGGTCTCTGCAGCTTTCTTATAGTAATCCTGTGATCCGTAGGAATCATAACTTCCATAGCTCTGTACGGTTCCGTTTTTTGCATCATCGACACTGACATAGACAGTGTAATCTTTGACCGCAGGATCAAATGCGTTCGGTTCAAAGAAGACACCGACACCATCAATGGCTTCATTGTTCGTTACGGTAGAAGCAGCCATACTGATTAAAAATTCTTCGATCCTTTTGTTCATTTCCTGCAGGTCGACGTCATAGACTTCACTCTTTGCCACTTCGCCGCTGTATCCGTTTTTCGAATACTCGTCATAGCGGTCAAGCATGTAGTTCTGGATCGTGGTTGCTGTGTTGGAAGCAGTATCGATCACACTCTGTACTATTAAGGCATTCTCGGTTGCGATGCCGTTAAATTCACCGCTGACGGTCTTGTTTAAGGAACGTCCGGCGATGACTGCACTGATTAAGATCATAAGAGACATACAGATGACAAGAAGCAGTGCGACAGCGACAGACAGCTTGTATGCAAGCGGGCGGTCGTGGAATTGCAGTACAGCGGAGGCTGTACCGGTGTTTCTTTTGTTTTTTTGTTATCAGCAGTTGCTTTTATTTATTTTATTTATACCATACTTGCCATCACCTAATATTGGTAATCCAATATGTGCAAGGTGTGCTCTTATTTGGTGGGTTTTGCCAGTTTCTATTTGTACGTCTAATAAGCTTACATTTTTTTCATTATTTATTTTTAATAAAGTATATGATGTTATGATTTTTTGATAACCCTTTTTCGGAAAATCAGAAATATATACTTGTGATTTTTTTGAATCTTTAAACAAAAATGCTTCAAGTCTTTGTGTCTTTATCTTAGGAATTCCATAAACTGCACAAATGTAATGCTTTTCAACGAGATGATTTTTAAAAGCTAAAAGCAATTCATCAAGACTTGATTTATTACGAGCAAATAAAACTAATCCAGATGTATTTCTATCTAATCTATGACAAGGCTCTACAAATGTATTAGCATCATTTGAAAAAAGTTTTTTTGCATAATCAGTTAAAGATTTTTCTCCAGTAACTTCAATACTTTGAGGCTTATTAAAAATAACAATGTTAT
>OGMO01000707.1_pt1 | contig 27175 bp, 26 predicted proteins | sample 1573241 | NCBI WGS metagenome assembly OGMO01 (sample SAMEA2581896, study PRJEB24529) | metagenome | biome: Human gut stool | place: China | collected 2011 | reverse complement strand
ACATATTCTGTACTTGCTGCGAATAGGTCATAATCATACTCTCCTTTTGACAAATTGATGCCACGCAGCAGGGGGGCTCCCCTGCCGTTTGCATTCGACCGGGCCCGCCGCTCTCATCGGTACGCCCAGTACTACCACGCATAGTTTCATTATAGAGGACCTTTTCGCAATTTTCAAGACGTTTCCGACAATTTTTCTACAAAGTTTTCGATGGTTATTTGTAGCTAACTGCCACATTTTATGCTTTTCCCGTTTCGTTTGATATTTTTTTGTCAGGTCTGCCAAAAGGTTCAGTTTTTCTTTGGTGGTTTTTGCCGCTGGACCGGCTGCAAGGCCCAGATGGCTGCAAAGCCTGCCGCCGCCCCGCCGATGGCCAGCCAGTGCCGCCCGGTCTCCAGCCCCCAGAGGTTGGCCGCAAAGGGGAACGCCAGGCTGCCCACGCTCTGCCCCAGAGCCAGAAAGCCGTAGTTCACCCCCGCGTGGGGCAGACCGAACAGGTCGGTGGAAAGGGCAGGCAGTACCGCCGCCAGCGCCGAGTAACAGAAGGTCAGGCTGGCATACACTGCCGCCACGGCCCACCCCTGCGCAAACAGAAACACGCCGGACAGCACGAACGACGCCGCGAACAGGAGCAGATCGGTCGGGCGGCGGCCAATTTTATCGCTGAGCAGGGGCATCAGCAGCCGCCCGGCCGCACTGCCCACGCTGCCCAGCACCACGCTCCACAGCGCCGCGCGCTCATCCAGCCCCCGCTCCATGCCCAGCTTCAGGATGATGGGGCTGAACAGCAGCACCGCCGGGGTCGAACAGCAGACCGCCCCCGCGCAGAGCCAGTATTGCTTCGTGCCCAGCATCTGCAAGGGAGCCAGGTCGATCGGCGGGGCGTTCCTGCCCCGGCCCTGTTCTTCCGGCCGCTGCTTTTCGGGCGGCGGGTCGATGAGCAGCAGACTGCCCACCAGACAGACCGGAAGGGTCAATGCCCCCAGCGCCCAGAACGCGCCCCGGATGCCCTGCACCGGCCCGAAGCCCTTCAGCGCCGTCCGGACGAAGACGGTGAGGAACGCTCCGGACAGGCCCACCGCGCCCCCGATGACGCCGGTGGCCAACCCCTTGCGGCCCTTGTACCATTTCTGGGCGCAGGACTGGATGGACGGATACAGAAACGCCGTGCCCAGCCCCGCCGGGATGCTGAACGCCCCAAAGAAAAAGCCGCCCTTCTCCCCCGGCAGCAGCGCCGCCGCAAAGAAACCGCCGCAGAGCAGGGCCGTGCCCCAGAGCGCAGCGCATCGAGGGCCTTTGCGGTCCTGCAAAAAGCCGCCGATCACGCACCCGACGCCGAACGCCGCGATCAGAAGGCCGAACGCATACCCGGCCCCCTGCTCGCTCAGGCCGTACTCGTCCATCACCGGCTGCTGGAATACGCCCCACGCGGCGGGCAGGCCCGTCAACACCTGAATGGCGGCCCCCGCCGCCAGGATGGCCCACGGATGTTTTGCAGAAAACTGCTGCATTTTTGCATCACCTCTGCCCTTAGTCTGCCCTTTTTGATTGACAAACGAGCAGATTCTTTTATAATTGTAGGTACGAATACCAACCTCTTCGTCATTGCTTCGCAATGCCACCTCCCCTAACGAGGGGAGGCCTTGGCAGCCGATTTCACTTCATCTTACTGCCAAAGGCTCCCCTGATAGGGGAGCTGTCGAGCGCAAGCGAGACTGAGAGGTTTCACTTTTCAGCAGAGAGGATCATCCATGAAAACACAGGCATTAAAGGGTATGCGGGACCTTCTTCCCGCCGAGCAGGCCCTGCGCGACTACATTCAGGGCAAAATTCTGGAGACCTACCGCGCCTCCGGCTTCGAGCGCATCTCCACCCCCATGCTGGAGGATATGGAGAATCTGGACAAATCCGACGGCGGCGACAACCTGAACCTGATCTTCAAGGTGCTCAAGCGCGGCGATAAGCTGACCAGCGCGCTGGACTCCGGCGACCCGAAGCAGCTGTCCGACATGGGTCTGCGCTACGACCTGACCCTGCCCCTGAGCCGCTTCTATGCCGCCAACAAGGACAAGCTCCCCCACCCCTTCAAGGTCATCCAGACCGACCGCGTCTTCCGCGCGGAACGCCCCCAGAAGGGCCGTCTGCGCGAGTTCGTCCAGTGCGACATCGACATTCTGGGCGACGAGTCCCCCAACGCCGAGGTCGAGCTTATCGACGTGACGGCCCGCGCCCTGCTGCGCATCGGCTTCACCGGCTTCACGGTCAACATCAACGACCGCCGCATCCTGCGCGGGATGCTGGAGAGCATGGGCTTTGCCGCCGATACGCTGGATTCCGTCTGCATCACCTTCGACAAGATGGACAAGATCGGTGCCGAGGGCGTCAAGGCCGAGCTGACCGAAAAGCAGCTGCCGGAGAACGCCATCCAGGCACTGGCCGACTTCATCGCCGCCGGTGACGTCACGCTGGATGCCGTCGCTTCCCGCTGCGCCGACCCCGCCATCGCCGACGATCTGAAGTACGTTCTCGCCACGGCCAATGCCATCGCCGACGGCCGCTTCGCCGTGGCCTACTGCCCCAGCCTCGTCCGCGGTCAGGGCTACTACACCGGCATGGTGTTTGAGATCATCTGCCCGCAGTTCAGCGGTGCCGTGGCGGGCGGCGGCCGTTACGACAACATGATCGGCAAGTTTCTGGGCACCAAGGTGCCCGCTGTCGGCTTCTCCATCGGCTTCGAGCGCGTCTGCGGCATCCTGCTGGAACAGGGGTATCAGATTCCCGGTGCCAAGCAGAAGATTGCCCTGCTCTACGGCAAGGAGGCAGATTTTCCCGCTGTCCTCGCCAAAGCCGCTGCCCTGCGCGACAACTACGAAGTCACCATCCTGCCACAGGGCAAGAAGCTCGGCAAACAGCTGGGCCAGCTCGAAGCTGCCGGTTTCGCCGGTGCCGCCTTCATGGACAAGGACGACGTGAAGATCTTCGCACAGCAGTAACTTTTCCTGCGACACAGAAAGCCCCCGCCGACGAACGGCGGGGGCTTTCATGTTATCGGGCAGCGGTCAGCCCATCGCGAACAACAAAACAGGGATCAGCATAGTTTTCTCCTTTTTCAAACAGCCCGGTATTTCTTGCTGTGCAGTCTCTCACCGGGCATGAGAAGAGACTTTTTTCGCATTGGGATAGATGCGCTCCATCCGGGCATTGTCAAAGTGCGCATCCAGAACCACATCGACGGGGTTCGCCGCCTCCACACCGCTGGTGCGGGCATCGTACCGGGCCAGCGCAAGCGCTGACACCAGCATATTCACTGCCATAAAGACGGCCAGCGCCGCCGTCATCCAAGGGCGGATGCGGGATTTCAGCTTTCCCATGCACTTTGCCACCAGCGGGTAGCCGTACCGCATCCAGGTCACCGCCGCAATGCCCCAGAAGAAGCAATACAGCAGGTTGATGCGCCCGCCGAGGTTGAACTTGAAGCCGCTGTAATCCCAGAACACGGTACCGAACAGCAGCTCGGTGACGGCGCTGCACACATACTCATATGCACCGCCGAGGATGACGCCAAACCAGAAGATGCGGCTCTCGCTCTGGTGCTCGCTGCCCCGCAGAAGGACGGCGGCCAGCACCAGCGCCAGCCCCCACACCACGCTGAACGGGCCCCACACCAGGCTCGACCGGCTCATCCAGACACCGGCCGTGATGCGGCAGAACAGGGTCTCCACCACATCGCCGAGGAAGGCCCCCACCACGAACAGCCAGACCAGGTCGGATACGCTCATCGCCTTTTCGGCGCTGGTGGTCGGCTCCGGGCGGGCCGCTGCGGGGTAGGCCCGCTGGATGCGGCGCTCGACGCGGGCGGCGATCTTCTGCTGCAGCCGGTCAGTGCCCTTGCCCAGCTCCTGCCCCAGCTGTTCCAGCCGGGGGTGTCTGGCGGCATACTGCCCCACGACCACCACCGCACCGATCTGGTCCAGCACGGCGACCGTCATGCTGACCCATACCGCGATGTGGAGCAGCAGCGGCGGCAGCCAGGCACAGAACCGCAGCAGCAGGTCGTTGCCCCAGCGGACTGCTACTGCGCCCAGCACACCCCACAGGGCAGAATATTGCAGGCAGACGTAGCCGTCCAGGTTAAACTTTTTATCGGAATAATCCCACCAGCGGCGGTGGTGCACCCGTTCCAGCAGCTTCGCCGTGATCCACTCGACCACAGTCGCGATCAGAAAACTGCCCGCGAACAGCGCAAACCAGCTGCTGCGCAGGTCGGCCAGACCCACCGCCAGCAGAACGCCCGCCGTGCCGTAGACGAAGCAGAACGGGCCGGAAGCCACACCGCGGTTGGTGAACCGGCGGCCTTTGGCGGTAGCCACGACCGTCTCCCCCACCCAGCCCAAAAACGAGTAGACCAGATAGATGACGCTGAGAGTATAAAAATTCAATTCCATCGGCTGCTGCCCTCCTGAAACAAAGTGTACTCTGATTGTACCCGGTTTCGGGGCGTTTGACAAGCCCGAATCGCAAAAATGCCACCTCCGGCGCTGCGGCCGAAGATGGCATTTTGAGGTTTTGGATGTTACTGCAGGCCGGACCGGAGCAGGTTACAGCTGGCTCTTGTACAGCTCCACGATCTCTTCCACGCTGGTGTCACGCGGGTTGCCGGGGCGGCAGGCGTCGTTGTAAGCGGACTCTGCCAGGAACTGGATGTCCTCTTCCTTCAGGATGCCGTGCAGGTTGGCGGGGATGCCCACATCTGCACTCAGCTGCTTGACGGCGGCGATGGTGGCATCGGCTGCCTCGGCGTCGTTCATCTCGTCGATGCCCTGGACGCCCATGGCCTTGCCGACAGCACGGTAGCGCTCACCGGCCACGCTCTTGTTGTATTCCAGACCGACCGGCAGCAGGATGGCGCAGGCCACACCGTGCGGGGTGTCATACAGAGCGGACAGGCCGTGTGCCATGGAGTGGACGATGCCCAGACCGACGTTGGAGAAGCCCATACCGGCGATGTACTGGCCCAGAGCCATGCCCTCACGGCCTTCCGGGGTGTTCTGGACGGCACCGCGCAGGTTCTCGCTGATGAGCTTGATGGCTTCCAGATGGAACATATCGGAGATGGTGCAGTGGCCCTTGGTGATGTAGCCCTCAATGGCGTGGGTCAGAGCGTCCATACCGGTGGCAGCGGTCAGGCCCTTGGGCATGGAGGACATCATATCGGGGTCCACGACGGCGATCTCCGGGATGTCGTTGGTATCGACGCAGACGAACTTGCGCTTCTTCTCGACGTCGGTGATGACGTAATTGATGGTGACTTCGGCCGCAGTACCGGCGGTGGTGGGCACAGCGATGGTGAAGACGGCGTGCTTCTTGGTGGGTGCGACACCTTCCAGAGAGCGGACATCTGCGAACTCCGGGTTGTTGATGATGATGCCGATAGCCTTCGCGGTGTCCATGGAAGAGCCGCCGCCGATGGTCACGATGCAGTCTGCCTCAGCAGCCTTGAAGGCCGCCACGCCGTCCTGCACATTGGCGATTGTGGGGTTGGGCTTGATCTCGCTGTACACAGCGTAGGCAAAGTTTGCCGCATCCAGCAGGTCGGTGACTTTCTTGGTCACGCCGAACTTGATGAGGTCGGGGTCGGAGCAGACGAACGCCTTCTTGTAGCCGCGGGCGGTCAGTTCGGGAACGATGTTCTCGATGGCACCGTGGCCATGGTAGGAAATGGTATTCAGTACGATACGATCAGCCATAATTACGATCCTCCAAATCATTGTACCCGTTTTCAGCCGGGTCTCTCTGCCTTTTACTTTACCATATTGTTAAAAACTATGCAATGTCAAATTCTTATGATTTTTATGAATTTTTTATACATATCCAACTGTTTCTGGATAAATGTGCTGTTTTTTGTGCAAAAAAGCACCCTCTCAGTCAAACCCTGTGGGTTTGCCTGAGAGGGTACGTCTTACCACAGCCGGATGACCTTGATGACGCCTTCGGCCTTATCGCGGGCCAGCTCCAGATGGTGCTGCAGCGCATCGGCGGCGGTGTCCCAGTTGTCGTTCAGGGCCGCATCCAGGATGTGCAGATGCTCCTCGCAGGTCTGGTCCTGATTGATCATGCTCACCTTACCGGTCATGATGCGGAACCGGGTGTTCAGGCCAGTGATGCGGTCATAGGCCGAGCGCAGGTACTTGTTGGGCAGGCTGCTCATCAGCAGCTCGTGGAAGTCATCGTCCGACTTGCAGAAGTCGTCGATGCGGTCCGGGTGGTGCATCAGTTCCTTATAGTCTTCCAGTGCCTGCCGGGGGATCAAGTTGCCGTAATTGCGCAGCGCATACGGCTCCACCAGAAGGCGCATCTCGAACATGCTGTGCACATCGTCCTCCGTGATGCCGGAGACCATCAGGCCCTTTTTGGGCAGAATGGTGATGAGGCCCTCCTGCTCCAACCGGCCCAACGCATCCCGCATGGGGGTGCGGCTGATGTTGCCCATCTCCGCACAGAGCTTCTGCTCGTTGAGAAACTCGTTGGGACGGTACTCACAGTTCAGGATCTTTGTTTTCAGGTACTGGTAGGCCTGGAGCTTCAAGCTCTGCTTTGCCTGCTGTTCCATCTCTTTCATCTTTCCAATCTCCTAACCGAACAGATCATTTCATTCCGATGTTCGTCTCAAACAACGCAAAGCCGCCCGAAAGGCAGCTTGTATCCCTGAAATAATCCAACTCATCTCATATAAACATTATCACACAACTTGTCAATCTTTACAAGAGTTTTTCCAAAAGATTGGGAGCTTTTCCGTTTTGCACAGATATTCTGCCGTATTTTCTCGCATTATTCACAAAGTTTTTTGTGCTTGTCACCAACTCTCCCATCTTGTTTTGCATCGAAGGATAAATTGTGGTACACTTGATGCGGAAAGGAAGGCGGATATCATGGCAGGTCGCGGCGGATACAACACCAAAACCCGGCAGCTCATCCTGGATTACCTCATCAACAACCGGCAGCACGCGGTCAGTGCGTCGAATATTCTGGAACATCTGGAGGCCGAGGGCGCCAGCCCCAACCCCACCACCGTCTACCGGTATCTCGACAAGCTGGCGGGCGAACAGCGCATCATGAAATACGTCGCTGACAAGGGCGAAAAAGCTGTGTTCCAGTATGTGGACGAAGGGCGGCACTGCCGGGAGCATCTGCACCTCAAATGTGTGCAGTGCGGGCGGATCTATCACCTGGACTGCCACTTCATGGACGAGGTGCGCGCCCATCTGATGGCCGAACACGGCTTTACGCTCCAGTGCGAGGGAAGCGTTTTGTACGGACTTTGCCGCCGCTGTGCGCAGCAAAATGAGCAGGCTGAACAAACCGCAGAAAATTCAAATTCGGATGTTGACACGGACAAAAAGCCGTGATACAATTCAGGCAAGAAAAGCGTTGACCGGGAAAAGTAAGGTCCAACCGCTCTTTTTCAGAGAGCGCGGGCAGGTGTGAGCCGCGCAGAGAGCCGGACCCGAACGAACCCCCGTGAGCTTCCCCCTGAACCCGCGCAAGGCGGCAAGTAGGGGCAGACGTGCGCCGCTCGTTATCGCGGCAGTGCTTTCAACGGGGAGAGCGCACAAAAGTGACTGACATGCCCAGCGTGTCGGTAATTTAGGTGGCACCACGGATACGGCAGCATTCGTCCTAGCAAAATGGGATGAAGGCTGCCGTATTTTTTTTATTTGAGACCGCTCCGATCCGGAGAGGCTGCATTGCAAAGCAATGACGGAACGGTCACTTGAGAGGGGTAAGAAATATGTGTTGTGTAATGGGTTACACCGGGCACGATCTGAGTGCCGCCAAGTTCAAGGATTATCTGCTGCGCACCGTGATGCGCGGCCCGGACGACCAGCGGGTCGTGGAAGGGCCGTTCGGCCTGATGGGCTTTGGCCGGCTGGCCATCATGGGCCTGACGCCCGAAGGGATGCAGCCGTTCTACCGCGGAGCCGACTGTGTGGTCTGCAACGGCGAGCTGTACGGCTTCCGCTTTGAAAAAGAGATCCTGAAGCGCCGGGGCTACAAGTTCCAGTCCGACTGCGACTGCGAGATCCTGCTGCCGCTTTATTATGAGTGCGGCCTCGACATGTTCCGCCATCTGGACGCTGAGTTCGCCCTCATCCTCTACGATTCCCGCAAGGACTGCCTCATCGCAGCCCGCGACCCCATCGGCATCCGCCCGCTGTTCTACGGCTACTCCAAGTCCAGCCACCAGATCGCATTCGCGTCCGAGATGCAGAACCTCATCGGCTGGTGCGACGACATCCGGCCCTTCCCCATTGGCAGCTACTACTGCGACGGCCGCTTCGTCCGCTATGAGGACATCGCTGACGTGCCCGCCCCCATGGAAGACGACATGGAGACCACCTTGACCAACATCCGCGAAAAGCTCATCGCCGGTGTGGAAAAGCGTCTGGACGCCGACGCACCGGTCGGCTTCCTGCTTTCGGGCGGTCTGGACTCCTCGCTGGTCTGCTCCATCGCAGCCAAAAAGCTGGGCAAGCCCATCCGCACCTTTGCCATCGGCATGGACACCGACGCCATCGACCTGAAGTATGCCCGCCAGACCGCTGACTATCTGGGCAGCGAGCATCACGAGGTCATCATCAACCGGGAGATGGTCCTCCAGAGCCTGGAAGAGGTCATCCGCCTGCTGGGCACCTGGGACATCACCACCATCCGCGCCAGCATGGGCATGTACCTGCTGTGCAAGGCCATCCACGAGCAGACCGATGTGCGTGTGCTGCTGACCGGCGAGATCTCCGATGAGCTGTTCGGCTACAAGTACACCGACTATGCCCCCACCGCCGACGCCTTCCAGCAGGAGAGCCAGAAGCGCATCCGCGAGCTTTCTATGTACGATGTCCTCCGCGCCGACCGCTGCATCTCCTCCAACAGCATTGAGGCCCGTGTGCCCTTCGGTGATCTGGACTTCGTCCGCTACGTGATGGCCATTGACCCCGAAAAGAAGCTGAACAGCTACGGCAAGGGCAAGTACCTGCTGCGCAAAGCCTTCGAGGGCGACTGGCTGCCGCCGGAGATCCTGTGGCGTGAAAAGGCCGCCTTCTCCGACGCCGTGGGCCACAGCATGGTAGACGACATCAAGGAGTATACCGAGAGCCTTTACACCGACGAGGAGTTCCAGCTCCGCCGGGCAAACTATTCGGCCCACTGCATGCCGTTCACCAAGGAGAGCCTGTTCTACCGCGAGATCTTCGAGAAATACTACCACGACCAGAGCCGCACCATCGTCGATTTCTGGATGCCCAACAAGGCATGGCCCGGCTGCAACGTCAACGACCCCTCCGCCCGTGTGCTGGCAAACTACGGCGCATCGGGGGTGTGATTTTTTATTTTTGCTCTAGATGCAACAATTTTGCATCTAGAGTTTTTTTTGTGCAAACAAATAAGTTCAAAGAATTTTAGCAAATTCTAACAAGATTGATTTCAAAAAACAGCGGCCGCTTTCCAATTTGGAAAACTGCCGCTGTTTTGCTTTTTCTGCGTCTTGCACATCTGCTCCCAACATGCTACGCATTGTGCAGAAGGAAGCGTTCCCCAGCACTTTGCTGGAACGTCAAGTCGCTTTTTGTTGTGCTAAGGCGTCCCGGAATTCCTTCCATAGGCCGCTGCGCCCGGTCAAACGGTCCGCTGTTTCCTCGCCGAAGGTGAGTTTCAGCTTTTGATAGGCTTCCCGCAGATTGACCGGCCGGGACGTGGTGTTATGTGCATCCGATGCTACCACATCAATGACACCGCTGCTCAGCCAGCGTTCCACCCGCCGCCGCTTCCAAAAGCTGCCCGGCTCCAGCACCGTGGAACCGTTCATCTGGCAGGCCACAGGATACCGGGCCTTCAGCTTTTCCAGCAGGCCCCGCGATTCCAGGCAGCGGTAGCGCTCCACATGGGCCATCAGAATGGAGTAGCCGCACACAGCCACTTCTTCCAGCCCATTTTCCAGCTCTTTGGCGGAAGTCTGCGGTAAAAACTCCATCAGCACCCAGTCTGTACCGGCCAGCGTGGGCAGGCCGTTTTCTCTGGCTGCATCCCGCAGCATGGGGTTGTACAGCAGCTCCGCACCGGGGTACAGCCGCAATCCATACCCCTGCCGTTGACAATAGGCCTGCGCTGCATCCAGGTGGCGCTGGTAGCGCTCCTGTGGAAAGGCCTCCAGGCCCGGTGTCGCGTGGGTGGTGGCTACCAATGTGGTGATGCCGTTGGCGGCAGCTGCGTCCAGCATCGCCCGCATCTGTTCTTCCGTGCGGGCACCATCGTCCACTCCATAGACCACATGCGTATGCAGATCTAAAAACTGTTCTGTCATGGGTTCAGCTCTTCTTTTCTTCTGCCTCTTTTTCGTAGGCCTTGTAATAACTGGAATAATGCGATTTGTAATAATACTTCTTGTTGGCAAAGCCCTCGTAATCCACCTGATTGAGGATGGTGCCGAGGATGGGGCAGCCCGTTTGTTCCAACTGGTTTTTTGCGTCGATCAGCTCCTGCCGGTGGACCTGATTGTAGCTCACCACCAGCAGAATGCCATCGCAGACCTTGGCGATCTCCGCAGCATCAATGACCACACCCACCGGAGCCGCATCCACGATCACGTAATCGTACCGCTCTGCCAGTCCACCCAGCAGGTTCTGAAACCGCTCAGAGCTCAGCAGCGGGATGGGATTCAGCAGTTCGTGGCCCATAGGGATAAAGTCCATGCCCGGAACGTTGGTGTGGAACAGGACTTCCTCCTTTTCGGCAATGCCGGCCAGATAGTGAGACAGGCCCTGCTTTTTGGAATCCGGCGCAAACTGCACCCCATAAACAGTGGTGATCATGCTCCGCCGCAGGTCTGTATCCACCAGGACCACCCGCTTGCCTCGCTCTGCCAGCTTCCGGCACAGCGTAATGCTGGTAAAGCTCTTGCCCTCGGATGCGTGGGAACTGGTAAGCATGATCTTTTTGATATCCCGACCCAAAAAGGAGACATTGGTGGAAAGGGTGTTGAAGGCCTCATTGACCGGGTAGCTCAACTGGGGAAGTTTTCGAAATTCAAGTCTGTTCACAGCGTTTTCCCTCCCGGCAGCTTCAGGCCGATCTGCTTGTCTGCCCTCTGGTGTTTTGGCTCATCGCTCTTTTCCAGCGGGATCACCGCCATCGTCACCAGGCCGGTGTATTTCTTGATGTCCTCCGTCGTCTTGTAGGTGTCATCCAGCAATGTGATCACAACAACGACGCCTGCACTGACCACAAAGCCCAGCAATGCTCCCAGCAGGATGCTTTTGGTCTTGTTCGGGCTGACCGGCTCCGTCGGAACCAGTGCTGTGGACATGATAGAGATCTTGTCCGTTGCCATCTTTTTGGCAATGTAGTCCTGCACCACGGTAACATACTCATTGGCGATGTCTGCTGCTTCCTGCGCAGACTCCGACGTCACGGTGATCTCCACCATCCGGGTGTTGGAGGCATTGGTCACAGAGAGCATCTTATCCAGCTGGCTGTAGGTATAGGGCAGGTCCAGGTTGGAGATCACCTTCTCCTGCACCTCCCACATATGAAAGACTTGGATATAGTCATCGGTCAGGGCCGTGCCGATCTGGAGATCGGAGATGTTGATGTCCGAGTCTTTCTGGCTGATGACGTAAATGGTAGACGACGCCTGATACTTGGGCGTCACAAAAAACAGCACCCCAATGGCTGCGATCAGGGCGCAGGCCACAGTCGCTGCTGCGATCTCCCGCCACTTTCCCAGCAGCGCATAAAGCAGCTCCAGGAGGTCAATGGTCTCCTCGTCTCCATTGCCGGGCTGGGGCGAATTCACCTTATTGGGGGGTGGCATTTGGTATTCTGACATAGTTTTGTTCTCCCTTTGATTTATTCTGAAGCAGAAAGAAAGCAGTGGCAGCAAATGCCACTGCCTTCTGTAAACCTACAAAAGGTACTTTCTCAAACTCAGACCTTTGCAGTCTTCTTGGTCGCGACCACGGAACGCCTCCTGGCGTTCCATGCGGCTGGCGTTGGTCCCATCTCCGACCGTCATCCGGCTGCGGACAAAGGTCTCGGCCTGGTCCCCATGCAGCGTCAGGGTCGTGCCCTTGGTCATTGCAGGGTCTATGGAGGAGAAATCATCCTCCAATGTCACGGTGACACCGCCTGCCAGATCGTTCAGCTCCGAGATGCCATCCATGTTCATGGCCACGTAAAAATCAATGGACTCTCCCAGCAGAAGACCTTCCACTGCCTCACGGGCATACTCGCAGCTTTCCTCCTTGCCATCGCCGAAGCCATGCGCAAGGCTGATCTGCATCTCTTTGGTGCCGATGGGGCTGCCAAGGTAGCCCAGCACGGTGCATTCTGTCATGGTATCCCGGTCGATCTTCAACTGACGGATGACCTGGCGTTCCGGATCGATGACGATCAGCCGCTGGAAATCTCCCTGGCCGCCCTGGTAAGCGCCCTCGCTCTCCACAGCACTGTCATGGTCTACGCCCATCACGAGGATGGAGGTCAGCCCCTCCCGGCGCTGGTATGTGACGCCGTTGTATTCCTGCGTTTCCACCGCTTCCGTCTGGGTCAGATCCCCGCGTGCTTCTTCAACGCTCCTGGTCTCCAACCAGCGTCCCCCTGCATACAGGATCACACCCAGCAGAAGGATGCCTGCCGCAATGACCAGGATCAGCCACTTTGCTTTTCCTGCCTGGTCATATCGTTTCAAAAAGTTTTTCCCCTCCTCAGGGTACAATGACATCCGAGGTATAAAGCCTCTCTCATAAGATACCATCTTTTATAGCCGTCTGTCAATGTTTTCCTCTATGTTTTTTCATTTTTATCCCCCCCCCCCCGCAAAAATATGAAACGCATACAAAAATCATTTTCTTTATGATTTATATCCATCATTCTGAGTTTTTTTTGCATCGGGAGATCCTTATGAAATGCTGTTTCTGGCACAACAAAGGAGCGCCCCCGCACGAAGTAGCTTCTGTGCGGAGACGCTCCTTGTTATTCCCTTATTTGTTGCTCAGGCATCCGAGCGGGAGAAGGCATTCTTCATAGTGCAGCTCAGTTCAAAGAGGACCTTGTTCAGCGTATCGGCGGCGCGGGCCTTCAGCTCTCTGGCGATGGCCTCGTTGGCCTCCGTGCGCAGGGCGGCACGGCGGGCCGGGTCGGCCTCCTGGGCCTGTTTTTCGTCGTAGGCGTTCAACAGAGCGCGTGTGGCGGAGAGGACGCCTTCCTCGTAGCGCTCGACATGGAAGATGGACTTGCCGTAAGCGGCATCGGCCATGGCGGCGATCATCCGGCTGACCCAGTAAAAGCTCTCGGTGGAGACTTCGCCGGTGGTGCAGGCGAGGTAGGCCGGGGTGGTGTCCACATTGGCATAGAACGGCACCATCGTGTTGAAGGCGTTGGACGCATAGGCGATCCACTCCACCGTGCGGAACTCCTCCGGCAGATCCGGGCGCATCTGGGTCAGCGCCATGAAGCTGTTGCGGTTGATGCCGATCGTACGGTAGGCACCCTTGCTCTTCGGGTCGCCATAGGCGGCATACGGGTCATACGGAGTGCCCTGATAGTGCGAAGACAGCAGGTATTTCACGTCTTCCGGTGTGATCTTCCGCTCCGGGACCATACACCAGGGCAGGTCGTCCGAATGCGGGGTATAGTCTGCATCGGGGCCTTCCCAGACCCAGGTGTTGGGGTTCAGATGCCGCAGCATGAACCAGGCACGCGGTGTGTTATACACATGGTCAGCATCGTCGTGGCTGCCGAAGGCATCGCGCGGGTTGAAGCTGCCGTCCAGCGAGAGGTCGAGGTGGTGCTTGTCCACAAAGGCCTTCAGGTCGTCCGAACACATGTAGTTTTCCTGTGCGCCGCAGGCGTCGGCAAAGTCGAAGCTGTCGATGCCGAGCTGGTTGGGCATCACGACATAGCTGTCGTCCGGCACACGGCGGGCCATCCAGTGGTGGCCGCCGATGGTTTCCAGCCACCAGATCTCGTTCACATCCTGAAACGCGATGCCGTTCATCTCATAGGTGCCGTACATCCGGAGCAGCTCGCCCAGGCGCACCACGCCCTCGCGGGCCGAGCGGATATAGGGTAGCACGAGGCAGACGATGTCCTCCTCGCCGATGCCTCCGGGCACTTCCGGCCGTTCCCCTTTGGCGGGCTGGTACACCACCAGCGGGTCTGCACCCAGAACGCGCGGGTTGGACGTGATGGTCTCGGTGGCCGTCATGCCCACATGGGCCGCATTGACACCCGCTGCCGCCCAGATGCCCTCGCCTTCCACGGCGTTGGGCATGGCCGTCATCCGCAGCGCATGGCCGGGCAGCGGCACCTCCACATGGGAGATCACCGACCGATAGACGGCCGGGTGCTCCTCCGGCTGCACGACCACGAACTTTTTGGCCGTGAAATGCCCCGAACCCGAATCGTCGTTGCGGGCGACCATGGTGGAGCCATCGTATGATGCGTTTTTGCCGACTAAGATTGTAGTACAAGCCATTGTTCTGTCCTCCGAAATTGTTTCCTTATCTTTTCGGTTTGCCGAGGCTATTGTAAGCCTTTTTTGGGGAAAAGGCAAGATTTTTTGAGAAGGGAGCGTGGAAGTACGATTTATGGGACATCATGGAATGTATTATGAATGCAGGCCACAAGATTTCCCTCCCCACATCGTCAATCAGACGGTTTTTCCTGCGTAAAATTAGGCACTTTGCTAAAATCCTTTTCTATTGTTTGTATTGGATTGACACCGTTCGCACCACGTCCTATCATTATGGTAAAATCACCCAAAGGAGGAATGTCGGATGAAACGTCCTCTCATTGCCCATCAGACACCCGACAGAACACGCACCCAGCTTCTGGAAACACACAGTCGCAACGTCGGTGAACGCTGCGGTGCTGCCTGTCAGCAGATTGGCCTGGAACATCTTGGCCGCCTGACCGGACTTCTGCACGATCTCGGAAAAGCTGCTCACGAGGTTCAAGACTATCTTTATGGAGCCCCGATCGTCGGAAAACTCAATCATTCCAGTGCCGGGATGCGGTGGGTCTGGGAAGCCTTTGGAAAAAGCGAAACACGGAAAAGTTACCGTCTGGCTGCACAGTTTGCCGCCATCGCCATCGGCTGCCATCACGGCACACGATGCGATATTTTCGACCCGGAAGACGGCAGCGAACCCTGGCTGGAACGAATGTATTCCGAGAAAGCAGACCCATTTTACGCCCAAAGCTGTGAAACATTTTTCACCGAGTGCATCCCACAGGAGGAGATTGAGCAGGAAATAGCGCTTGCCGCAAAGGAGATCGCGTCTCTTTGGAACGAACTCCTGCAAATCGGTGACAACCGCTCCAACAGCGTTTCGTTTCAGATGATGCTCGGTCTTGTTCAGCGCTATCTATTTGGTGCATTGGTCGATGCCGATTGGACCGACACCGCCCATTTTGAGGAAAACACGCCTTTGCCACCCGTTGAGGCAATCCACTGGCCCGCACTTTCGAACACCGTGGAGCACTTTCTTGCAGACCTGAAACAAACCCGCACGATTGACTTTCTGCGGCAGGAAATCTCCGACCAGTGTCGTTCTGCCGGGCAGAACGCCGCTCCCGGCATTTACCGGCTCTATGTTCCCACCGGAGGCGGCAAGACTTACTCCGGCCTCCGTTTCTGTATTCACGCAGCAGAGCACACCCATGCCAGCCGGATCTTCTATTTTGCACCCTATCGCTCAATCATCGGGCAGAACACCGGGCATTTTCGGAAGGCGCTCGGCAATTCCGCTCTTGTTCTGGAACATCACGCGGACGCCATCCAGGATGAGACTCTGCAGGAATCCATTCTGGCACAAACACAGAATTGGCAGGGTGTGCCCCTTATTGCAACGACCATGGTTCAATTTCTCAACACCCTGTTCGCTGCGCCTCGCCGCAACGCCCGCAGAATGCCCTCACTGGCCAACGCTGTCTTGCTTTTCGATGAGATCCAGTCGCTTCCCTTGCAGCACACCTACTTATTCAATATTGCACTCAACCTGCTTTCGCAGGCGATGGGCTGCACGATCGTCCTCTGCACCGCCACGCAGCCTCCTCTGGAGCAACTTGCTTATCCACTTTTGTTTTCTACTCCCAAGGACATCGTTCCAGATTATGCAAAACGCTTTGAGCAGTTCAAGCGAACCGAAATCGTCCCCATTCTCGACCATTCCGGTTTTTCTGCTGAATCACTGGCCGATTTTGCCTTGGACAAGCTCCAAACCAATGATTCTCTGCTCGTGATCCTCAACACCCGCCGGATGGTCGAAGCCGTATTCGATCATCTAAAACCTCTTCTGGGTTCGGATGTTCAGCTTTTCTGCCTTACTACACATCTTTGCCCGCAGCACCGCATGGATGTAATCGACGCCATCAAAGCCCATCTGGATCCACCACACCCGGCACAAAAGCTGATCTGTGTCAGCACTCAACTCATTGAAGCAGGTGTAGATCTGAGCTTTGACTGCGTCATTCGCGGCATGGCCGGCCTGCCCAGCGTCGCACAGGCCGCCGGACGCTGCAATCGTCACGGTAAAACGTCCTGCCGCCCGGTCTATCTGCTCCCCTGCGCACAGAACGAAGAACATCTGGACTCCCTGCCGGATCTGGATGAGGGGCGTCGTTCCACAGAACGTCTGCTTTCCAGCCTGCCTGCTCATACAGACCTGCTCTCTCCAGCCTCCATTCAGGCCTACTACAACGCCTATTATTCAGAAGGTCGTCAGAAGAACCAGATGCTTGCCCCGACCGGGCAGGACGGACAGACGCTCCTCGACCTTCTGAGCGACAACAAATCCGGTGTCAAAGCATATCGGGAAACCCACCGTTCGGCACCGCAGCTTTCCCCTGTCATGCTTTTTCAAGCATTTGATACAGCCGAATCGCAATTTCATGCACTGGAAAGCGACACGATCTCCGTCATTGTGCCGTACCAGGAGCAGGGGCAAAAGCTTGTCTCCGCCTTTTTGGCCACCGAACACCCCACCTCCGAACTGTTCCGTGCGGCACAGCATTATACCGTAGAGCTCAACAGCAGCGAGTTCCGACGCCTTGACCAAGCCCATGCGATCCTACCCGGAGCAAAAGGAGCCGTCTATCTTTTGCAGTCCAATTGTTATGACTCCATCAAGGGCATCCAGACCGAGCCCTCTGCACCGGAGGTTCTGATCTTCTGATAAAAAGGAGGAATTTCTTTGCAATATCCCAACACCATCACTCTGCTTGTATCCGGACGCTATGCACTTTTCAGTGACCCCATTACCCGCGTGGGCGGCGAGAAGTGCAGTTACCCCGTCCCGACGTACCAAGCGCTCAAAGGCATTCTGGAGAGCATCTATTGGAAGCCCACATTTATTTGGGTCCCTACCGATGTCCGCATCCTGAACCGAATCGAAACGCAATCCAAGGGCATCCGTCCCATCAACTACAGCAACGGCAAAAACGACCTTTCCATCTATACGTATCTGTCTGATGTTGCCTATCAGGTGCGCGCCCACTTTGAGTGGAACGAGCACCGCCCGGACCTTGCGCAGGACCGGAACGAAAACAAGCACTACGCCATCGCCAAGCGAATGCTGGAACGCGGCGGGCGGCGGGACATCTTTCTCGGTACACGAGAATGTCAGGGTTACGTAGAACCCTGCACCTTTGGCGAGGGCCCCGGTGCTTACGACAACACTCCCTCTGTTCCGCTTGGCCCGATGCTGCATGGTCTGACCTACGCAGACGAGACCACCACTGGCACCATGCAGGAGCGTTTCTGGTATCCGGTGATGGAAAACGGCATCATCCACTTCTGCCGCCCGGAAGAGTGCCCCGTCGTCCGCGATATCCGGAAGCAGTCGGCCAAGCATTTCATCCTGAACGAAACGCTCCAAAGCTGCGATGATCTTTATCAGGAGGTGTTCTCTGAATGAGCTGGCTGGAACGCTGTTATCAGACCTATGAGTACATCCGCCGGGCAGAACCTGACCTCATCGGCAGGCAGGAACCCAATCGTGCCACCCTCCTGCCCGTCGGTCACACCACCCAGCAGGCACAGATTCAGGTAGAGCTCGACCTCGACGGCAATTTTCTGAACGCTTTTGTCCTGCGCAAAAAGAACAAAGAGAAGGGGTCCAAAAAGGAGGATGAACAAACCACGATCATCCCCTGCACCGAAGAATCCCTTGCTCGTACCACAAACATTGCGCCACATCCCTTGGCAGATAAGCTTCAATACGTTGCTTCCAACTATAAAGACTTCGGTGGTCCCAAAAGGGCCGGCTGGGACGCGTATCATGCCCAACTTGTTCAATGGTGTAATTCACCTTTTTCGCATCCACTGGTCCGTGCTGTTTTAACCTATCTTGAAAAAGGCACGCTCATTCAAGATTTAATTCATTATAACGCTCTTTTTACAGACGATTCAGATCTTCTCCCCCAGACAGACGATAACCCCAATGATTCCAAACATCCCATCAGTTCGCTTATCAGTGATCAAACGGAAGCTTTTGTTCGATTTCGCGTGAATGGCATCGACCTTTCAAATGACAAAGAGATCTGGGATTCGTTTTTATCATTTTATGAGCCAACCATCACTTCAAGAGATTACTGCACAGTTCTTGGTGAAAAAACTGCTATTTCGTATCTCAGTCCTAAGAAAATCCGTAATGATGGCGACGGAACCAAGCTGATTTCGCACAATGCGGACAAAGGGTTCAATTACACTTTCCGTGGTCGCTTTCATAATACGCAGCAGGCGCTTTCGATCGGCTATCGCACCACGCAGGAAGCCCACAGTGCACTGCGCTGGCTCATCAGCCGTCAGGGCACAAATCTTGGTGATGAATCCATCCTGGTCTGGGGCACACAGGATGAACCGGTTCCTTCTCTTTGCGATGATACCTATGATCTTGCGCAGAATGCCCCTGCTGACGATCTCGATGAGATGGAGATTCCAGAATTTGCTTTGATGCCCTCACAGGAAGCTTCCACAGCCGAGACCATTGCGCGGCAGTTCAATCGGGCGATCCATGGATATCGCTTGAAGCTGACCGACACCTCCCAGCTTTCCGTTCTGATCCTGGACTCTCCTTCTGGTGCCAAAGGCCGCCTTTCGGTCCGGTATTATCAGGAACTCAGCGGCTCCCGGCTGCTGGAAAATATCGTTGACTGGCACAAAACCTTTGTGTGGCTTTTGGAATACCGCTCCCGCCCCGCACCGGCACAGCCCGGAACGAAACCCAAGCAGGAACATTTTTCGTTTGTCGGAGCACCCGCTCCGGAGGACATCGCGAAAGCTGCTTACGGAGAAAAGGTCGATCAGAAACTCAAGCAACAGACTTTGGAGCGCCTTGTTCCCTGTTTGGTAGAACGAAAGCCGCTGCCTTATGACCTTGTGCGAAGCGCTGTACGCCGTGCTACGGCAGGCGTCACGCTGGAGCCCTGGGAAGCCCGCAAGACCCGCAGCATCGCCTGTGCGCTGATCTGCGGTTATTACAACCGATCGAAAGGAGAATCTTATTCTATGGCATTGGATGAAACCTGCCGCGACCGCAGCTATCTGTTCGGCCGCATCCTCGCCTGCGCAGAGCAGGTCGAACGCTATGCACAAAACCTGACCACCGATGAAAAACGTACAACGAATGCCGAACGGGCACAGGTCATGTTCGTACAGCGACCCGCCAAAACGACCGTTCTGCTGCAAAACAAGCTCACGCCCTATCTGAGCCGCATCCAGTCCAAAAACGGCAGCCGACGCCGTTATCAGCTCATGCTGGATCTGATCGATCAGCTCGGTGAAGAAAACTTCACCAACAAACCCTTGAGCGAACTTTATCTCCTTGGCTATTCCAGCCAGCTGATGGCCTTCCGCCGTGAAAACGAAGAATCGAAAAAGAATTCCAATCCGAGTGAAGAATAAATAACAGGAGGATCTACTATTATGAGTACTTTGAACCATAAGATCGACTTTGCCCTTGTTCTTTCCGTCCGCCACGCAAACCCCAATGGGGACCCGCTCAATGGCAACCGCCCCCGTGAGACCTACGAAGGCTACGGCGAGATCTCGGATGTCTGCCTGAAACGAAAGATCCGCAACCGCATGATGGACCTCGGCGCTCCGGTTTTTGTGCAGTCCAATGACCGCTGCATCGACGGCTGCAAAAGCCTGAAAGACCGTGCTGACTCCATCCCTGCACTGAAAAAAGAAAAAGACGCCGATGTTTACGCAAAAGTCGCCTGCCAGACCTGGCTGGATGTGCGCAGCTTCGGCCAGGTGTTCGCCTTCAAGAATGGCGGCGAGGCCGACGGTGTCTCGATCGGTGTGCGTGGGCCCGTATCCATCCACCCGGCGTTCAGCGTTGACCCCGTCGAAATCAGCAGTCTCCAGATCACCAAAAGCGTCAACGGCGTATCCGGTGCAAAAAAATCCAGCGATACCATGGGCATGAAGCACCGTGTGGACTTCGGCGTCTATACTACCTTTGGCAGCATCAACTGCCAGCTTGCCGAAAAGACCGGCTTCACGCAGGAGGATGCAGACCTGATCAAGCAGGCTCTCCTCACATTATTTGAGAACGACACGTCTTCTGCCCGGCCGGACGGCAGCATGGAGGTGATCCGCCTGTACTGGTGGGAGCACAACTGCAAGAGCGGTCAGTATTCCTCCGCCAAGGTCCACCGCTGCCTGCATGTGAAGTCAACCTGCGAGACACCTCACAGCGCAGAGGATTACGAGATTACCTGCGACGAATTGGACGGTCTAACGCCGGAAGTGTATGATGAACACTGACGAATATCTGCAAATGTCTGGTATTCAACACTTTGCCTTTTGTAGAAGACAATGGGCGTTGGCCTACCTCGAACAGCAATGGTCTGAGAACCTTCGCACTGCAGAGGGGCGGCTGGAGCACACCCGCTGCCATGATACCGCGCAGACCGAGCGGCGGGGCGATCTGCTCATCACGCGGGGGATGAAGGTCGTCAGCCACCGCCTGCGGCTCAGCGGAGACTGCGACGTTGTGGAATTCCGGGCGGACCCGGAGGGCATCCCGCTGCAGCACACCGAAGGCCGCTGGCGGCCCATGCCGGTGGAGTACAAACATGGCCGCGCCAAGGAGAACGACGCCGACCGGCTGCAGCTCTGTGCGCAGGCCATGGCTCTGGAAGAGATGCTGGCCTGTGATATCCCGCAGGCCGCGCTCTTCTACGAGGAAACACGGCGGCGGGAACTCGTCCCGCTGACGGACGCGCTGCGCCAAAAAACGCAGGCCATGGCCGACGAGATGAACCAGTATTTCGCCCGCGGCTACACTCCAAAAGTCAAGCCGGGAACCTTCTGCAACGCCTGCTCCCTCAAAGAGCTTTGCCTGCCCGCACTGTACAAACGCGCCGACCCCAGGGCCTACCTGAAAGCCTATCTGGACGAAGTGCAAGCGGAGGACACGCCATGAGACAGCTATTGACCCAGCTTTACGTCACTTCGGAAGACGCCTATCTTTCGCTCGACGGCGAAAATGTCGTGGTCAGCCGCCAGAAGACCGAGATTGGGCGGGTCCCGCTCCACACGCTGGAAGGGATCGTCTGCTTCAGCCGCTCCGGTGCAAGCCCGGCACTCATGGGCAAATGCGCGGCCAAGGGCATCGACCTCTGCTTTTTCAGCCCCTACGGCCAGTTTTTGGCGCGCACCGTCGGCGAAGAGCGCGGCAATGTCCTGCTGCGGCAGACCCAGTACCGCATCTCCGACAGCGAAGCGCTGAGCTGCCGCTATGCGCGGTACTTCATCCTTGGCAAAGTTTACAACGCCCGCTGGGTACTGGAACGCGCCACCCGCGACCACCCGCAGCGCGTACCCGTAGAGGAACTCAAACGCACGAGTGCCCAGCTTGCGGCGGCGCTCCCGCTCATTGAGCAGTGCGACGATCTCGACCAGCTGCGCGGTCTGGAAGGGGAAGCCGCGCAGCGCTACTTCGACTGCTTCGACTCCCTCATTTTACAGCAGCATGAAGCGTTTCCGTTCGTGTCCCGAAACCGTCGGCCTCCGCTGGACAATGTGAATGCTCTGCTCTCCTTCGCCTATTCTCTGCTGGCCCGCGACTGCGCTTCCGCACTGAGCAGCGTCGGGCTGGACCCGTATGTCGGCTTCCTGCACCGCGCCCGTCCCGGACGCCGCAGTCTGGCGCTGGACCTTATGGAAGAGCTTCGCGCCGTTTACGCAGACCGGTTCGTGCTGTCCTGCATCAACCAGAAGCTGCTGACAGCGAAGCACTTTCAGAAACAGGAAAATGGTGCTGTCTTCCTGACCGACGATGGCCGCCGCGCGTTTCTCAAAGCCTGGCAGACCAAAAAGCAGGAGCAGATCACCCATCCCTTCCTGAAAGAAAAACTGCCCTGGGGACTGGTGCCTTACGTGCAGGCGCTCCTTCTGGCGCGGACTCTGCGCGGTGATCTGGAACTGTATCCGCCATTCTTCTGGAAGTGAGGTTCGTCTATGCTGGTCCTGATCACCTACGATGTCAACACCGAGACCGCTGCTGGGCGCAAACGCCTGCGCAAAGTCGCCAAAAAGTGCGTGGACCACGGGCAGCGGGTGCAGAATTCTGTCTTCGAGTGCCTGCTGGACGCCGCACAGTTTGCTGTTCTGAAGTCCGAGCTTGCCGCTCTCATCGACCCCGATCTGGACAGTCTGCGGTTTTATCAACTGGGCAACAACTATAAGACCAAGGTCGAGCACATCGGGGTGCATCCCCTGTTTGAATCCGGAGACGTGCTGATCTTCTAGCCCTCTCCCTCGGTGCGAATGGAAAGCACTCACCCCTTTTCCGTCTCCTTCGCACCATGTTTTCAAGGCATTCTGTGCAGATCGCGGCTCTTTTTTCGGATGTTTTTGGAAAAGCTCTTCCAAATCTGTGCAGATCGTTTTATAATAAAACAAAAGCGGAGATGTTTTTCTCCGTTTTTGCTGTCGCCCTCCTCGCGGAGGGCGTGGATAGAAATATTTACGAGTGAGGCGGTAGCATTCAGAAAATTCGTCGCCCTCCTCGCGGAGGGCGTGGATAGAAATCCTTGTTAGAAAGATCGGTAAACTCGGCTTGCTGGGTCGCCCTCCTCGCGGAGGGCGTGGATAGAAATACTTCCTTGATGCTCGTGGGCGGCACCGTAAGGAGAGTCGCCCTCCTCGCGGAGGGCGTGGATAGAAATGCTTCATGGATGGCAAAGCGGCCATCCGGCCCCTTGTCGCCCTCCTCGCGGAGGGCGTGGATAGAAATTTCACCATTAGGCGGCATAGAAGGCTCCAGTCATGTCGCCCTCCTCGCGGAGGGCGTGGATAGAAATATCAAGAAAAAGTTGCGCCAATTGAAAAAGCTATCGTCGCCCTCCTCGCGGAGGGCGTGGATAGAAATGCCCTGTCTAGCACATAGTTGGTTCCAATTGTGGAGGTCGCCCTCCTCGCGGAGGGCGTGGATAGAAATGGCTGTTTGTCGGCGAAATATCTGCTACTTCGGAGTCGCCCTCCTCGCGGAGGGCGTGGATAGAAATGACCCCTGCCATGTCCGGTCTGTACGATGTTGGCGGTCGCCCTCCTCGCGGAGGGCGTGGATAGAAATTTAGAAAAACAATGACACGTTCTTGGTCATCTGCGTCGCCCTCCTCGCGGAGGGCGTGGATAGAAATGGCAAGGTTCTGCGCCATTGTCCTGAGCTGTGCTTGTCGCCCTCCTCGCGGAGGGCGTGGATAGAAATCGACCGCAGAGAAGCAGCTCAACATCGCCATGAACGTCGCCCTCCTCGCGGAGGGCGTGGATAGAAATCCCACGGTCTGCACCGTGCTGCCGCCGCTCTCCGGGTCGCCCTCCTCGCGGAGGGCGTGGATAGAAATACCGCAACGTGATCCGCCGGGCAACCGCCATGCTGGTCGCCCTCCTCGCGGAGGGCGTGGATAGAAATACCTGGACCTGGAAGTTCTCAATGGTGGCAAGCGTCGCCCTCCTCGCGGAGGGCGTGGATAGAAATTTATAGGCGTGGTTCAGGTCCACGTCGCCGGTGAGTCGCCCTCCTCGCGGAGGGCGTGGATAGAAATTCAGTTTTCCCTCTACCCAGTTCGGCATAATTCAGTCGCCCTCCTCGCGGAGGGCGTGGATAGAAATAAAATTGAACAGGTTGGCTAATGGAGGAAATGTGCGTCGCCCTCCTCGCGGAGGGCGTGGATAGAAATGATTTCGACAGAATGGAAGTGACTTGTACATGGTGGTCGCCCTCCTCGCGGAGGGCGTGGATAGAAATGCGGCAGCAAGATGAATGTGCAGCGAGAGGTCTGCCGTCGCCCTCCTCGCGGAGGGCGTGGATAGAAATAGCCCTCCGATGCTGAAACCGGATAGCTTTTCCTGGTCGCCCTCCTCGCGGAGGGCGTGGATAGAAATTGTTGGCCAGCTGGCCGGTGTGGATCCATCGACTAGTCGCCCTCCTCGCGGAGGGCGTGGATAGAAATAAGACCGGCGGCAAAGACGGCCAAGCCCGCCTTGCGTCGCCCTCCTCGCGGAGGGCGTGGATAGAAATCGATATTTCCGAGTGCAGACTTTCCAAGTCCGCCGTCGCCCTCCTCGCGGAGGGCGTGGATAGAAATCGTCCGGAAGTGTGTCAGAGTATGCGGCCCCATGTCGCCCTCCTCGCGGAGGGCGTGGATAGAAATAAAAACGTGTTTTGGAAAACCTTGAATCGCATAAAGTCGCCCTCCTCGCGGAGGGCGTGGATAGAAATGGCTTGGGAAAGGCTGTGCCTCGCCGCTCCTGCGGTCGCCCTCCTCGCGGAGGGCGTGGATAGAAATTGAACTGATGCAGGCATGTACAGGATGCCCAGCCCGGTCGCCCTCCTCGCGGAGGGCGTGGATAGAAATTGCATACTCATCGCTTTCCTGCTTGTACTGCTCTGTCGCCCTCCTCGCGGAGGGCGTGGATAGAAATTTCTTGTTGCAGGCGTGTTCGGTGCGCCGCTTCGTCGCCCTCCTCGCGGAGGGCGTGGATAGAAATCTTTGAGACCCTCCGAGAAGAGGGCCTCGGCGACGTCGCCCTCCTCACGGAGGGCGTGGATAGAAATACCGCACAGGCGGCGGTAGGTGTCCTGCTGGCCTGTCGCCCTCCTCACGGAGGGCGTGGATAGAAATAGGGCGATGGGCTTCAGGTCCATCACGTCCTCCGGTCGCCCTCCTCGCGGAGGGCGTGGATAGAAATATCCGCATCAACGAATCCACGGTTTGCTACTAAGTCGCCCTCCTCGCGGAGGGCGTGGATAGAAATAAGTCCATGTCGGCCACACTGTCGGCTACGTTCTGGTCGCCCTCCTCGCGGAGGGCGTGGATAGAAATTGTGTTGTTGACTGCCCAGCGCAGCTGTGGCAAAGTTGCCCTCCTCGCGGAGGGCGTGGATAGAAATTTTGACGGCACAGTATTCAGGGCCAATGCGTCGGGTCGCCCTCCTCGCGGAGGGCGTGGATAGAAATATCGCTCCATTGCGGCACCTCGGCAAGAATGCTCTGTCGCCCTCCTCGCGGAGGGCGTGGATAGAAATATGCAGAAGCCATCCCACAGACGGTCTTTCTGAGAGTCGCCCTCCTCACGGAGGGCGTGGATAGAAATCTCTGGTCAGCGGTCTTGTCCGCGCTGCTGAAGTGTCGCCCTCCTCGCGGAGGGCGTGGATAGAAATATCTTTTCCGTCGGCTCCGGGTTCTTACCGTTCAGTCGCCCTCCTCACGGAGGGCGTGGATAGAAATTCCTTGCCCCAGCTAACAGCGTATTCTGCCCTGCATCCCGGCATCGCCAACCTTTCCCCCATTGGCCTCATCGTGCGCGGTACAAAACAAAAGCAAAAGGCGGCATGACCCATTGTATGGGCCACGCCGCCTGTTGCTTCAGGGCTCGTTTGCCTGCAGCACACAGGCACAATACCCCGGTTCGGGCTGATAACAGTGGATGGTCAGGTATTTGTCCACCTCCGGGCTGTAATCGTGGAGGGTATGCTTCGTACCGTTCAGCGCCACATCTGCATAGGACACCAGCCACTTTTTGTCCCCATTGGGGAACACCTTGTAAAACGAGCGGTCCAGCATTTCCTCCACCGGCACACCCTCGATATTGGCCATTTCCGCATTGCAATAGCGGAAGATGAAATCCACGCCGTGTCCATCTTCATTGAAGACCAGCTCGATGACGCAGAACGCCAGCGGCATATCGTCCAGCAGGCTGCATTTTTCCAGCAGGCTCATGCTCATGGGGCGAGGCTTCGTGTCGGACAGCCCGATCTCCGTGCGCAGGCGGCGGTGGCTGCTCAGGCCGCGCTTGCGTCCCTGAAACGTGCGGCCGTCCGACATGGTATAAACGCCATCGTTGCCGATGTTAACGATCTGGCTGCGGTTCACTGCGATTCCCTTGCTGATATTCAGGAACTGATCTTCCGGCAGAACAGACAGGACGCCGTGCATCGGCGCATACAGCGCGGCTTCCCCGCCGTCCATGCGGTGAAGGACCGTTTTCCGGTCGCTGCGGTAAAGATATAAAATGTTTTCCGGGCAGAGATTGTGTTTTTGCATCCATCGATTCAGGTCGCTCATTGCAGTGCTCCTTTGTCAGTTGATGACTTTAGTATAACATACTGCTGTGCATCGGACAAGGAGGATTCGCGAAAGGCACAATTCAACGGAGCTTTCGACAATAATCTGAGGTGTTTTTTGTTGAAACTCACGTTTTTGGCGTATCGTGCATAGAAAGTATTGACTTCCCGGCATTCTTTTCATATGATGAACACAGAACACCGAATGGTTATTCCCATAAGGCGCATATGCCTAAAACAAAAAGCATAACAGGAGGTTTCATGTTATGAAAATGACCCGCCGGAGATTTCTGAACGTTTCCGCTGCGGCTGCGGTGGTCTGCGCAGCTACACTTTTGCCCGTAGAGAAAGCCGCCGCAGCACAACAAACGATGGCGGCGCAGGAACTTCTGGAACAGGCGTATCTGTACGCCTTTCCACTGGTGATCATGGACGCTACCCGGACGGCTTCCACAAACACCCGCACAGCTACAAGCAACAAGGCTCCCATCAACCAGTTCATCCATGCGGAAAAGCTGGCAGATGCAACGACCCGTGTGG
>OGMO01000679.1_pt1 | contig 27711 bp, 30 predicted proteins | sample 1573241 | NCBI WGS metagenome assembly OGMO01 (sample SAMEA2581896, study PRJEB24529) | metagenome | biome: Human gut stool | place: China | collected 2011 | reverse complement strand
CCCATGATAACTTAGAGGATGGCACCCATCAAGGTATCCACCAAGTTAGCCACCAAGATTCTACGCCGTCAGCAGTTATACTGCTCCTAATAAAATTGTGTTAATAGGGTTATTTAAATACAGCAGGTCAGCATGAGCAAAAAGTGGGATTCCAAGCCCGCGCTGGACGAGCATGGTTGCCGTGGAGCGTGAGGACTTTGACCGACTTTCCACTCTGGCAAAGAAGTACGTTACAGCAGAGAAAAAGGAATCCAAACTGCAAAAGGCGGTGGATGCGGCAAACAAGCTAATTGCAAAACTCAGGGCTGAGATTGACAGTTTGAAACAGGAAATTTCTGATTATAAGTCTGTTCGCGGCAAGCTCCGTGTGGCAGATTTGGAGCGTGAAAACGCAGAGCTTCGCGGAAAAGTCCGAAGCTATGAGGATGTGATTCAGCGCAATAATCTGTGGCGTTTCTTCCGCCCGCACAGAGAAAAAGCAGCGATGCGTGACGATGCCCGTTGATGTCGTGTTGAGCTGAGAAAATCGAATTTTACCGAATGGGAGCGTCCAGATCGAGCAGCGTATCATTTGGGCGCGCCCCATTCAAAAATCAACCTGCTTTTGCAGGTGTAGAGCTAACAAAAAAACTTGAAAATGCGCCTGTTTTTGCAGAACAGGCAGAAATGGAGACAATATGAAAACCGGACTGACCAAGCGGCAGAAAACGACCTGTATCTATTTTGACGAAGCCAGCAAAATCGTCGAAATCCAGACGCACAATACCGCGCTCAAAAAGCGGCTGACACAGTACGCGGCAGAGCATCCCGACCTGTGCAGGCAGACCGACGATGACGAGCAGGGCGGTCTGACCTTTGAGATCGACCGCAGACGATTCGCTGTCCGTCTGACTGCGCCGTATTCAGACGAGCGTCGAAAGGCAGCAAGCGAGCTTGCCAAGAAAAATGGATTGAAAGGGCGAGTATAAGACCGCATTAGCCGCAGCCGTCCGCAGGAGTTCGGATGCTCCTGTGGGCAGCTGTGCCTATATCAGCAAAGGCAAGGCAGCTATACAAACATTTGTACAGCCAACTATGTTATTATCCTATACAAGCCCATCCGCAGATGCTATACTCAAGTAAAGTAAGCGAAAGAAGGGATATGTACCATGCTGACGGAAAAAGCCAACGCCATCTGCCTCTTGGAAGTCCTGAGAGATTACTCTGACGCGGAACACATTCTGCCCATGCGGGAGATCATTGCAAAAATGCAGTCCCTCTACGGCATCAAAATCGATCGCCGCACCGTTTACGGGGCCGTTGCGCTTTTGATCGAGCTCGGTTACGACATTTCCATTTACGAGGACAATGGTGTCGGTTATTACCTCCGCAGTCGGGAATTGGAGCAGTCGGAAGTCCTTTTGCTGACCGACGCGGTATATTCCTTCCCGTTCATTCCCGCAAAGCAGACCGAGCAGCTCGTCCAGAAGCTGCAAAAGCAGCTTAGCGTCCACCAGCGGAAGCGGTACCGTTACCTGACCATATCGCGGCAGGACCGCAAGACCGACAACCGACAGGTATTCTGGAACATCGAGCAGCTGGACGAGGCGATCGCGCAGAAGAAAAAAGTCCGGCTCGGCTATCTCCACTACGGGCTGGATAAAAAACAGCACGAGGCAAAGACCTACACGCTCAGCCCCTACGAAATGGTTTACATGAATGAGCGGTATTACCTCATTTGTGTTCCCGACCACGCGCCAAATACGCGTCTTTACCGCATTGACCGCATGAAGGATATTCAGATTTTGGATGATCCTCGCAGCGAGGCCGTCGCCCGTCAGGAGGCACAGAATGCTGTCTATGCCTATGTCGGCGCACCGGAGCGCATTGTCATGTACTGTGACCGCACGATTTTAGACGATGTGATCGACCGCTTCGGCACGGATGTACAGATCCGTGAACGCGACGAAAATACCTTTACCGCCAGTTTTACCGCACCGCCGCGCGGCGTCAAATTCTGGGCGCTGCAATACCTGCCGTATGTAGAGGTCGTAGAACCTGCGTGGCTGCGGGAGGAGATCATCGAAAGCCTTGGAAAGAACAAGTATCTTCAATCATACTGAATTTGAGATGTAGAGACAAAGAGGGGAATATTATACGAATGGAGCACGGCAGAATTCTTGTTTTTTCTGGGAAAAGTGGTTCTGGGAAAACATATCAACTCAAAAAGCTTATAAATGATCAGAATTCACGGTTCTTTCATGACGACGAGTTACTGGATATGATCGTCAATTGTGCCAAATGTGCATGCGTAGGGAAATTTAAAAAAGCAGACCTAACTACGAGGCTTCTTGCAACTGGTGCAACCGTGTTTGCTTTCGACGATATCGATTATGGGTTCAAGGGAAAAACGCAGTGTCAGAAAGAAATTTGCAACGCGATTTGGAATCTGGCGAAACGAGGCCACCAAGTTGCAATCGGTGTCATTGACATCAAAGATGTCCCGGTAATAGAGCAGTTTCTTACAAGCAGCCCTATAGAGGAACTCGTAGAATGGAGGTTTTTATGAGTATTGTCAAGATTGATTACCTGGGTACCTGCGAAGAGTTGGGGTTCTCTACCGGCTTATACGGGAGCTGGACTCAGTTCTACCGATGGACTTTTTCCGACGGAGAAAATGAATACTCACTCGTTTGTCGGCACGTGCAAAGATACTTTGAAAAGATAATAGATATAGCCTTGGCGAAAGACCGCCCCATCGGGGACGCACAGGAAGCTGCAAAGCACCAAATAAATCAGCACATTGGTATCAAATATGAAATCGACCACAGCGGTATCGATTTTTTCAACAACGATGGGCAGCTGCGTATCGTTGGCTGGTCCGATGAGTCCGGTGAAGAAGTTCTCTTTGAGCTGCATTGCAATACAGCGGAGTTCATCCATGATGTTGCTAAATTGGTAGATGATCACTTCCAAAGAATCGGTATTCTATATTTCGAAAATGCCATTTCTGCATTTTTTGTAAACCGTGATGCTGAGGGCTTTGCCAATTTTGAGAAACAGGACTTTTGGCTGACCAGTGCGCTTAGCCTAAGTGATATCGTGCTGCTAAAAGCCTGCGTGCTGGGCGGTTATGATACTGGCAAAATGGTAGACGGTCTTGATGTTGATTTGCCCCGAGATATAAAAATTCTTACGACACCGATCATCTAAACTTTAAAGTTGGGAGGCTCTTATCATGTTAGAAAATGACCGCACGTGGAAACAAGATTACCTCTACCGTATGTTCTCGCACCATACCAAGGATAAGGAAATGGAAAACTATGTTGTCAATGCAATCTGGGCGAGGCTGGACGATCTGAACGTCAAACCTGTAACGCAGCAATATGTCCGCCGCCCCAATGGCTATGCGTTGATCGACCTCTATTTTCCGCAGATCAACTACGGCGTGGAGTGCGACGAAGCGTATCACAAGGACAATACGCTCAAGGACACCGCACGCGAAATCGACCTGCAAACAGCGCTGTCCGCCTGCAGCGAAGACGGATTGACGATCCGCCGTGTGGATGCAACGCTGGACGCAGATGCGCTTCACGCCCGCATCCGCGAGATCGTCTGCGAGATCAAACAAAAGGTCGCAGAAAAAGGAGAACAGCTCTCTCCATGGCTTGAGCATGAAGAGGAATGGCGCAGCATCAAAGAGCGCGGTATTCTGCGGACGGAGGATGCCTATTCCTTTAAAACGATTGCTGATATTTGCCAAAAATGCTTCGGCAAGGATGCGAACTATCGCATCCAGCGCAGCTTTTTCCATGTGGCCGATGATCGGATGCTTTGGTGTCCTAAGTTGGCGATTGAACTGCCTGATGGCTCAAAAGTGGCGCAGTCTCGCGGCTGGGTCAATGAGCTGTCCGCTGACTGGAATGTGATCATCGAACATAATGACAGCGGCGCTACCCCAGTAAAGCACCCGGATAAGCCTCGCTATACCTTCGCAAAGAGCAAGGACGAGCGCGGCGAAGACGCTTACCGGTTTGTCGGTATGTTTGCATGGAGCGAGACCACGCCGAGCGGTGAACACATCTATAAGCGCATAGCAAGCGATGTGGAACTGAAATAGAACTACGCACAGTGCCCCTGTACTGACAAATGTACAGGGGCGTGGGCTATACTTCTTAATGACAAACTCCTATGTTACCAAGGAGATCCATTAAAATGGTCTATTTGAAAAATTTCACAATACTAAGCCGCGAACAGGAAGAAAGAATTCTTGATTCGATCAGAGAAACCTGCTATACCACGCGATATCCGTTCAACATCTTCCGTTATCGCGATGTGCCGCAGCTCGAATTTGAGCCTCTAACCATATTCTATGGCGGTAACGGGAGCGGTAAAACAACGCTGTTGAACATCATTGCAGAACGATTGCATCTTTCGAGAGAGACCGTTTTTAATCGGAGCAGCTTTTTTGAAGATTATGTTCGAGAATGCAGCTACAAGATGACATTCGGGAAAATTGCTCCTCCGGGTAGCCGCATCATAACCAGCGATGACGTATTTGACTATTTGCTTGACATCAGATACGTCAATCAAGGAATCGACACAGAGAGAGTCAAACTATTTGATCAATATGTAAGCGACAAATATGAGCCGTTCCAGTTAAAAGGGCTTGATGACTACAAGGAATTCAAGCGTAAATGTGACGCCAAATCAAAATCGCGATCCAGATTTATCAAAGAACGTTTAATGGAAAATGTCCAAGAACAATCCAACGGGGAAAGCGGTTTATATTACTTTACAAACTCAATTAAAGAGAACGCCCTCTACCTGCTGGATGAACCGGAAAACAGTTTATCTGCCTCACTGCAATTGAAACTGAAAAGTTTTCTTGAGGATTCTGCGCGATTCTATCACTGCCAATTCATCATCTCAACACATTCACCGTTTCTGCTTTCCATGCAAGGTGCAAAAATATATGATCTCGACTCAGATCCAATCGATGTAAAGCCATGGACTCAGCTGGAAAATGTCAAAACGTATTACAGCTTCTTCAAAAGCCATGAAAAAGAGTTTTTCTGATTAACACTCGCATTGCTTGCCGGACTTGTGTGTGACTATCCACACGCATTGCTTGCCGGTAACTAAAACAACCGAAACGGCCCTTGTGCCGCTACGGAAAACCAACTGAAATTAAGTATTGGGAGGTAACGACTATGAGAAAGGTTTTGTCCTGTGAGTTCAACCTGGACACCGCCTGCGTGGAGCTGCGTCTGGATGACGGGACGCTGCTCTCCATCGACTGCACCGCCGTGGAGAACGAGGTGGCAAACAGTATGTACCAGCGGTCAGAGCTGGACTGGCTAATCTACAACAATCCGCTGTCCTATGCCGAATTGATTTTGAATGGTGACCCGAACTATATCTAAAGGCTGTGACAGAGAAAATTCCACGAGATTGAGGGCTTGTAAATTTCGACTTCTTGCAATATAATAAAATTGGATTGTTGTAATTAGGAGGGATCACTGTGCTTGACTATCTGACTGTGAAAGAAGCTGGAGAAAAGTGGAATATATCTGGCCGCATGGTAACAGTGTATTGCAACAACGGAAAGATTAAAGGCGCGGTGAAAAAAGGCAATCTATGGTTGATTCCAGTAGATGCTGAAAAACCTCTGGACGGAAGGACGATTGCAGCAAGGAAAGCGAGGGGTGAACGTGAACAAAAAGCAGATGTCTGAACAGGACATTAGAACAAAGTATATTACCCCTGCAATTCTGGCTGCCGGCTGGGATCGCGACTTGCAGATCAGGGAGGAAGTTTCCTTCACAAAAGGCAAGATTACAGTACGCAGAAAAATTGTGAAGCGTGGAGAGCAAAAACGCGCAGATTATATTTTATATTGGAAACCAAACATTCCACTGGCAATCGTGGAGGCAAAAGACAATAACCACAATATTGCGGATGGTATGGAGCAGGCTCTAAACTATGCCGAGATTTTAGATATCCCCTTTGTGTTTACATCTAACGGCGATAGATTTTCTTTTTATGACAAGACGGCTGAGCATAATGTTCAGATAGAATTGGCCTTAGATCAGTTCCCTTCGCCGGAAGAATTGTGGGCTCGTTACAAGAAATTTAAGGGTATCACAGAGGCAAGCGAAAAAGTTGTAGCGCAGGATTATTACTACAACCCCAATGACGATAGAAAGCCCCGATACTATCAATGTAACGCGATTAACCGGGCTGTTGAAGCGGTTGCCAGTGGGCAAAATCGGTTGTTGCTGACGATGGCAACCGGTACTGGTAAGACCTATACAGCGTTTCAGATTATTTATAGACTTTGGAAATCTCGGACGAAAAAACGAATTTTATTTTTGGCGGATCGGAATGTACTTGTAGATGACCCTATGCGTAAAGATTTTAAGTTCTTTAACGCTGATAGCAATAATCGGAAAATGACTAAGATCCGCGACAAGAAAGTAGACAAGGCTTATGAGGTCTATTTTGCAATTTACCAGGGGGTAACAGGGCAAGTAGGCTTTGCTGATACATATAAAGAGTTCTCTCCAGACTTTTTTGATTTGATTATCGTAGACGAATGCCATCGCGGCAGCGCAAAAGACGATTCTGCTTGGAGAAAAATTCTGGAATACTTTAAGAACGCTACGCAGATTGGTATGACGGCCACCCCAAAAGAGACAAAGGACACCTCCAATATTGAGTATTTCGGAGAACCGATTTATACCTATACTCTGCGTCAGGGTATTGAAGACGGTTTCCTTGCGCCATATAAAGTTGTCCGTGTGGGAATTGATAAGGATTTGGAAGGTTATCGTCCCACAAAAGGTAAAAGGGACAAGTATGGGATTGAGATTGAAGATCGAGAATATAACATCAAGGATTATGACAAAAATCTGGTTCTCGAAAAGCGCACAGAACTTGTGGCAAAACGAGTATCTGACTTCTTGAAGAAAAACAATTCTCGTTTCGCTAAGACTATCTTTTTCTGTGTAGATATCGACCATGCTGCCCGTATGGCCCAGGCCCTTAGAAATGAAAATGGAGACCTGGTAAGGCAGAATCCCAAGTATGTAGTGCAGATGACCAGTGGCAGCGAAGGTGTCAAAGAGCTGGAAAACTTTATGACTGCAGATGAACCCTATCCTGTATTGGTGACTACAAGCAAATTACTGACAACAGGTGTAGATGCAGATACCGTAAAGTTCATTGTTTTGGATAGCAATATCAACAGCATGACGGAGTTCAAACAGATTATTGGTCGCGGAACAAGAATCAACGAAGAGCATGATAAGCTTTATTTCACCATTATTGACTTCCGTAATGTGACCAAGTTATTTGCTGATAAGGATTTTGATGGTGATCCGGTGAAAGTCAAAGAAACCGATGGTGACATTCCTACGGAAGAAACGGAAGATACACCGACCGAGGATATTCCACAGGATGAAGTACCCACGGAAGATGGACAGGAGGTCCCGCCAGATGTTACCTTCGATCCGGATGATGATATACCCAAACGGGTGAAATATTATGTTAATGATGTGCCTGTGTCCATTATCAATGAACGGGTACAGTATCTGGATGCAGATGGCAAGTTAATTACAGAAAGCCTTGTAGATTACACCAGAAAGAATATCCGCAAGGAGTATGCCACATTGGACGAGTTTTTGCAGCAGTGGAACAGTGCGCAGAAGAAAACGGCCATTGTTGAGGAACTGGAGCAAAAGGGTATCTTCTTTGAAGAACTACGAGAAGAAATCTCTAAGGATTTGGACCCCTTTGATCTTATTTGCCACATTGCCTTTGATATGCCGCCGCTGACACGAAAAGAGCGGGCCAACAATGTGAAAAAGCGCGGTTATTTTGGAAAATACAACGAGGTTGCAAAGCAGGTCTTAGAAGCGTTGCTGGACAAATATGCAGACGAAGGACTGGCCAATCTCGAAAGCATGGAGGTTTTGAAAGTACCCGATGTCGCCCGATTTGGCACGCCGGTCGAAATACTGAAGTGCTTTGGCAACAAGAAAAAATTTATGGAAGCTATTGCAGAACTGGAAAACCAGCTGTATGTAGCATAGGAGAATCATTATGAGCATATCGGCTACAATCAAATCAGTGCAGGATATCATGCGGCAGGATGCCGGTGTAGATGGTGACGCACAGAGAATATCACAGCTTGTGTGGATGTTGTTCCTGAAGGTGTTTGACTCCAAGGAAAAGGAGTGGGACGCATTATCGGATGACTACACCTATATTATCCCTGACGGCTTGCGCTGGTCTGATTGGGCTGAAGATGACGAAGGTATCACCGGCGATGAACTGATCGACTTTGTAAACAATACGCTGTTCAAGACTTTTAAGGATTGGCAGTTGACAGAAGCCAGTGATCCGAAAGCGGTCTTGGTGAAGTCTCTGTTTGAGGATAGCTACAACTACATGAAGTCCGGAACACTGATGCGCAGCGTCATCAATAAACTCAACGAGATTGACTTTGACAAGGCTTCTGACCGTCATTTATTCAACGATATTTACGAGAATATCCTGAAGGACTTGCAGAGTGCCGGAAATTCCGGCGAATATTATACCCCTCGTCCCGTTACCCAATTCATGGTGGACATGGTTAATCCGCAACTTGGCGAGCAAGTGTTGGATTTTGCCTGCGGCACTGGCGGTTTTCTGGTCTGTGCGCTGGAGCATTTGCGTAAGCAGGTCCATAACATTGATGATGAAAAGCAACTTCAGAAGTCTATTTTGGGTGTAGAGAAAAAACCTCTTCCTCATATGCTCTGTACCACAAATTTGATTCTGCACAACATCGATAATCCGCAAATTAAGCATGATAACTCGTTAGGATATCCTGTCAAAGATATTAAGCCCAAGGACAAGGTTGACATTATCTTGACCAATCCTCCTTTTGGCGGCATCGAAGAAGACGGAATTGAGGACAATTTTCCTGCAAACTATAAGACAAAGGAAACAGCGGACTTGTTCTTGGTGCTGCTGATGTACAAACTGAATCAGGCCGGCAGAGCGGCAATTGTTCTTCCAGACGGCTTTTTATTCGGCGAAGGTGTCAAAACTGCAATTAAAGAAAAATTGCTCAGCGAGTTTAACCTTCATACGATTGTCCGGCTTCCCAATGGAGTTTTTGCTCCCTATACCGGCATTAACACAAACTTGCTCTTTCTGGAGCGTGGAACAACTCAAGAAATCTGGTTTTATGAACACCAGCTCCCGGAAGGGTATAAGAACTACACAAAGACAAAGCCAATTAAGTTAGAAGAGTTTGAAGCGGAAAAAACATGGTGGAATGCCCGAAAAGAAACAGACTGTGCATGGAAAGTTAGTATCGATGAGGTTAAGGCTCGAGGGTATAATCTTGACTTCAAGAATCCTTCTACGCAGTTAGAGCAAAGTATCCCTTCTCCGGAAGAGGTAATTAGAAAAACATCCGATTGTCTCACCAGAAGCAGACAAATTCTGTTGGAAATAGAGGAGTTGTTAAAATGAAAAAGCTATCTTTTCCAACAGTGAAATTGGGAAACTTTATTTGTGAAGTAAAAGAAAAAGTAAAAAACTCAGGCATTTCTCAAGATGATTTTACTGTTTATGGAGTGACAAACACAGATGGTATTACTGTTACAAATAACAAAGCAAGTGATGATCTGGGCAATTATACCGTTTTAAGAGAAAATCAGTTCGCCTATAATCCGTATCGAGTAAATGTCGGTTCTATTGGTTTATCTTTACCAGGTACTTTTGGGGCTGTAAGTCCTGCCTATGTTGTGTTTGAAACCAACGGACAGATTAGCAATGAGTTTTTGCTGTATTACTTAAAAAGCTCTTTAGGAATCAATTTAATCAAATGGTATGGGGATCGTGGTGGCGTTCGGTCAGCATTGCGATTTTCCGATCTGAAAAAGATTGATTTTCCCGATATTACCTTGGAGCAGCAAAATAAGCTTCTGATAAAAATTAAAAAGCTCGATGAATTGCTCTGTGAATTGTATAAAAACTTGTCTGACGATAAGATCGAAATCCTTCGTCAATCTATCTTGCAACAAGCGGTAGAAGGTAAGCTCTGTGAGCAGGACCCCAAGGATGAGCCAGCCAGCGTGCTGCTTGAAAAAATCAAAGCTGAAAAAGAGCGTTTAATTGCCGAGAAAAAAATCAAAAAGCAAAAGCCACTGCCTCCTATCAGCGAAGAGAAAAAAACTTTTGATCTGCCGAAAGGCTGGGAGTGGTGTAGGTTAGGAGACCTGGTCACTTCTGTCACAGATGGCCCGCATTATAGTCCGGAATACCGCGATAAAGGAATACCATTTATTTCGGGGAGAAACATTACTTTAAAGGGAATTGATTTTTCTACTGCGAAATTTAGGCAGATAAAATATTGAGTCTACCCATTCTTTATCATATGGATAAATGGATTTCACTTTACCAGGCGATTTTTTATGTGGTATAATTGTTCAATACATAGGGGGCCGGTACTTTTTGCTGGCAACGCTATGGCAACAAAAAATCAGATAACCCATACCTTCTGAATAATGAAAGCAATATAAATAATCTGTGCTAAATCCCATAAGCAAACTTGTTTAGAATAGGCTTGGCGGGAGCGAGTGGGAGTAAGTAAAATGTGCCGAAAACCCGAAAAATCCAGCTCTAGAGCTGGAAAAACGGCAATTTTCGTGGTAACACCCATTGATTTGATAGCAGATTGATAGCAGACGCAGAACTGAGTTTACTTTGTTTTGTTCTGTGTGGCGAAGGGTTTGCAGGTTTGCAATCCCTTCCATCCAAATCCTATAGAGAACCTGAAAAGGCTCTACTGACTTTCTGAAAAAAGTCGGTAGAGCCTTTTTGCTGTTTATTCCGTTTCTTTCAGGGATTCCATCAGCATATCGCTGAATTCCTGCGAGGGCGTGACCTTGACCCAGCCGGGCTTGCTGTCAAGCTCCGGGTATCTGTAACGCCATTGATCGTATTCCTCTTTGGTGATCTCTCCTGCTTCCAGTTTTGCGGCCTGTGCCTGCCAGCTAGTGAACATATCAAAGAGATTATGAAAATCGCTGCCCCGGGACTTGTCCAGACGCAGACAGACTTCTCCATCAATTTCACCGATTTTTAGGCCATACATGTCCTCCAGGGCAAACAGGGTGTGCATCAGGCCGATGTAGCTGTCAATGTCAGGCAGGTCCAGTGCCTTGGGCGATACGTCCAGAGCCTGCGCCAGCTTGTTCGTCAGGTCGGCTTTTGGTGTCCGGGTGCCGGATTCATATTGCGCCATACGGACATCGGCGGTCTTCTCCGGAAAGCCCACCAACGTGCCAAGATATTTCTGCGTCATACCCCGCAGATTGCGGAGGAAATGAATTCTCTCGCCAATTGCCATAACACCCAACTCCAATCAAGTTTGTCGTTGCACACAGTATAGCATATTTATTTAGAAGAAGTCAATATTACCAAAGCAAAAAAGTTTAATTGTTTTCTTGCAAACCGCTTGACTTTAACGAATATGCTTAGTATCATCGAGATGAAGCTAAACAATTATGCTTAGCTATGTAAAAGGAGGTGAACTCAAATGGCAGGACAGATGTTCATGCGAGTGGATGAGGTTGCTGAGGAATTGGGCGTTTCCAAGCCCTATGCCTACAAGCTGATCCGGGCTATGAATGAGGAACTGAAGAAAACCGGCTGCATCACCATTGCGGGCCGCATTGACCGAAAGTTCTTCTACGAAAAGTTCTACGGAACACGGAATCAGAATGAAAGGACGGTAAATTGATGGCAGCATTTAAAAACAAGGACAATGGCACATGGTATGTGCAGTTCCGCTACACCGACTGGCGTGGCGAGCGAAAGCAGAAGCTCAAACGGGGATTTGCCACCAAGCGGGAAGCACAGGCGTGGGAACGGGAATTCCTGATGCAGAAGCAGGCAGATATCAACATGACTTTCGAGAGCTTTGTTACACTCTATGAGAAGGATGTCAAGCCCAAGCTGAAGCTCAACACCTGGCTCACCAAGGAAAGTATCATCCAGAAGAAAATCCTGCCGTATTTCAAAAAGCGCAAGCTGTCAGAGATCACGATGAAGGACGTCATCGACTGGCAGAACGAGATTCGCACGCTGACCGATTCTAAAGGCAAGCCCTATTCTACCACCTATCTGAAAACCGTTCATAATCAGCTCAGTGCAATTTTCAATCACGCGATTCGCTACTACGGCCTGCAAGTCAATCCGGCGCAAAGGGCCGGCAATATGGGCAGCGAGGAACAGCGGGAAATGCTGTTTTGGACGAAGGAGGAATACCTGAAATTCGCTGATGCCATGATGGACAAGCCGCTTTCCTATTATGCGTTTGAAATGCTTTACTGGTGCGGCATCCGTGAGGGGGAGCTGTTGGCGCTGATTCCATCGGATTTTGACTTTGCGGTCGGAACGGTCCGCATTAGCAAGTCCTATCAGCGGCTGAAGGGGCAGGATGTAATTACAACGCCGAAAACGCCAAAAAGCAACCGGGTGATCCAAATGCCCCAATTCTTATGTGAGGAAATACAGGATTATTTGAAGCAGCTCTACGGAGCTGAACCGGACAGCCGGATGTTTCCCATCACCAAGCACTATCTGAAACGGGAAATGGAGCGTGGCTGCAAGGAAACCGGCGTAAAGAAAATCCGGATTCATAATTTGAGACACAGCCATATCTCGTTGCTCATTGACATGGGATTCACAGCCCTTGCCATTGCGGATCGCGTGGGGCATGAGAGCATTGATATTACTTACCGCTATGCACATCTGTTTCCCACACGGCAGTCCGAAATGGCCGCAAAATTGGACGTACAAAGAACCGGGAAAGGAGCATGATTATGTCAGCAAAGAACAGGGACGAACACAACCGTTGGAGGAACAAAACCGTCGCCTTCCGAGTATCGCCGGAGGAGGATGAGCAAATTGAAATTGCCGTCAAGCTGACTGGCCTCACTAAACAGGACTATATCACCCGGCGGCTGCTTGGCCGGGATGTGGTAGTTCAAGGCAATCCCAGAGTGTATAAGGCGCTCAGAGACCAGTTGGCCGCAGTTCTGGAGCAGCTGCGGCGCATTGAGGCCGGGGCCGGAGTCGATGGCGATCTGTTGGACACCATCCAAATGATTGCCTCGATCATGGACGGAATGAAGGAGGACGCTGCCTATGGTGCATGAGCAAGAAAAAACGACTGTTCCGGTTCCACCTGTTGGCGCAGGCGGGGAACAGCCGATTTTCAAAACAACTACAGAAATTATACCAAGTGCTTCAACTGAAATCAATCTTATTGAGGAAAATTCTGAAGAAAACTTCGAAGAGCTTTACCGCCAGATGCAGCGTATAAGCGATCCGGCATATCTGCATACAGTTTCTTTAACCGAGCTATATGAAACGACCTACGAGAGTAGGCCACCCGTCATTGACGGCCTGCTCTACTCCGGGGCCTATCTGTTCGTTGGAGCGCCCAAGGTTGGCAAGTCGTTCCTCATGGCGCAGCTTGCCTACCATGTCAGCACCGGACAAAAGCTCTGGGATTATGATGTCAACCAAGGCACGGTGTTATACCTTGCCCTGGAGGACGATTACCAGAGATTGCAGGCGCGTATGTCCCGGATGTTCGGTGTGGGAGGCGCGGCGAATCTTCGCTTTGCCGTATATGCAAAGCAGCTTGGCGCAGGGCTGGAAGAACAGCTTGAGAAGTTTGTTCGGGAGCACCCCGATACTCGGCTTATTATCATTGACACCCTGCAAAAAATCCGCGAGGCCGGCGGGGATGCCTACAGCTATGCCAACGACTATGAGATCATTGGACGGATGAAACAGTTTGCAGATAAAAAAGGCGTCTGTGTTCTGTTGGTACATCATACAAGGAAGCAGCTCGCCGGAGATAAATTTGAAATGATCTCCGGCACCAATGGATTGCTGGGCTGTGCGGATGGCGCGTTCCTTCTGCAAAAGGAAAAGCGCACCGATCTGAGCGCCACACTGGACATCGTTGGCCGGGATCAGCCTGACCAGCGGCTGCATCTGATCAGAGATCCGGAACGGCTCATCTGGCTGCTTGACCATGCGGAAACGGAGCTTTGGGAAAGTCCACCTGATCCGCTGTTGGACAAAATCGCCGCCGTGATTACCGCGGATAATCCGGAGTGGAACGGCAGCGCAACGGAGCTGGTATGCCTGCTTCAAGTGGATATACAGCCAAACATTCTGACACGCAAGCTCAACGTCAAAGCTGGAGAATTGCGGAACGAGTATCAGATTGATTATTCGATCAAGCGCACCCGGAACGGCAGCGCCATCTGCCTGGCGCGAAAGATCGTGTGACGATTGGTGACGGTTGTGACGATTAAAATGACAGCAGGGGTCGGTATCAAAAATACCGTCACAATCGTCACGGAAACCCAACGTATCCCTCGTCCCCGCTAAGTAGCCGCAGATACGAAGCGGACAGGCAGGGAGAAAAATTCGGTGTTCTCCCTGCCTGCGGGCGGCGGATTTTGAGCAATTTCAAATTGCGAAGAACCTGCCGCCCGTGCCGGTTTTTGAGGTTTGTACGGACAGTGCAAGCCGAAAAATGGGATGGTGTTTCGCCATCCCCCCTTTGGACGCCGGAACGAAGCGGAGGCGTGCGGCCTCGCAGAGCCCACGGCACTTTGCAGCCGAAGGATGAAAGTGTCATAGTGGGTTATTACACTTCCCGCAGGAAGTGCCTCCCCACCGCAGCCCCATTCCACATCAATCAGCTTTCAGGAGGAAACTGCCTATGGCAAGAGGCGACGGTATTGATCGTACCAGCGCAAGAAATATGAGACTGACAACGCCAAAACTCAGTAACGCTCAACAGCATAACGAGCGTGAAAAAGATTCGTATGTAAATCAAGACATTGTGCCAGAACGATCCCATCTCAATGTCCATTTCAAAACGCCAACCGGCGATTATCTGAACATGTTCCAGCAAATGGAGGCCGATGGCGTCATCTCAACCCGTGGTATCAAAGAGGACGCCTTCCGCTATGGAGAATTGATCTTCGATGTGAACTCCGCCTATTTTTTCAACCACGGCGGATATGATTTCGCAAAACAATTTTACGCTGATGCCTATAAAGCCGCTGTCAAAATCGTGGGCGGTGAACAGTACATCCTCTCCGCAGTCATGCACGCCGATGAGCGCAACCGGGCTATGTCCGAAGCGCTTGGCCAGGATGTGTATCACTACCATCTTCATGTGGTCTATGTCCCGGTTGTGGAAAAGCAGATCCTATGGTCCAAGCGATGCAAAGATAAATCCCTGGTTGGCAAGGTCAAGGAAACCGTCATGCAGGTCAGTATGAGCAAGAAATGGATTTCCAAGCCTGCAATCGATGCAGAGACCGGCGAGCCGCTTTTGACATCAAAGGGCAAGCCCGTCCTCAAAAAATCTTACAGCGTCCTTCAGGATGACTTCTTCCAATACATGTGTGATGCCGGTTACACCGATGTGGAACGCGGCGAGCGTGGCAGCTCTGAGGAACATCTGACCGTGACACAGTTTAAAGTGGAACGGGAGCAAGCACGGCTAGCCGATCTCACCGAGAAGGCAGATCAGAAAGCGCAGGAAGCTGCTTCGCTGGAAAAGAAAATCCGAAAAATTCAGAAGCAGCAGATTGCCGTTCAGTCGGTAGAGCAGATCGAGGCGAAGCCTGTCCCGCTATCCTCCAAGGTTATGCTGGAACGCTCAGAGTATGAGGCCCTTACAACGGCGGCAAAGAAGTATATCGCGCAGGAAAAGAAGGAGTCCAAACTGCAAAAGACGCTGGATGCGGCGAACAAGCTGATCGCTGAACTCAAGGCCAAAATTGCTTCGCTGACCAAGGAACTGTCCGAATACAAGTCCGCGCGTGGCAAGCTCCAAGCAGCAGGATTGGAGCAGGAAAACGAAGCGCTTCGCAGCAAGCTCCGCAGCTATGAAGCTGTGATTGAACGGAATAACCTGTGGCGCTATTTTGCCAAACACAGAGCAAAAACGCCGACAAGGGACGCAACCAGGTAATTCATCAAGAGCTGGAAAAATCGCAAAAAATCCGATGGGAGCGTTTCAAATAATCCCTGTATCATTCGGGCGCTTTCCATCGGAAAACCCACTCATTTTCACGGCTCAAGAGCCGGAGAAAAAATCCAAAATCAGGAGGTATTTATGAAAACAGGGCTAACCAAGCGTCAAAAAACAACCGTCATCTATTTCGACGAATTCAGCGATCTGATCGAAGTGCAGACCCATAACACAGACCTGAAAAACAGGCTCACAAACTACGCCGCCAAATATCCAGACCAATGCCAGCAGACCGACGATGACGAGCAAGGCGGATTGACCTTTGAAATCCAGAAAGGCCGCCTGTGCTTCCGGCTGACAGCTCCATACAGCGCGGACCGCCGCAAGGCATCCAGCGATTATGCCAAGGAGAACGGCATGCAGGGAGGGAGTACCCATGAGAAGAATTAAAAGCTGTGAGTTCAATATAGACACAGCCTGTGTAGAGCTGCGCCTCACTGATGGAGCGCGGATTTTTATTGACTGTACCGCCGTAGAGAACGAGATTGCCAGCAATATATATCGGCGGTCAGAGCTGGACTATCTGGTCTACAACGACCCGATGGCGTATGCCGACTTGATTCTGAATGACGATCCGGAAACTTATTTGAAAGCCGTTACGGAGTATAAGCCTCCGGACTAACTGAGAGCCGCCAGTGCTTGCATTTGATGCTAGTACTGGCGGCACTTTTTACATTTTATCAATCAGCGCAAAAACAACAGCTTGCTGTTCCTCACTCAGTCTTGACCAACGTTTCAGCAACTTCCGCTGAGATTCCGTCAGAGAAACTGGTGTATCCCCCTCTGCAAACAGTTGAGAAAGCGTGATTCCAAAGGCTGCACAGATTTTTTCCAGAGATGGGATCGTCGGCATCATGTTCTTACGATACCAAGACGAGATGGTGGACTGGGGCAAGCCAGAGCGTTCTGCAAGCTGATATTCTGTCCAGCCTCGTTCCTCTCGATATGTGGTTATGGCTGCAAGAATGTCTTTCACTTTGCTCACCCTTTGCTTGTGTTCTTCGTAAATTATACTTTGATGAATCGTTGATATTTAATCATTTGAATCGTATAATTTTAACGATAAACACAATTATCAGAGCGAGGGTGATAAGATTGATTCTGAGTTGCAAGAAAGAGGATGTTCGATGCCGTACTTGTTGCTTTACAGGCCGTAGGGAGTTACCAATGCTGGAGCAAGAAATGATTGCTCAAAGATTAGAAGAAACGGTGACAAGCTTAATCGGGGCAGGTGTCCGATATTTTGGAGCAGGTGGAGCCAGAGGGTTTGATACGCTGGCTGCCCAAACTATCCTAAAACTACAGAGAGAGTACCCACAAATCAAGCTAATCCTTGTACTCCCTTGCTTATCGCAGACACGAGGTTGGCGGGACGAGGATATAAAAGTCTATGAAAGGATTAAGGCAGCAGCCAACAAGATTACATATACCTCCGAGAACTATACACAAGGCTGTATGCACAAGCGCAACCGGCATTTAGTGGATCATAGCAGTGTCTGTGTCTGTTACCTAACGGAGAACAAGGGAGGCACTGCTTATACGGTCAACTATGCAAAAAAGCAGGGGCTCAAAATTATAAATCTGGCGGAAGTATGATCATATGAACTGCCGTAAAGTTTTAGAACAACTATTTTCAATAGAATAGGCTGAGTCGCTTATCTGCTCTACAGTGAGTTATCAGCTTATGCAGATCTGATCAATAATAGCGATCTAGCAACCTATCTGAGAGCGGTTACGGAACACTGGAAAAGCGTAACCATCTTACGACGCGAATTTTTATTGAGTCATATTTAAATATTGCAAGAAATATATCAGAAAAGCTTGACAACCTCCAAACCATATGCTATTATACTCGTGGACAAGAGAAAAGCTCCCGAAAGGCAGCGGCAACTGCCTCCGAGAGCTTCCCACGCAAATTCCTATTGTGTAAAGCTATAATACCTGAAATCTTGGGATTTGTCAATGTGGGCTTGTTACTTTTTGAAGAAGGAGGACAAGCTCATGCGGTTCTACGTTAACAAGAACGCCCAGCCGAATGGTGACCATGAGGTTCACCGTTCTACCTGCGCTTGGCTGCCTGATGTAGAGAATAGAATCTACTTAGGCGACTTCGCCACCTCTCAGGCCGCTGTTCGGGAAGCACGCAAGTACTACACCCGAGTAGATGGTTGCTGCTTCTGCTGCCCTGAAAGCCACACGACTTAAAGTCAGAAATGGCCCGTCCTCATGTGGGCGGGCCACTTTTCATTTTAGGGGTGAAAAAATGAATTCTAAAATTTCAGAGATTGCCGTTGCACAAGGCGGATTGGTTCTGAGCCGGAAAGAAGCCAGAAATCCGCGTGCAGACATCTATGGATATAAAAGGCTGACTCTCCGGGCATTGGGCGAGAATGGTTATATAAGAAGTGGAGAATTGGAAGATTTTTATGCCAACGAACCGCTGGACAACGCTTTGTTCACCTGCCCTGGAGATGTGGTGATTCGCCTCTTCTCGCCAATGTGCCCTGTTTTGATTGATGATGGTGAGGAGGGGTTGCTTGTTCCCTCCCAACTTGCAGTATTGAAAGTCAAAGACAATACAATAATTTTGCCCGAGTATTTGAGGTTATACTTGGCACAAAAGGATATTCAGGAGCGCGTCCAGAAAATCGAAAGCGGAACAGCGCAACGAACGGTAAAACTAGGGACGATTATGGATCTCCCGATAGTGGTTCCTGATATAGAAACACAGAAAAAAGCGGTTAAAATCGATATCCTTAGCCGAAATAGGGAGCGTATATATCTTGACCTAATCGAACAGGAACGACTGTTATCTGAAAGCATTATAGAAAAGATCATTGGAGGGACAATGAATGACGACGAGAAAAGATATTGAAAATGCGTTGATGCGGGGAGCAGATACGCTTCGGGATACCATCGATGCTGCAAACTATAAAGATTATGTTCTCCCTATTATGTTTGTCAAATATCTGAGCGATTCTTATGAGGATGCCTTGGACAAATTAAAAAAGCAGTATTCCGGTATTCGCTTAGAACGTCAAAAGCGATATCTTCCATTTACTGTTGCCGAAGACTGCTCTTTTCAATCCTTGTACAAACAACGCTTTGCTGACAACATTGGTCAACTGATTAATGCTGCCATGAGACAGATTGAAGCGGACAACAATCAGCAGCTTGCAGGTGTTCTAAGTGCCGTAGATTATAACAGCGAAAATGCGCTGGGAACACGCGAGCATAAGAATGCCATTCTGCGCGATCTTCTGGAGGACTTCGAACCGCTGAATCTGCGCCCCTCCATGATCGAGGTTAAGGAAGGTCAAGTTCCTGCAGATGTAATCGGTGATGCTTATGAATACATGATTGGCCAGTTCGCCAGCATGGCAGGCAAAAAAGCTGGTTCCTTCTATACACCCGCAGCGGTGTCCGAAATTATGGCTCGTATTGTAAATGTTCAACCCGGTGAGCGTGTGTATGACCCTACTTGCGGATCTGGTTCCCTGTTGATCAAAGCTGCAAAGAAACAAAACAGTAAAGAAGTATCTATCTTTGGTCAGGAAGTCAACGGTTCTTCTGTTGCAATGGCTAAAATGAACATGTATATTCATGAAATCCGTGATGCCAAGATTGGTTGGGGCGATACCCTTGCTAACCCGGTGTTTCTGGATTCTGATGGCAATCTTTTGCTGTTTGATGCTATTGTTGCAAATATGCCCTTTTCCAAAGACAAGTGGGCATCCGGGTTTAACCCCGGTGGAGAATCTTCTGGCAAAGGGAAGAAAGAATTCAAGATGGAAGCATCCCTCGACAAATTTCATCGCTTTGACTGGGGCGTCCCCCCTGCCAGCAAGGGTGACTGGGCATTCCTGCTTCACATGATCGCCAGCCTTTCTGTAAATGGTAGAATTGCAGCGGTCGCTCCTCATGGTGTTCTGTTCCGCGGTGCGGCTGAAGGAAGAATCCGTCAGCGGGTAGTGGACGAAAACCTGCTGGATGCGGTCATTGGCCTGCCGGAGAACCTATTCTACGGTACATCCATCCCAGCCTGTATCCTGGTATTCAAGAAAAACCGTCCTACTACAGATGTCCTGTTTATTGATGCCAGTAAAACAGATGAAGATGGTAATCCGCGCTATATTAAGGCTAGCAACCAAAACGAACTGGGGCAGAGACATATTGATGCGATTGTGGATGCTTATTGCAACCGTACTGAGCGGCCAAAATTTGCCCATGTTGCAACTTTGGATGAAATTAAAGAGAACGAATATAATCTGAATATTCCTCGATATGTGGATACCTTTGAAGAGGAAGAATTGATTGATATCTCTGCTGTTCAGGCAAATATCGCTCAGCTAAAGAAAGAAATTGCGGAAGCCGAGGCAAAGATGGATGCATACCTGAAAGAGCTGGGACTGTAATGCGATAGTAAGTAAATAGAGAAGCAGGAGGTCATAAGATGACCGATATTATTCAAGCAAAGAAAACCGCCCCTCAAGGATATCATTACACCAATGCAGGTGTTTTGCCAAACGGATGGACATCTCGTCCATTGAGTTCGATTGTCGAAGAAATCACGGAAACGGCGGGTACAAGGAAAATTGAAACAGTCAGCATCTCAGCTGGTGTAGGCTTTGTGAATCAAGCTGAAAAGTTTGGAAAAGAGTTGTCCGGAAAACAGTATGAAAAATACACTGTTTTGCATCGTGGAGACTTTTCATATAACAAGGGCAATTCCAATTTATATCCACAAGGCTGCATCTATCGGCTGAGTGATCGCACAGAAGCAGCTGTACCCAATGTGTTTGAAAGTTTCCGAGTGTCTGATGGAAATCCCGACTTCTATGAGCAGCTGTTTATTAGCGGTTTCTTGAACAGACAGCTGTATTCCAGAATCAACCGTGGTGTCAGAGATGATGGGCTATTGAACCTGCGAGGTAATGATTTCTATAGCTGCGAAGTACCTTGCCCTCCTTTGGCCGAACAAGAGCGCATAGCAGAAATCCTCATGCAATGCGATAAGATAATCGAACTTAAGCAGAAGCGAATTGCGGAAGAGAAAAAGAAAAAGGAAGCTTTGATACACAGATTGCTCAGAACATCCAAAGAAGCTTTACACGATTCTTCATTGGCCGTAGGAAAGGAAGGCACATTGAAAGATGTCGTTTCTTACATAGAAAGCGGCACAAGCGTTAATTCAATAGATAAAGCAGCAGAATACGTATCCGAAAAGAGATATGTTCTGAAAACTTCTGCTATTTTTGAAGGAACTTTCTTACTTGAAGAAAGCAAAGAGGTTGTGGCAGAAGATTACTATCGAGTTTCATGCCCGATAGAGGCAAACACCCTTTTAGTTAGCCGAATGAATACCCCAAAACTTGTCGGTGCATGTGCTCTGTGTGATGTAACTCTTCCCAATGTTTTTCTGCCAGATCGCTTATGGAAAGTTGTTTTGAAGAAAAATGTTGATCCACGATGGCTAAACTATGTTATCAGTAGTGAAAGTTCACAGAGATCGATTCGAAGAAAGGCAGGAGGGACAAGCAATAGCATGAAGAACATATCTCAAAAAGATTTTCTTGACATACCTATTGTGCTTCCTTCCTATGATGAACAGGTTTCTATCGCAAATATTATTGCGGAAGTTGATGAAGTGATCAAAAAACTCCATGAAGAAATTGGTATGTGGGGCAATAAAAAGAGGGCTCTAATGCAAATGCTGCTTACAGGCATCGTGAGGGTGAAAGTATGACAGAGAATGAGCAGAAGATTTTTCTGGAGTGGGAGTATTTTCTTCGCAATCTGACAGACTTTGTTCAAATTGCGAAGATCAATGGAATTAAATATGAAGTACGAACAAACGAACAGAGCGGTCATCACAGACCGCATCTGCATGTTTCTACATCCAGCGCCTCTATGTCTGTAGCAATTGATGATGGCGAGATTTTGGCCTGCACCGGAAAGATATCTCCCGCACAGAAAAAGATGGCAAAAGAATGGATGGAAAAGAACAGGGGTTTAGTTGAATCCAAATGGAATGAGTTTTCCAACGGCATAAAGATCTCTGTGGCTTAAGTATTCCTAAGACAAGGAGAGGTAGCCATATGCCTAACCACACAATATTTAATGAACGGCCTGAATCACAAGATCGGGCTCTGAAAGTAATTGAAAGATTGGGATATACGATTATTCCCCGCAGCAAGGCCGAGCAGAAGCGAGGCTCCCGCAAAGCTGTGCTGTTTACAGGAGAACTGCAGGCTTTTTTAAGCAAGCAGACCTATCAGTTTGGCAGCGAGAAAAGATTTTTCTCCGGTGGTTCTATCGCCAAAGCTATGCAGGTGGTAGACCAGTATAGCGCTGCGGGACTCTATGCCTCCAATAAGGAAATCTATGAGCTTCTCTGCTCCGGAAAAAGCATGGAGGAAGATCTCCCGGATGGAACTCGTCAGTCTTTTGATATTAACTATATTGATTTCGAGCATCCGGAAAATAACACGTTTCAAGTAACGGATGAGTTTGAAGTAGAGCGCCCGAATGGTAAGTTTGTCCGTCCGGATATTGTTGTGTTGGTGAATGGTATTCCACTTGTCGTCATTGAGTTCAAAAAATCTGGCGTAGATGTGATGGAAGGTGTAGCACAGAATATTCGCAACTGGGGAGAAGAATATATTTCTCACTTGTTCCGGTATTCTCAGTTGGTTATGGCTGTCAATCCAGATAAAGTCCTTTATGGAACTTGCGGAACCCCTGCCCAATATTTTGTATCATGGCATGAGGATGATAAAGAATGGCTCAGCGACTGGTGTCGGAAGTGTTCTCCGGACGGCCAGGTTAAGGAACAGGACCGGGCTCTTATCTCTCTCCTGCATCCGGAGAGATTGCTTGATCTGATTCGAAACTTTATTATTTACGATAATAATGTCAAAAAAATATGCCGATACAAGCAGTATTTCGCTGTTAAAAAATGTATGGATCGCATCTTACTCCGCGACGACGCCAACACACGCAACGGTGTTGTTTGGCATACGCAGGGCAGCGGCAAAACGTTGACCATGATTATGCTTACGAAAATGATAATTCGTGAAAGTATGAAAGCAGGTAGTCCAATTAAGCATCCCCGCTTTGTCATGGTGACAGACCGCATCAATCTGGACAAACAGATCCGTGATAATTTTATCCATACGCAAATGAGCCCCCACAGGGCAAAAACCGGTAAGGGCTTAATCGAGTTATTGCAGGACGATAGCAATACAGTTATTACCGCGCTGGTAAATAAATTTGAAGCTGCAATTAAGCAAGAGTATTGCAATGACAGTGCAAATCTTTTTCTGTTCATTGATGAAGGACACAGAACTCAGTACGGAAAACTCAATATCTACATGAACAAAGTGCTTCCAAATGCTGTCAAAATCGCATTTACCGGAACCCCGCTTATTCAAAAGCAGCCAAAGTATAAATCCCAGACGATTGTACCCGCAAAAGACACATATGTAAAATTCGGTCCGCTAATTGATAAATATACCTTACAGGATGCAATAGATGATAAGGTTACCGTTCCTATCGTGTACGAAGGCCGCGTTGTGCCACAACGTGTAACAAGTCAGCAAATAAATGCTCACCTAAAGCATATTACTGTTGGCTTGACAGAAGATGCTCGAAAAGATCTGGAAATTAAATATAGTCGCTATGTGGCATTGGCTCAGACAGATCCTCGACTTAATATGATTGCATTTGACCTGCACGAGCATTTTCTCAACTATGTAAAGCCGAAGGGCTTCAAGGCGATGCTGACGTGTGCATCCCGTGCGGAAGCAGTTCAGCTATTCTATAAACTGAGAGATCTTGGAGGAATTACCCCGGCTGTAGTTATTACCCCCAATATAGCTAAAGAGGGTGATGATGAACAGAACACGCCACAGTCCTTAAAAATAATAGCCGATTTCTTCAAGAAAGAAGTCGATCCTCTATACAAAAACAATTATGATGCTTATGAGGACTCTGTTACCGGGGAATTTGTCGATCCAGAAGGTGATATTGATCTTCTGATCGTAAAGGATAAGCTACTAACCGGTTTTGATGCCCCTATTGCAGCTGTCCTTTATGTGGACAAGAAGTTGCAGGACCATACATTGCTGCAAGCAATTGCTCGAGTAAACCGCGTTTATTCAGACAAGGATTTTGGCCTCGTTGTCGACTATATTGGTATTTTCAAAAAGCTTAACTCAGCACTTGATCTTTATGGCGATGAAAAGTCTGGTATGAACTTGTTTGACAGCACCGAAATTCAATCAGCGATTTCTGCTGTTGGTGAGGAGAAGGCCAAACTTGAGAAAGTGCACCAGGATCTCTGGAATATTTTCAAGGGAATTGATAAAAACGAAACCAGTGCTAATGTGTGGCAGGAGCGGCTACGTAAATATGAAACCCGAAAGGATTTTTATGAAAAACTATCCGCTTTTGCAAAAATGGTCGATTTCCTGTATTCGAGCTATGAATTGTTTGAACTGGTTGGATTCGAGCAGGCGGAGCGTTATCGTAAGGACTATCTATTTTTTAAAAAATTGAAAGATAGTGTGTCTTTGCGTTTTAATGACAGCGTAGACTTTTCTCGTTATGAAGATGGTATCCGGCAGTTGCTAAATACCTATGTAAACGCTGATGATGCCAGGATTTTAATCGAACCATTGGATATCTCGAATAAAGAGAAAATGCAAGAACAGTTGGCCCGCTTGGGCTCCAATGAAGCGAAAGCTGAAGCAATTCAAACTCGGCAGGTGGAAGTTCTTGAGAGTCAAAGGTATAGCGATCCAATTAGATATATGACATTTATGGAGCGCATTAATAAGACGCTTGAGGAATACCTTGCTGAACGCGATAGCGAAAAATACCTATCCTCCATGGAAAAAATGGCAGAGGATTACCGAGCTGGTCGTAGTTCCGTTAAATATCCAGAAAATATTATGGACGATAGCGATGCGAAGTCTTTCTACGGCGCTGTGTGTTCTGGAATCAAGAAGTCAATTGGCGATGCTGAAATTACCCCTTCCGAAGCGATGGGTACCCTTGCTTTAGAAGTTAAAAGAATTATTGTATCCCATGCAAAGCGTGATTGGCGTGATAATATCATCGTGCATCGTAATATAAAGAAATCGCTGGACGATCTTCTATTCGATTTCATGGAAGAAAACCAGCAAGATTGGACGTTGGATACAATTGATATTATTATTGATGAGATTTTGATGGTTGCAAAGAAGAGGTATTAACTATGGAAACCATCGATATCACTTTACCATCAACAGGAACCATCGTTACAGTCCAGCTTGATCGAAAAAAGATGAAAACTTGTCGTCTTAAAGTCTATCCAGCGCAAAAGGTAGTTCTCTCTCTTCCACCGAGTGTTCCAGTAGAGTGGGCCGAAACGTTCTTGAATGAAAAAAGCAACTGGATTGAATTAAAGTTGCAGTCATTTCAGAAAACTGTAGGTTATGCCGCAACGGATGAGATAAAAAATGGTTATTCTATCAAAATGTTCGGCGAAGATATGATTTTTGTAGTTTCGAAATGCGATAAAAATCATGTCTATAGCGAAGGAAAAATCATTCACATCTGTACACAACATCCAGATGACCAAGAACGGGTTAAATTGTTGTTTGAAAAATGGTGGCGTAATCAAGCGATGAACGTTCTTGAGGCTCGTGTAAATTACTGGTTTCCAATCATTGAAAAATATGGAATCTCAAAACCTCGAGTTTTCATTCGGAAGATGAAAACATTATGGGGGAGTTGTAGTGTTTCCCGCAATGTAGTTTCCTTCAACTTCTACTTAATCAAAGCGAGAATGCCATATATTGATTATGTGGTATTGCATGAACTCGTTCATTTCCTGTATCCTAATCATAGCAAACTTTTTTATGACTTTTTGAGTAACTATATGCCTGATTGGAAAGACCGCAAAAAGGTATTAGATCAGGAAGTCGTACACGGATTATGAACTAAAAAACAGAAGGTGGTGTTAGACTATGGACGAAAACAGCTTATATGCAAAAAATGAAATGAATCTGGTCATTCAGGAAGTTAAGGCAGTCTTGGATAATGCACGAAACAATGTCGCTCATCAAGTAAATAGTGAGCTGCTGAACACCTACTGGAACATTGGCCGGATTATTTGCGAATATGAACAGTCTGAACCGGGCCGGGCGGATTATGGCAAGCAGACGTTGAAGGAGCTTTCCAAGGTACTGACACAGGAGTTCGGAAAAGGCTTTTCCCGCTCTAATCTTCAAAATATGCGGGCATTTTATTTGACCTATGAAAAATGCCAGACACTGTCTGGCAAATTGAGTTGGTCCCATTACTGTGAGCTTTTATCCATTTCTGATTCAGATAAGCGCAGCTTTTACGAAAAGGAAGCCGTCAACGCAAACTGGTCTGTTCGGGAGCTGAAACGCCAGATTGAGAGTTCTTTGTTTGAACGGCTGCTGCTGTCCCGTGGAGACGCCAACAAGGAGCAGGTGCTGGCATTGGCACTGAAGGGGAACGAAATCGCAGAACCGGCAGATATCATCCGTGACCCCTATGTGTTTGAATTTTTGGGGCTGCCGGAGGACAAGCCCGTGATGGAAAGCGACCTGGAACGAGCGCTGGTACGGCAGATTGAAGAATTTCTGCTGGAACTGGGACGCGGCTTTATGTTCGTCGGGACGCAGCAGCGCGTGACCATCAACAACACCCACTATTATGTGGACATGGTGTTCTATAACAAGATCCTCCGTGCCTATGTGCTGATCGAATTGAAAACCACAAAACTGACGCCGGAAGCTGCCGGACAGATCAATATGTATCTGAATTACTACGCCGCAGAAGTCAACGATCCGGATGACAATCCGCCAATCGGTATCATTCTCTGTACCGAAAAGGACCGCATCACAGCTGAATACGCGCTGGGCGGCCTGTCGAACAACATCTTTGCATCCCGCTATGTGTTGTATATGCCCAATAAGGAGCAGTTGATCGCCCAAGTGGAAGCTGTCCTGAAACGTTGGCATGAAGAAGACAAGGAGCGGTTAGACGAGGAATAAAATCCGAATCCATCGTTGCGGTTCAGACAGTTTCATGGTAGAATGGTAACGCAGAAAAGGTTGCAGAAATGATAGCAATTTCGTGGGTACGGCACGTCATATGATAGGATATATACGATTTAGTATATTTCAAAAGTCCAGATGACACATTCCCTTAGCAATTCTGTTTCACCTGCAAACCGCCCAATACACGGAAATAAATGCAACCTTTGATAACAGCCCCTGATAGATTTTTGATAGCAGAAAGTCGGATACCCTAAGGGATTTGGATAATGGGTATCAAATCAAGCCAAATGGAATCAAATCGCCTATACAGAAAAGTTTAGAAGTCGGTTTCGTTTGGCGAGTGGGAATGAGGAAAAAGTGAATATGATGGGCTGCAAAGCCTTGAAAACACTCATTTTTAAATTTTCCACAAATATTAGGGGAGAGCCTGACTGCAAGTCAGGCTCTCCTTTCGCTTTCATTTACTTCTGCAGCAGGTGGACGGCAAAGCCGCCGAATTCCTGCTTGAGATACACC
>OGMO01000675.1_pt1 | contig 27957 bp, 26 predicted proteins | sample 1573241 | NCBI WGS metagenome assembly OGMO01 (sample SAMEA2581896, study PRJEB24529) | metagenome | biome: Human gut stool | place: China | collected 2011 | reverse complement strand
TTCTCATATGTTCTCAATAGTCTATCTCCTCAGCTTCCGATTTTCCAGTTTCAAAGTCGAGTAGACTAAGACCTCTCAATCTTAGCCCCTCACAGATCCGTACGTGCGGCTTTCCCGCATACGGCTTCTCATAGTAACATTCACTTTAATATAAGCAATAGTACGTTTTAGGCTTTGCTAATGGATAATACTTGAGCATTTCCACAAATCCATTCTATGTAACACCATAGTACCGATAGTGTCCGATTAGCTTCACATTTAATTCCTTGATTATCTCTCGCATCGGTCGATTCCGATTATCATAAATCCAATTCTTATAGGCTCTGACCTTTTGCTCAAACTTCTTTCTTGAAGTCTGTACTTTTGGTGCGAAACCTCCTTTTCGGTTTTTGCTACAGTAGAAAGTGAATCCCAAAAAGTCAAATGTTTCCGGTTTATGTTCTCCTCTTGCCCTGCGATTCTGCTCTTCAAATCTTCCAAATTCAATCAGTCTGCTTTTACTACTCTCAAGTTCCAGACCAAACTTTTCCATTCGTTCTTTTAACTCTTTATAGTATCTTTCAGCTTCTGACTTATATTGAAATCCTGCAACAAAATCATCCGCAAAGTTGACGAGAAAACACTCTCCCTGCATTTCCCTTTGCACCACCAGCTTAAACCACAGCGTCAGCACATGATGCATGTATATATTTGCAAGCATCGGACTCATTACTGAGCCTTGTGCCGAACCTTCCTCTGTTGGCTCGAATTTTCCTTGCTCCATTATTCCTGCTTTAAGGTATTTACGTATTAGCCACAATAAGTTCCTATCCTGTATATTCCATTCAAGGAACTTCATCATCCAATCATGGTCGATATGGTCAAAGAAACCTTTGATATCGGCATCTACGATATAGCTGATTTTTCCATAGCCTATCCGTTGGTATACTTCTTTTATTGCTTCGTGACACCCCCTATTCGGTCTGAATCCATACATGCAGTTTAGGAATCTCGGTTCATAAATAGCTCCCAGTATTTTCTTCACTGCCATTTGTACAATCTTATCTTCATAGGAAGCAATCCCTAATGGTCGTTTCTTTCCATTTCCTTTAGGTATATATACCCTCAGTGACGGAAGTGGCTTAAAGGATTTGTTTTTCAACCTCTGTACCAGTTCCTTGATATTTCTATCAAGGTTCTTCCCATACTCATCCTTAGTTACCTTGTCAATTCCGACTGCTTTGTTCCCATCTAATTCCTTATGGCATTGCTTTAGCATATCTTCATTTATCAAGTGGTACACTGATGTAAATATAGGATGTTTTGATGTTGCCGATATCTCAGCTATTCTTACTAATTTCGTTTCCATTATTTCCTCCGTCCCTGAGTACGGATAATGTGTCCTCAGTAAGACCTTTACTATGCAATCCCCTTCCCTCCATCGGCATTACCCGATTTCTACAGTACTATGAGATTGTCCGACTACCTGCCATTCGTTTGAAGTCCTCCGTTTTCAGTTGTGACTTCATACTCTTTTTCGAGAAACGGCAGGTTCTCCCCAGTTGATGTGTATTCACAATGTAAAACATGATTGGTTCTCTGACTCCGCAGTGCCACATAATACTCGCCATATCGTATTACATGATATTGTCTTCCGCACCAGTTAAGACGTCGACCGACTGAAGTTAACGTTTCGAAGCTCAATCACTATTCAACCCTGCTTTCTTGCTGTCTACGCTTGTCAAATGCCGTTACCGACATCATCCCAAGACTCGCTATTATCTGGTTGGCTAGACCTTGGATAAACCGGATTCCCACCGGCTTGACTACACACCCTTAGCTGGGCGCACAACTGGAATTTTCACATTATCTATTACAATGTAAATAATGCTTTTTCGTAGTCCTTAACATAATACTTAATATTGGTTTTACCTTTTTGGATTACGATATGTCCCTCTTTTTCAAGCATCTCCTTTTGTGCCTCAACGCCTCCTGGATACTTTGCATTTAATTCCCCTTTTGCTTTTAATGTTCTCCAATAAGGGGTTTTATCTTCTGCACGCTGATAACTCGCCCATGCAACTATCGAAACAAAAATTCCAGCTGTAATTGGCTCTGTAAAATCAGCACCATTTTGTTTAGCAAAGAATTCCCTTATTGTACCTACTGTAAGTAATTTTCCACAAGGCACAAGTCGCATTACTTTGTCGTAGTCAATAGGTGGGGCAAAATACATTTTATCTCCACCATATTTTTCGATGCTCTTTTCATCTGTTATGATTTGAACTTTTGGCATATCCTTGCTATCCATAAGCATAGCATTAAAATCTTTTTTATCTTCATTTGCCATAATGTATCACCTCCAAACCAATCATATCTTAATAAACGAAAGCATACAATGAGACAGTTTTAAAAATCCTTACGAAACTTCAAATTTTCATGTGTTCAACTGGAATTTGCGTTACAGAAATTCCTTCCAAAAATCATAAATTATGTGTGCAAGTTCCTTTGGATTATCAACATTAACCTCATGGGAAGAATCTTTAACTATTTTGAATTCACTTTTTCTTATACTCTGACTAATTTGTTTAGCACTTTTCATATTCGCTTTATCTTTACTTCCGCACAATACTAGGCTTTTGCAATTAATTTTATTCAAACCGTTTTTTATATTGTGATTGCTCATTGAGTTTACTAAAGTAATAAAATCTTTTTTTGAACAGCCCATATCATTAAATTGTGAGTCTGGCATGAAGTGAAATATCATACTTTGTATTTTGAAAAGAACTTTGGGTATATCATAAGGAGTTCCAATGATAATAATAGAGTTTACTTTTTCTGGATACTTTTTTACATAATCCAATGCCAATATTCCACCTAATGAAAGTCCACATAAATTAAGTTTTCCTTCCTGATTGTTACAGAAATCAGAGAAAGAAGAAAATATGTTTTGATAATCATTGCTATTGCCACTTGACATTTTAAAAAGTGCAGGACAAAGAACATCTATATTATCTATCTCTAAAAATTTGATGGTTTCATTCCAACTTTTATGATTTTGCCCTAGCCCATGAATTAAAATATTCTTCATAATGCCCCACCTTTACAACTTAGAATTATCATCTTAGTTCATCCAACATTTGAAACATTTCATTTCCACTATCCATATTAATTTTTATTATACGCCATCGTATACAGTGAAATGCCATTTTTCAATTTTTTCTCGCCACATAGTTCCATTCCACATCGAGTATATTTTTTTACTTTTAACGGAGTATCAGTATCCAGAATACAGGGAATATCCTTTGTGTCCGCCTCGGCAAAAGGTTGCTCCAAAATCTTGCGCATATATCCTTTCCCCTGAAATTCTCGCAGGACAACAACCATGGATACTGCAATATAGTCATGCTCTTTTTTGAAAATCTTCGCATACTGTTCGTCTCCGCTTTGTGCCATAGCTATCAGTGCCTTAAACGGTAACTCGCATAAAAGTCGCTTAATCATATGTAAGGTCGGACCCATTGAAGGTTTTGCCCTCTTACTCCAATAAGCAAGATATCCCTCTCCTATTTCCGATGTGGTATACAGAGTTCCTGCTCTGTAAAACCATTCCGTCATAATCTCAAAGCCTTTTATTGTTTGCTCTCTTGTGAGCATCGTAACAGTTCCGGCTTTTTCATCAGCAAATGCCTCACCGATTCTTCTGCCAATGTCTGCAATTTCTTTCCTTGATTTATTTTCCACTTTTATCATGGATATTCCTCCACCAATTCCTATTTCTCAGTTTCAAAAATTGGAATTGTCATATTTTACTGATCAATACCACGATTCCGGCTACCACAAGTGCCACAAGCATATATACCACTGTAGCCGCTCCTCGTTTTATCAGTACTGTCTTCCAGGACTTAACATAAGAAACATCTTCCATACCTTCTATATGCCAGATTTTGCTGTGCCCTACCCATAATCTGTCAATCACAATCCCATCAAACCAGTTCATAATTACAAGAAAAAGAAAGGATTGAAAATATGCTGTTTTAAAATCCGTAACATGATTCCAAATGGAAATAATCAGAATCAGAGCTACAAATATGATGACACAAAACGGAATCATAAACCACTTTGATTTTTTCATAACCGTTTCTTTATTGGCAATTCCGCGTTTTTCTGCTTCTTCTATATATTCTTTTGGATAAAAGTATAAGCAATTAAGCCCATCGTTCTTTACTGCACATTTTATCAGCATAACATACAATAAACAATACAATACGTTCTGTAACAACAATAACATGATTCATTCCTCCTACAAATTGTTAAGGAAACAATCGGAGTTGGTGTAAACGAAAAAGCAGTCTTGCGGTTTTATCAAACTGCCCTTTCGTTTACATCAATTTCGATTTTTCCTTGGAGAACAAAGTCGCGTCCCTTTCGCCACTATCTATGGGAATTCAATCTTTGCTCTCTTTTATAAGTTTATCATATCTCGTGTTTTATTGACAGCTGGCTTTTGCCAAAAGAATTATTTTTAGGCATGACAAACAAACTCCCTTTGCGGAAGTTTTTTGAAGTATTCAGTTGTATATTTTAACATCTCATATGCACTAAAACAGATGGTGTATGCTTATCTGGAAGATGTGGAACCATTTTTCCGCCACAGGAAGAACACCTGTATACATCTATGTTATATAGTAGCTTTATCATTTCAGCGGCATTTCGTTTTTTTAATGCAGAAATATATTTTTTACATCCAAGCAGATTTCTACAGAGCATCATCTTTTTGCTCTTGTTTCGACACGACAACAAACCGTAGTGCCGGATTCTGACAAAACGTTTTGGAGGAACAAGCATTAAAAAATCGACGTATGAATTCCTCGCCCGGGACTGTTTTCTCTTTCCACTGACCTTTGTTTTTATAGTCTTTTACAGCATATGTAACCGTTGCTTCCGTCATGGACTTGATCCGATGATTACTGATTGCTATCCTGTGAGTATATTTCCCAAGATAATTTATAACTGACTGTGCTCCATTAAAAGTCTCCTTACAATAAGCAACCCAGTCTTTTTTATAGCACTCATTGAGAAGTTCTTTGAAGCAATAGTGGTTTTGATATTTCTCCGCTGTACCATGAAACTCAAGCTTTGAATCATTCCACAGGCTTTTTAATTCACACAAATATTTTTCCACGGAACACTTTTGCAATGACCCCATACGGGAGAAAAAACTTCCCACCGGTATCTTTCCATTTGCTGTCCTTATCAAGTCTGCCACCAAGAACAATGGTATGGATATGAGGATGATAATTCATTGCAGAACCCCATGTATGAAGAATACAGATATATCCAATGTCAGCTCCCAAATACTTTGAATCCTTTGCCAGCTCGTTCAGAGTGTATGATGCAGCGTAATACAGTGCATCATACAGAAGTTTCTGATTGCTATAAATGATGGGATTCAATTCTTCAGGGACTGTGAATACCACATGATAATAGGGTGCATCCAGTACATTCTCCTTCTGGGCATCAATCCATTTTTCTTTCGGAAACTCCTGACACATAGGGCAACACCTGCTTCTACAAGAGTTATTGTGAATGCTGATACATCCACAGTCCTCACAGACACTTATGTTCACACCAAAAGCCCCAGTTTTACAGTTCATGATGTGAAAAGCGGCTTTTCTGTGGTGAGCAGGAAGCTCATGTGTTTTTTCATAAACAGGATAAAACCGTTCGAAGACATCCTGTATCGTACAAGATTTTCCCACGATTACTCACCATCCATCTCATCAAATGGGCTTTTAATACCGAGCAGAGTCTTATTGCTTACATGAAGATAAATCTCTGTTGATCTTGGATCACGGTGTCCCAAAAGGGCCTGAATATATTTCACGTCACACCCGGCTTCAAACAGATGGCTTGCGAAACCATGGCGCAAACAGTGTGTAGAGACATGTTTTTGAATTCCAGCCCTTTTTGCACTTTTACGGAAGAACTGAATGACACTGTCCTTCACAAGATAATCGCCAGTCCATGAACTTGGAAACAGAATCCCTGTTGGTCTGCCACATTTAAACCAGTATTCTGTAAGCATCTCAAGTGTACGGTCAGCAAGCAGGGTATAACGGTCAAAGCGGTTTTTGCCATCACGGATGTGTATTGTTTTATTGGTGCGTGAAATATCGTCATAGTGAAGGTGCGTGACTTCTGATACCCGAAGACCACCTGAATACATCGTAGCAATCATGGTCCTATGTTTCAGGTTTGGCGTTGCATCCAGAATCGCTGATATCTCTGCTTTCGTAAGCACGGTTGGCAGGTTCCTGTCTCTTTTCATACGTGGGATATCATCGTTATCCCAATTCATCTTTAATACTTTTTTATAAAAGAAACGAATACCGGAATGATAGTTGTTGTATGTTTCCGGTGAAATTACGGAAAGCCTTTTTTCGGTCAGAAATGTGTCAACATCATCTGTTGTCAGAGCATCTATTGACTTATCTGTATATTTTAAAAAGTGAGCAACACTTGTACAGTATGCATGAATAGTAGAATCTCTTAGATTCCGTTTGTTTGCAGCATTTGTAATCTGGCTAAATATTTCATCGTACATAATAAAATCCTCCATGTAAAATCAGTAGTTAATGAAAAACCCTGCTTACATGGAGGTGCATTAGCATAATAAAACCGCTTGTCAGAAAAGCGGTCAAATGGTATTCTTTTCATAGGCAGTGGTGTCTTTCTGTATTGAATTGTTTTGTGTGGTAACTTTACAATATCAAATACTGGTAAGAATTGCGGCATATTTTAGAGTTCTTGTACGTGCATGGGAAGCTTTATCTCCTGATCCATGTCTTACAGAGTATCGCGATGACTATAAGTGGCTTGCAAAAGTATATGAATCAGTAAAACCTACCGATAGCCGTGGCGCTTTAGTGTGGGCTTCTTTTGGTGCAAAAACAATGGAGCTTGTGCATCAGAACATTATTGTAGGTGAAGCAGAAGAACCAGATGAAATTATTACGATGGACGCGGAGCTTATTGATGATTTTATTGCAGCCCAGAAAGATATTAAGAAAACGACTATGAAGGTTGAAATCAATTTGGTTGCTATGATTCAAAGACACTCAAAGGATCCGAAGTACATTGAGCTAGGAGAAAAACTCGAAAAGTTACGTGATCAGCATAAACAAGGACTGATAGGAAGCATTGAGTTCCTTAAGATGTTGCTTGCTTTGGCACGTGAAGCTGTCAGAGCTGAGCGCACCGTTGTACCAGAAGAAGAGATAGATCGAGGTAAAACTGCACTTACAGAGCTATTTAATGGTGTTAGAAACGAAAAGACACCAATTATTGTTGAGAGAATTGTTAATGATATTGATGGCATTGTTAAAATAGTTCGTTTTGATGGCTGGCAGAATACTACTGAAGGCCAAAAGGAAGTAAAGAAGGCATTACGTAGCATTATATGGATCAAGTATAAGCTTAAGAACCAGGAAGTATTTGATCAGGCTTATAGTTATATTGAGTAGTATTACTAGAATAAGAGGGGGAACAGTAGTTGGCATTCAAGTTTTATTATGATGAGTCTGAGCATAGCAGAAAAATCAGTCAGGCAACAATTGAGGATCCACATTACTATGAGAATTTTGTTACTGTGATAGTTGGCTGGGACGAAAACAAAGAAGCTGTATTGGAAAAGAGATATGCTGAATTTGAAGAAAAATATGAGGAACGTAAGCATAAAGGGGAGTTAAAGAGCACAGCTATTAAGTTCAAACAGTTTAAAAATGGATTTGCATCTATGTCTCCGGAAAATCTGGATTTAGTATCAGATTTTCTTGATTTGTTTAATGATGATGTATACATCTATTTTTCTGTTCAGAGTAAGATGGAATATGTTTTGATTCAGCTACTGTCAAATTACAGAAATAGTTTTGGAATTGATGTAGATGCAATGCGTTATAGTCTTGTGAAAGCGATACACGTTTACAAACCTCAGAATGTAATTGATGCTATGTACAATCGCCCTGTGGATTTAATTGATGAAATTGAAAATTTTTTGTTCGATAGAATAGAAGCTAATAAGGCAAATTTGGCATTGAAACAAGCTGAAAGTGACGCGTTTACACAGGCGCTAATTATTCTTGATGACTTGGAACCTATAAAATCCTTGGATTGGGATTATCATATTCCTTTTGATGGTTTTGCAAAATATCTTCGAGAAAACTCTATTTCAGAATATTGCTTAACGATCGATAAAGAAGGAAGTGAGAAAAAAACATTAACAGCTGCAATTGATTTAGGACATATAAATATTTCTGAAGCGGATTCTGCTGATACCTTTGGAATTAGAATGGCAGATATGCTAGCTGGAATAATTACAAAACTTATGAAAGCTCTTTCTGAAGCATTAATATCTGATTACAAAGAATTAAAAAAAGTTACTTTAGATAGCAAATGGTTTAGATTGGATGATAGGAAAAGAAAAATATATCATAAGCTTCATAATGTAATTATGGTATTAAATAACAGCTGGTATAAGGCATATGCAGGTACTTATTCTGATGACCTGATATTGTTTACCGCGCTTTTAGAGTACATTAACACTGTACCAGCAGAAGAGATGCAATCCAATATAAATATGCAGGGTGAGTATTTTAATTCGTTTTGTACAGAAGCGTTAAAAGAACACTTTATAAGAATTCATAATAAATTAAATATTGAGCCTGTAACACTAAAAGATGAAGGATACTATATAGATAATTACGGAGCAAAAGTATTTGCTGATTCTCGTAAACAACCTGCTTTGACTATAGAAAATGGTCAGCGAGAATGTAAGGTATTATGTGCTGGAGTCGATATGAATGGAGTTCCGACCGTAACAATAGCAGAAGAAGATGGAAATTATTGTTATAGAATACCTCAAGAATTGTCAAAATGGATTGAGTTAATTGTGGGGTATAAGCTATATGGTATTGATAAACTTCCGGCGATGGTTAAATTTTATAAACATAATGGAATTTGGGATGCCATTATTATAGAAGGATGAGATAACGCATATGAGTGAATTGAAAGAAATACAGCGCAAAATAGCAAAAAGGTTATATGAGTTATTTGTTGTAAATCGAAATGCAATGGCGGTGCAGCTTGCAGATGGAAATTATGCGACAAAATATACAAAAATCACGGAAAATGATGTTTTATGCATGTTGGCCGAGGGTAAGGCAATTGGAAGCTATCAGCAATTATATAAGAGCCCATACCTTAAATGGATATGTTTTGATTTCGATTGTAAAAACAAAGAAGAGCCTAATATTGAAAAACTGTATATCTCTTGCACTAGGCCTTTGAATAGTTTTTTAGATGAACAAGGGATATTCTATGTTAATGAGTTTTCAGGTCGTAGGGGTATCCACACGTGGATTTTGTTCAATAACTATGTGAAAAAAGAAGATGCATATAATTTGATCCAAGCAATAAAAAAAGGTGTTAGCTGGGACTATGATCCGAATGAGTTTGGATTGGATGAGTTTCCATCTACATTTAGTAGTAAAGGAAATGTCGTTGGAAAACAGGTGAAGATTCCGCTTTCTACGCATAAAAAAGGTGGGAACTCCTATTTATTTGTAGGCGATTACCAAGTAGAAATTGTAGATGATTCTTTTTATGAAAAACAATTAGAGATTATTAATTCTATAAAATTAAATAGTTTTGAAGAAATATCCGTTAAATTTGATTTACATGTACAGACCGATATATCTCAGTTTGTGAGAACATACTCTATAGGTGAAGTAGAATGTGATGCTGAGGATGTAATCAACTCTTTATCAAAGACAGAAGTATACAGGGCATTGATAGATAGGGTCATGCATGGTGAAGCGTTACTTAAAGATTGGTTGGTAATGCTTGGAACTCTTGGCAAAATTGGCGATGGGTACAGATTGCTTAAAGATATTTTCAAATATTGTCCTACCTTCTCTGAGGAAGAGACTAATGAAAAAATAGAAAAATACGGAAAAAAATACTTTCCAGCAACATTTGCATATCTTTATAACCTGTATGATCTGGATATGGAAGACTGGATTAATCCAGCAGAAACAGGCTTACAATTTTTGATAAGAGATCTTAATCTGGATTTAAATGTCGTGGAATGGAATCAAAATGAGATTTCAGTTCTTAGCGATAGCATGTATACGGTTGAAAAAGAAAGGCGATATTTGTTCTCAAATGATGAAGTACCAGTGGTGTCGATTTGGGATGATTTAAAGCATATGACTGTGTACGATACAAATAAGATAAATGCTAGTATTAGCGATATTAAAGCTGGAAATAGTGTGGATATTATTCCAACGGGATATCAGATTTTTAATCGTATTGAGAGCGAAGAAAAAGAACGAACTATGGTTTCATTATCGGCTTATGATAGAGTTTTGACCTCGCATATTGCATTAAATGCTTTTTATCGAATGAATCGGTCATTAAAATCATATAGCTATAATCCCAACTATATATCTAGTGATGAAATGTTTTATCACTGGTATTCTTCGTGGAGTAATTATTTATCACAGATTAGAAAATACATTGAAGTAGATTTGTACGCAGGCATGCATGTTTTAACAATAGACATAAAACACTTTTATGACAGTATAGATTTTTTAGGTGTTTATAACTTGTTAAAGGATAAGTTGTCTGAAGAGGAAAACAACCTTTTTATGTCGCTCATAAAATATAATGAGCGTCTAATGCTAGAAATGAATGGCAAGCGAATCGGTGTTCCTCAAGGTCCAGCGTATGCACGATTAATAGCTGAGATTTTTCTTGGGACGTTGATAGATAAAGCATTATCCGAGTTAGGACCTGATAGAGACAATATATTTCTGTATAGATATGTGGACGATATTATTGTTTTTCATGATGATTCAGTAGATAGTAAACGGATTAATGAAAAATTGGAAAGCGTTTTTAGCCGTCATGGTTTAAGTATCAATAAAGATAAAAGCAAAATATACGGTGAAATAGGAAAGTTAACCGAAAAACAAAAAGCAGAATTATTACGAAGCAATCAATTTCAGTATGGATTGAGAATTTCGGAGTATTCTTACTTGACGGAAAACCAGTATGTGAATGAAAAAGTAAATTACTTAATTCAAAAGAAGGGTGGTTTTAATGCCAGCGATATCAGTTTTTTCTTTTCAAAGTATGCGGACGAACGTGCAAAAAGAGTTTATTTTTCACAGTTTTCTCGGCAAATTTTTAGCTGCATATACGGGAGAGGCAGTGGATATCAATTGTTTTATCGATTTATATTTGAAAATGCTGACATTTTAGAAGCCTGTCTTGAAAATGGACTGTTTAATATGGTGCCATATAATACCATTAATTTTTCATGCCTATTAGCCAGTATGTTTTATTCACTTAAAGAGGATACTTTATATTCATCGATTAAGCACAAATTAATCGATAGATATCTGAAGACTATTGTTGTAGAAGATGTTACAGGAGGAGAAGACAAAAGTATTATTTTATCTTTGTCAAAACTAGAAGTATGAATATTGAACTAGCAATTGAGACCTACCTAAAAGATTTGGCTTTGCCTCATAAAGAAGACCTAATTAAGGATATTTTTCTGTTTTTAGAAAAAGAAATTAAAACAGAGAATGCGACTGGTAATGAGGAAAGAATAGCAAAGCTTTTTTGTCGAGCAATTGAATCCTTGAATCAAGATGCAATACCGGAAGACGATGTAAAAAAGGCAATTTTAGATGCGTTTGAGAATATTAGGACCATAGAGAATAATACACATAATAATGGCGAATTGATGTGTATTTATTTATTGAACATTTTGTGTTCTAAAGAAGATTCTTTTGAAGAAGTACCACAAAATGATTTCGCACTTTTGCTAGATAACCTTGAGAAAATTCGCTGCATTTTTAAAATTACTGATGTGAATGGTAATCTTGTTTTTCCAATTGGAAGATTTTTATTCAGGTTAATTAATAGCGACAATTTATTTGCAGAAATAGAAAAAGCAAGTTCAGTGCAAGCATTAATGCTTGCACTTCAAGTGTTTGATAAAACCCAATATTCACAAGAATTAGAGAATATTAAAAATATGATTAGCGGGAAAAATCTAAAGTTTATTGAGTACCTATTTAATAGATGTATTCGTCTTGGAGATGAGGATTGGAAGGAAAACTATGAGAAAAATGGATTACTTGTTTTATATGATCCAACAGTCAACAAGATATTAATCAGAAATAATAAAAAATCATATTTTAATGTTGAATATGACACAACAGATTATAAGCTGGGTGATGTCACCGATGAAAAAAATGCGAATAATGATTCGATAGCTTTTTTTGTCGAGTATCCATTTGAAGACTATAGTTTTGTTAATCTGTCTAAGGAATTTTCAATTGAAAATAATAGAGACAGGATAGCGCAGGTTTTAGACATTATTTATTATAATAGGAATTATAATGTTATATCGAAAACTGCTTTACATGAGAGAGATGGGAAAATATATCCTACAAATCCATTTGGCGAGAATGATGCCTATGTAATTGATGCAGGTAAGGTTTTTAAGGATGGCAAGAGTTATATAAGCGAAATACTTTATAAACATGGTTTGCTAAAAATCTCAGGTTCTGGATTGAAATATATTAATCTCGGCTTGATTGTAAAGCTTGAAGAAATATGTGCAATTCCGTTTGGTGAATTTCATATAGACGATAAAATAACATTGGATGAGCTTATTGAGCGATGGTTAGTTTTCTGCAGTGATAAACAAAAATGTTTTGACGAATTCTTTAAGGCATATGAGGAACAGATAGGATATATCTATAGCCCCAATACATTATTTGAAAAAAAATATGAAGGTGAATATCTGATACCTGTTCCCATTTCAGAGAATATACTACATAAGCTTGAATTAGACGAAAAGCTATCTTTGTATAAACTTGAAAAATGTACTATGAAAACTGATTTTTTGCAGGAAGAAAAAATAGTTACAGATTCAACAGGGAACACATTAGAGAATTATTCTATTGAGGATATATCTGGAGAAGATGTAAATGTTCCTGATGGGGAATTCTTTGCATTAGTTGATGAGAATGAAAAGAAAATCTATGTTGGGTTACAGGTAAAATATTATAGTTTGATGATTGAGAAAATCAGGCAAATTAATTCCGCGTTGACTAATAATGCAGATGCTAAGAAGGTTAATGAAACAGATATTGAAAATGTCGCAGAACGAATGGCATGTTTCAAAGATGCTTTTGATGATATTCATCCAGGAATACCTATAGAATCAGTTACAAGATATCGTATGATTAATCATATTATGCTACTCAATACATCAAAAGCCGATATAACTGATTGGTTAGCTCTAATAAAAAAGCACGAGATTGAAAACTTCTCTATCGTAAAAGACAAATGTCCAATAGGAAGTGTAGAAGGAGTTTTGTATGTACCAAAAGATCGTTCTCGCAAACAAAGTACTCTTAAATATATAAATGAACGATATTTCAACGATTTCAAAAAAAGAAATCCGGTTGATATTTACGATCAGACGATAAATGAACAAGGTGGTGTATATTATACAGGCGGTAAGAAAATAGACAAAGTGGTGCTACTTTTCGATAATATTCAAAATGGTAAAAGTACAAAGGAGACTATCGATAAATATATTAATCAAAAGGGAAAACAAACGTCTGATGAAATAGTGACATTTGAATGTAAAGGGAAGGTAGTCACTTTATCGCAAATTTTAAAAGCGAATAATTGCAAGATAGAGATTTTTTCGATTTATGCAGGAGATTTAGGAATTAAAAACGTAAAGGATTATGTTAACAAGAAATATTCTAAGATGAATATTGTTGTTTTGGAACCATTAGAAAAGCTTACTGCAGTTGCAAATGCGGAGGATATTGAGTTAATGCAGAAAATGTATCCTGGAAAACTTGCAGGAAAAATTGGTGAAGGTAATTATTTGGTTATAAGAGAGTTTAACCAGCCTAAACTAAATATTATGTGTCATAAGTTGTTAGAAATCGAGCGTGTAGTTGCACTTTTTTGTAAAAGAGCAGAGTTGCAATAAAATGTTACACTTTGGAGTTACTATTCACAGTTCAATGTCATTTAGTTAGCAATCAAGATATGCTTGACCTACTCTTGGATAGAGCATTGGTCATGCTCTTGCTGCCATAAACCAAATGAAACCGGAACTTTTTTGATTTTTATGGCATGACAAAAAGACAGATTGCATGTCTGCCTTCCAAAAGTTATAATGATAAAGATGTTTATGCAGCCCGATATATGAAATATCGTGGTTTCCGGAAATGAGCAGTTTGAAGCCTTGGGTATTGGCGGTCATTTCGGATAGGGATTAATTCTTTTTGCAGTAGAGACATCACATCATATTGGTCTTTCTCCGTGGTCAGACGGAAAAAGACTCTACAGATATGTGCAGCCATTGTAAAATTGACTTTATACTCATGCTTTGTGGCATGTGTTTCCAGCACCGTACAGTTTATCATGGTTTCCGTTATGTTATAGGCAATGAGTTTTGCCCAGATCTCCTGTTCGATGTATTGTGGTTTATAGGAATGAAAATTGCTCAGCCCTACCGTGTATTTCAGCTTTCTAAAAGAGGATTCGATTCCCCATCTGGTGTAGTATAACTACTTGATACGTTCCGGTGGGAACTCATCACGTGGCAGATTTGCAACAATGCATTCGTAGGTTGACTCGGTAAGAGGAAATCTTATGATCCGAAATGCAAGTTCATAGGTATCATAACTGCCATAAGAGATATAATCAAAAGCAGACTCCTGATCCACAAAGCGTTTGCAAGTACCAGGATCAGTCATGACTTTTCTAGAATGACTGCGAACCAGGGAGACCCGGACATCAATATCAAAAGCTTCTTCTTCTGGAAAGTCAAAATTGCTGACTAAGCCCTTGGAGTGGATATCTTTCGTACGGAACAGAAAGAACTGCTTTTGTTCGCGCACATGAGCCATGTTGTTGTAGGAGCAATAGCCACGGTCACCAATATAGACGTTCTTTTTTCCTGCAAGAATCTCGTGGCGGTCAACCATGTTACAAAAAGCACCAAATTCATTTTTTTCATGAACAGGCTGGATCATGGCATCCATATACGTGTGTGTTGTAAGGTCATAAAAAGCATTCAAATGCATGTTGTAGACGCCTCTGATAGAATTTCCGGGTGAGCAGTAATAGTCAGCGGAAGAAAAAGATGGTGTACTGAAATAAGTACAGGTCGAACCGTCTGCAGCCAGAAAACGGTATTTCCCATCACTTAAAGTACTTGGGAGCAATCCTATGGCAGATGAATTAAAATGTTTGAACACAACTTCCAAGGCAGCCGGTTTCAGCTTTTGCCGCTGCTGGTTAAGAGCGGAAGAAGTAGGCATGGAAGAGGCATCCAATCCCCAAAAGTCCAGCATTTCAACTTTTGTGGATGAAGAACCCTGCGAGACGAGAAAAGAAATAAGTTTTTGAGAAGAGATCTTTCGATTCCTCTGAAAATCAATATCCGGATGAATGGAATAATTCGAGATATTAGAACAAACATGTTCTACAGATGACATAAACAGATTTTTAATTTTTTGATGGATCATAATGGTGTGCCTCCTTGAAAAAGTGATATATCACTAATTCAAGGGCCGCTCTCGTTACCTCTAAAACCAATCAGTAACGAGAGCGGCCGCACATTCTATTGTGTTTGTCAACCATAAAAAATGGTTAGACCCCTTATTGAAAATCTAACCATTTAAGATACGCAATGCTAACTAAATGACATTGAATCACACCTCTTTGCATTTTAATAAAATCCTACAAAATCCTTGAAAACAAAGGATTCATTGTAATGTGTTCGCTTTATCCCTTTATATGATTTCACACTATGTTCCCCTTGCCCTGACTGTTCATAATGGTAAAAGCAAGGGCTGGAAAAACGCATAACGCAATACAACAAAGTGTAGCAATTGGGATATTATGAACGAAGAAATCATCTTTTCATAAGCAGTCAATAAGGCTGAAGGAATTAATCTCTGCCGCCTTATTGACTTTCAGGTGGGCTTCAATTATAATTAAATCATCTGATTTAAAACAAGCGATTTAGCAAAAGGAGAGATAAAGTATGCCACCAAAAGCCAAATTTACAAAAGCAGAAATTATTGAAGCCGCATTAAATATTGTCAGGGCAGACGGATATGAGGCTTTGACTTCAAGAGCGTTAGGAACATATCTCGGTAGTTCGGCAAGACCCATTTTTACTGTATTTAAAAATATGGAGGAGGTTCAGCAGGATATGATTAAATCTGCTAAAGCTCTGTATAAAGAATATGTCAATAAAGGACTAACAACAGAGCCCCCGTTTAAAGGGGTGGGTACACAATATATTCTCTTCGCTGTTAATGAGCCTAAGCTTTTTCAACTCCTCTTTATGACGGAGCAAAAACAAATTCCTGACTTATCTGGTGTACTTCCGCTGATAGATGAAAGTTATGAGCAAATTCTATTGTCAATTCAAGATGATTACAAAATTTGCAAGGCAGCTGGGAAAAAACTGTATCATCATCTTTGGATATATACACACGGAATTGCAACGCTTTGTGCCACAAAAATGTGCCGATTTACAGACGAAGAAATCAGTACAATGATTACTGAGGTATGTATGAGTATTTTGAAAAAGCTGAAGGAAGGAGAAAATAATGATTAAAGCGAGAAATATAATAAAATCCTACCAAAACGGAGAAAGCCGATTCCAAGTATTAAAGGACATCAGTCTTGATATTGAGGATAATGATTTTGTGGTTATTCTCGGCGCATCTGGTTCTGGCAAGTCAACCTTTTTGAATGTAATTTCAGGTCTTGAACGCGCTGACAGCGGTAAAGTGTTTTATGACGGAAAGGATATTACAGCACTTTCTGATAATGAATTAACTTCATTTCGTAAGGAAAATGTCGGATTTATTTTTCAGCAGTATTATTTGCTACCCAATATGAGCGTTGATAAAAATGTAAAAATGGGTGCTGATTTAGCAAATAATAAAGATTATAAAAACGTCATTAGAGCGGTTGGACTCGGAGAAAAACTACATAAATATCCCAGCGAACTTTCGGGTGGCGAACAGCAAAGAGTATCTATTGCAAGAGCTTTGGCAAAAAGACCGAGAGTATTATTTCTTGACGAACCGACAGGAGCATTAGACGAACAAACAGGACGACAGGTTCTTGATTATATATGTAAACTTCAAAAGGAATATGGTTTTACGATTGTAATGGTAACGCACAATTTGAATATTGCGGAAATGGCAAACACAGTTATAAAAATGAATAGCGGAAAAATATCTGAAATTTACACAAATGAAGCACAAAAGACTGCTTATGAGATAGGGTGGTGATGGTATGCTCGTTGGAATAAAAAATGTTTCAAAACTCATCGGTATTTCCATTATAGCCTGTTGTGCTGTTCTTGTTTGTACAATGTTTCTGAACTTTTATTTTGATGTTCGATTAATTGAGAGTGAAATTACATCTGAATTATCAATGTTTTTTTATAATGCTCAGGTTTCTACCGCAAAAGTCGTTTGCCTTGTAAGTGGAGGATGCTTGCTTTTAACTGCGATTGTTATGTTGTTGTTTTATATTAAGCATTATATTGACACGCATAAGAAGGAACTTGGGATATTAAAGGCGTTGGGATATTCAAATATCAAAATTGCAAAAAGCTTTTGGGTATTCGGAATTAGTATATTTATTGGAACTGTAACCGGATATGCAGGAGCATTTCTTATAATGCCGTGGTTTTACGCTCTACAAAATGAAGATAAAATGCTTCCTGAGATAACTATCAATTTTCATCCAAGCATTTTATTTTATTTTGTGGTATTACCGACTGTGTGTTTTTCGGCACTTTCAGTTTATTATGCCTGGTACAAATTCAAAAAACCTGTGTTGCTGCTTTTGAAAGATAATATGCAAACTGCTTCTAAAACACCAAATCATAGAATCGAAAAAGGCAGTGAATTGTCGTTTGTAGAGTATTTGAAAAGGAATACCTTGAAATCTAAAAAGGCACTTGTATTCTTCATTATTTTTGCTTCGTTTTGCTTTTCAGCTATGACACAAATGTCGTTTAGTATGAAAGATTTATCAAGTGAAATGATGGGTGTGATGATGTTGGTCATCGGACTTGTATTAGCGTTTACAACTCTGTTTCTTGCTATAACTACAGTAATAAACGGAAATACAAAAACTATTGCTATGATGAGAGTATTCGGCTATTCACAGAAAGAATGTTGCAGGGCAATTTTAGGAGGATACAGACCGCTGTCCTATATTGGTTTTATAATCGGAACAGTATATCAGTATGGATTGCTTCGGCTTATGGTGGATATTGTATTTAAGGATGTCGAGGGTGTACCTACGTATAAATTTGACTTTCCTACTATGCTTATTTCTCTTGCTTGTTTTATCACGATTTATGAAATTATGATGTATATATATTCTGAAAAAATTAAGAAGATTTCTATCAAGGAAATTATGATTGAGTAACAGGGGAAAATACATACAAACAAAATGGATACAGTGCCCTGTCTGGTGAAAAAAACTGAACAATGATACTGGAAAATACCAAATTTAAAAGTTTCATCTACATTGTCAGAAGTGAAAAAATATAGAATAATAGGGACAAATAAATCTAAAAGGGTTATTTGTCCCTTATTTATCTTTGAATTAAATTTCTAAGGAATCTTCCGCATCTACCCACATTTGCATCGTTCCATCAAGATACAATCTTGCATATTCAAGTGGTTCATCAATAGCAAGTGCATTTAATGCACAATCTGATTCAGGTGTTGTTTTTAAATTCTTTTCTGCTTCCCAGCAGTCAATGCGGAGCATATAGCCAGCACTTGTATATACATCAATGCTGTTTTTGTGTGGATTGTATTCTGCAAATATCGTTCTCATCGTATCAAATCTCCTTATCGTTCAATCAATCATTTGTTAAAAAAATTAGAAGCATTTTATTCAGTTCACCATGTCGTTTTCATTTTGTGTTATACTGTTTTATAGGATTTTCTTTCCCTTGTTTTTTCCCTTATCAGAGTTCGTAAATCCATATGGGAAGATATAACATAAGGGAAAGTCTAAGGGAAAGCTCACCTGCGATAAACTTAGTGTTTTCAAGGGATTGAGAGATATTTGATAATAAAATATAACAGTTATTAAATTCCTTGGATAAAATGTACCCTATAGATTGGACAGATTGAGTTTTTAAAACCCTTACCATTAGACAGTAAGTTTTAATGAAAACCCTTAAATCTATACAATGAGTTTACAGGGAACCCTTAACTTCGGACATGGTTTTGATGAACCCCTTCATTTTGGAAAAAATCGCTTTTTGACTCCGATTCAGATTGATATTACAATAATAATGAATTGGAGGAAATTATGGCAAACAGAAAGTTTACAGAACAGGAAATGCTCACACTGAGAAATAGCAAATATGTGCTGGATGTATCACCGAGCATTGTACATTTCTCGGCAGAATTTAAAAAACTGTTTTGGGAGGAACTGTCAAAGGGCAGGCTTCCACGTGAGATTATTTCGACTCTTGGGATAGATCCAAATATCTTGGGGGATTCCAGAATAAATGGTCTGAAAACCATGATTGGAAATGAAGTAAAAAAGGGAAATGGTTTTCGAGATCTTAACACCTATGCACAGGGCTGCAACGGATATCTTTCGGCTGAAAATCGGATAAAATATTTAGAAATGCAACTGGCATATAAAGATCAGGAGATTGAGTTTCTAAAAAAAATTGTATCTTTAAATCCGGAGGCTCCGGAATAATGAAAATACCAGCCCATGCAAAGTATCAGATTATTTATGATACCATGCAAAAAAACGATAATCTATTGAATGTAGCTGCCATGTGCGAAATTGCAGGAGTATCCCGTTCGGGATATTACCATTATCTCTCAACAGAAGACCAGCGAATGGAAAGGGAGGAACAGGACAGACAGGATTTTCTTCTGATTCTGAAAGCATACCAGTACCGAGGATATCATAAAGGTGCCCGTAGCATATATATGAGGCTGTTACACATGGAACCGCCGATAGTGATGAATATCAAAAAAATCCGGCGGTTGATGAAGAAGTACAACTTACAGTGCCCTATCCGCAAGGCAAATCCCTATCGGAGAATGGCAAAAGCAATGGCAACTGCATATACCGCACCCAATATAGTAAACCGTGAATTCGAGGAACACGGACCAAGAAAAATTCTGTTAACGGATATCACGTATATTATAAATGGAAAAGCACCCCGGTGCTATATGTCGACAATTATAGATGCCTGTACCAAGGAACTGCTGTCATGGGTTCTCAGCGAATCACTAGAAATTGATTTTGTATTAGAAACAGTAAAGCAGTTAATAGAAAAACATGGAACTGATTTAAGCACAGAAACATTAATACATAGCGATCAGGGTTCCCACTATACCAGCATTAAATTTATCCAATTGTTAAAGGATAACGAACTGAGACAGTCTATGTCACGTAGAGCAAACTGTTGGGACAATGCTCCTCAGGAATCATTCTTTGGTCATATGAAAGATGAATTAGATCTATCAGAGTGCCACGGCTATGAGGAGATATTAAACGCAGTTAGGGATTGGACAGAATATTATAATACAGAACGTTATCAATGGGACTTAGCAAGGTTGTCACCTGTTGAATATTATCAATATCTGACAACAGGAATTTATCCACTGATAATCCCTAAAGCAAAAGGTAAAAACAATCAATCAGAGGCATCACTTTGATGCCTCTACACAACAAACAAATATAAAATAGAAATCTGAAAAGGAAAAGTCATAGTGTCCTTGACAAAGGGTACACTTTAAATCACCAGCTTCGGGAGAATGCACCGTTTCAATTTACGATTGCTGTCTATGCATTATTTGTTAAGAGAAAGGGGCTGGTGAATCCGGTAAACTTTTCTACGGTATCAGATGGTGCAAGGCGGGTTTTTATGATATTGACCAAAATTATTACAGCCAGTGTCAGTAATATTTCATTGATAGCGATCGAGGAGCCGGACAACTCTGTATATTCTGGCTTGTTCGGGACGTATATCAGGACGATTCGTGAGCTGTCAGCTGGCTGTAAAGTTATCATTACAAGTCATTCACCGTACTTTGTCAGCTGTCTTGATCCTTCTGGAATTTATGTCGGGATAAATAGAAAGGTTGGAGTAGCGGAGTTTTTTCCATTTAAGAAGTCGGGGCAGAAACAGCTGGTTAATGATGCAGTTAGTTTAGATTTGCGAATGGGGGAGTATCTGTTTTCAATGCTTGCAGATTCTGAAAGTAATATAAGGGATTATTTGGAATGGGACAATGAATAAATGCTATATCAAAGGAGAAAATCAACATGGTGGATAATGATTACACATTGGAAGGCAGGTTTGAAATTGCCAATGAGAACATGAAACAGGAGATGAATGAGCTTATCATACAGATACTGTATAAGACAGGAATCAGAAAGACTACGACTGTAATGATCAATGGTCGGGAGTTCGATGCAGTTGAACAGACATATCCGGATGAAAATGGAATCATTTATTTCGATTATTCTGTATTTGAAAAAAGGATAAGAAGAGGAAACTATTATAATTGTCATACTTGTGAATTGGTAACGGAAGATCGCGGAGAAAATGAATTTGGTCTGGTCATGAACATGATAATGATAATATTAGAGTCCTATTCGGACAGTCCGTGTTACCTGATGCATAAAGGTAATCTATTTAACATCCTGGGGTACGTTGATCTGATAGAAAGCTTAACAGGAAAGGTTTTAACCTTTAAAAACAGAGACAATATTGGAAAAATAAAAGGAATACCGGTAGACAGGCATTTGCTTTATAAATGCATTCTTCGTGATGATGAAGATGAACTTCTGGGATTTTGGGATTCTGAAACCATATTGCTTTCAGACCAAAGAAAAGAGGAAATATCCGAATGGAGTGACAGGTATAAAAGTTTGAAAGATGATGATGTGAAGTCTTTTGATATGGAAGCTGTGCTGGCGAAAGCGATAGCAATCATGTCTTTGGAGTGGGAATACAGATATGTGAATAAGGATATGGTAGATGAGTTCATCGGAAATAAAGAAGTATCATCTTATAAAAAAGCGGTTTATCTGTTACAGAAACTACTTGAGGAAGATATGGAGATGTTTGGAGAATTTACGAAAACACAGGTGTTGGAATGGATTTTGTATGAGATAGATCCGGAGGAAAAAGAAAGCAGCTATTCAGCGTATATGAGTCTGCTTGGAAATAAGAAGTACAGAAAAGAATTTATGGGATTTTAATGGAGGATAATATGGGGACTTTTTGTGATTATAAGGGAAACATGACAATTCCGGACGAATTCAAAGACGAATTTAATGAGAATATGATAAAAATTCTTCAGAGGGGCGGAATGATGCAGTTTGAAAATGTACACATGTATGGGAAGGAAATTCACCTGATCCGTCCGGTTGAGTGCGATGAGGAAGGGAAAGCATACTTTTCTTTTAATTACTTTGAGGATGACTTATGGGAAAGTGTGTTATTCAATTCCAGGACGCAAGTCCTGAGAAGCGGCAAAATAGGAAACAACGAATTTAACAGAGTCATGTGTGCAGCTTATCTCTTATATGAATTATATGGAATGGATTATGGGTATGTTGACAGGAATGGGGATATTATAGATCCGGTACGCTGCATAGCATGGATCAATCATGTTCTTGACAAAGATTTTACTGCCGAAAAACGATTTAATCTCTGGAAATATTATGAGAGTTATTACTTTACGGAAATAGAACAGGATCATTATGACAGGGCATATCCGAAAACGGTGTTTGGTATTATTCCAGAAGAATTAAGAGGTGGAATGGGAGGCAGAGATCTGGCAGATATCTATTATATTGTATATGGAACAGGGGATATGGGGATGAATGAAGCCAGCAGCGGATCATATCCGTATGAGATAATGTGTGTAAAAAAAGAATTACAGAAATTCTCTGAAACATACGGGTTTGACAGAAAAAAGCGTTTATATGAATTATTGAAGCTTCCGTATGATGAGAGACAGGGGATTGCCTGTCAAAAATATGGCGGACTGGCGGAAATGACACTGAGAATACCAGCCAGAGTATTTGTGTACCTTTTTGCAGAGATACAAGGCTTTGATTTCTGGACAGAATGGCATGAAGTGCATGGAGAGTTTTATGTGGATGAAATTACTAAAAACTATGTTGGTGAGTCGGTCGTAAAAAAGAGAGAAGAAATAAGAAACACACAGATTGGAAAGTTGAAAACAAAAGATTTTTTGAAAAATAATGGCTGCTTTACATTTTATAATACACCGGCGGAACTTAAGGATAAACCTGACTATTATCTTTCCGATGATGATTTAATGTACTGGTGGGATGGAACAGATACCGTACAGTTATCAATACGGATGATCGAGACATTGAACAGGTGGTCCGTAGAATTGAAGAAATTTGAGACGGAAATAAACCGGGACGAAATAGAAGATTACGATATGTTGAAAAGTTTGTTGGAATTATTGGATAGGGCAAATCATGAGTATAGAGACATATATGCATTTCAAAATATGTTTTATGAGTTTGCGCAAAACAATAAAGATATTCATTATTTTGCGGCGATAAAGTTATTTGAGAAAATACTTGATGAAAACTGGGAGACAGGTAAAATTATTCAGTCAGTAGAATCATGGAGTACGGCTTCTAAAAATGTTATCTGTAATGAAGGCAGAATAAATGTCAAACGTTATTTGAGTGTGCTGGCAAATAAGAAGCTTAGAGTGAAGTGTTTTGGATTCTGATGAGCCCCTCCAGCCAATTTCTTCCAATTCCCCCATTCCGATTGTCCTCATCAAAATCACCCAGTATACTGTAACTATCTCCCCGGTTTCCCCAAAGATCCGAGGCAGAAAATCAGAACAGCATAAGAGGAAACAACATGAGGACAATCGACGAAAATATCATCCAATCCTATCAAAACCATATTTATATACAGGAAAAATCCAAGAATACCATCGACAAATACATCCGCGACATCCGCACCTTCACCGCATGGCTGGAAACACAGGAACAGAAAGACATCACCAAAAAAGTTCACATAAAAATGCCAAAACTAAATGTGAATATGTTAGCTTTGGTTTTTTTATTTAAAGATATTGAAAAAATGTCACGAAAATTATATAATAATCGTGACAAAAAAGGAGAGCATTGCTATGGCAAATGGAATATATATAGAAATAAAAAAAAGAATACTGGATGCAGAAGAAGGCTCAATATTTGTAACATCAGATTTTACCGATATTGCTACAACAACAACTGTAAGAAAATGCCTTGGAAGGCAGGTTGAAGAGAAAAACATCCGCAGAATTATTGACGGAGTTTATGAAAAGCCTGTATATAGCAATTTGCTGAGGGAATATGTTCCGGCTAATCCTGAAAAAGTTGCGTATGCTATTGCAAGAGGATTTCATTGGACCATTGCACCATGTGGAGACGTAGCATTAAATAAATTAGGACTATCAACGCAGGTTCCGGTTGTCTGGTCCTATATCAGTGACGGTCCATATAGAAAGTTTTCTTGGGATAATATCACGTTGTCTTTTAAGCATCGTGCAAATCGTGAAATTTCATATATGTCTGAGACAACCACTTTGGTTGTTGAGGCATTAAAGACATTGGGGAAGGACCGTGTTGATGACGGTATTATTTTGAGTTTGAGAAATAGATTGCCTAGAGAAGAGAAGAAAAAGATGTTAGTGGAAGCAACTAGTGTAAGCGAATGGATATATACAGTAATCAGAAAGGTGTGTGCTGAATAATGAAAGAAGTTGCGAAATTACAGATAAAAGACAGAATGGAATTATTTCAGGCAACGGCAATATCCATGGGAATGCAGCCGAATGTAATAGAGAAAGACTTTTGGGTATGTTTTATGTTGGACCATCTATTCCATGATTGTAAGTACAAAAACGCTTTTGTCTTTAAAGGTGGAACAAGCCTTTCTAAGTCATACCATGTTATTGAGAGGTTTTCCGAGGATATAGATTTGATTTTGGACTGGCGAAAAATAATGAATGACGAGGTGAATCCTTGGGAAGAAAGGTCGAAAACCAAACAGGATTTATTCAATAAGCAGATTAATTCGGAAGCAGCAAAATTCTATAAAGAGGAATTGATCCCCCAGTTGAATAGTGAAATGAAAGAAAAACTGGGGGATGGAGAATGGATTTCGGTTGATACAGAAGATGAGATGGTAGTTAATTTTTATTATCCGCAGATATTTGAGGCAGAGTATTTACGTTCTTGTGTAAGATTGGAAATTGGACCATTAGCAGAATGGATGCCATCTCATGAGACAATCGTAACTCCATTTGCAGCCGAAAAATATCCGGATATTTTTTCACAAAAAGATACATCGGTTTTGACCATTGATGTTGAGAGAACTTTCTGGGAAAAACTCACCATATTACATAAAATTGCAAATTTCCCGGAGGGAAAGCCGTTGCCTGCCAGATATGCAAGACATCTATATGATGTGTATAATATGGGCAATTCATGGGTAAAGGAAAGAGCATTTAAACGAAAAGAGTTGTTAGAAAAAGATGTGGTATTTAAGCAGAAATTTTATTATGTCAAAGGAGCACATTATGAAACTGCAACATTGAGCAGTATTGAACTTCTGCCAAAAGAAGCGGTACTCAATGCGTTGAAAGAGGACTATCAGGCAATGAGGAATATGATATATGGGAATATACCGGAGTTTGAAGAGATTCTTGAGTTCCTTGAAAAGTTGCAGGAAGAAGTACATGGGCTTGTAGTAACTTGATAGCTTGAGGAACTTGATACAACAGTAGGAGAAAGCTGTGTTTATATTTGAAATAACTATTATTATAACATTAGGTGTGTATGTAGCTTTTTTACTTGAAATAAAGTATATAGAAGACATTATTGATTTTGTGATAGATATTCAGACCATTATAATGGGAATTCTATTTTTGGGGGCAAATCATTATAGATTTAAAATTTATCAAAATTTAAAAAGTTGATGAAAAAAGGGGGATGTTATTTATGCGATATCATATTATGAAGAAAGATGACATATATTTACGGCGGGCAATGTGGGAATCGTATAAAAAAAAGTGTGTCTATTGTGGAATATTTATAGAACCACGGGAAATGGAGATTGATCATATTTTCCCGACAAAAGATGTAGAAATAAATAAAAGTACAGATAAGGATTTACAGAAATATATAGAAGAATTGAAAGAGGATAATTTCGAGATTAATTCTATAGAAAATTACATAATAACTTGTGGTGACTGTAATAGAAAAAAACTCAATTATGCGTTTGAAACATCAAATTTTAGATTCTATCATGATTTTGCGAACAGACACGTTCAAGATATATTAAAGCGAATAGAAAGGATTAAAAAAGGAATAAACGTTAGTGATTTTGATAAACAAGAAGTTAGTGGTTTAGAAAAACAAGAAGAATTTCAAACGAAAAAATATGATGAAGAGGATCTGAAGTGCAGCCTTAAAGTACTTAATGCAGGAAAAGTGTGTTCTTTTCATTATGGATTAGGAAATGTAAGGATAGATGCATATTTGCCAGTAGATTATGAAGATAAAATGAGTTGCCAAATTTCATTTATAGAAGTATATCAGTCAGATATATTTTTGACTTATGAAGAAGAAAATATAAAGAAGTATCTTTTTTCTGGATATAAAACATTGTTTAATTCAAAAGAACGAAGATGGTGTATGTTTTATGAACATTTGAAAGATGATTCTATATATCGGATTATTCTTCCAAATGTTCAGCTGAATGTTTCAAAAGAAACATTGAGGCAGATGGCAATAATATGTGATAGTTTATATGAAGAATATATGATTCAGATTGAAAATATTAATAATATTCTTGGCGTTAGTGAGTTTATTGAGGTAGATAAGAACTTATGGAAATTATTTAAAATAAATGAAAGAACTAGGTATGTTTTATATGACTTCATGGAAAGTCATCAATATGATCAAGATTTGAATGATGAATATAATATATTTCATATTATCAGCTTGCCTGATCGCTTTTATTTACAAAAAAATTTTAATTCGAATCAAGAGGGGGAGATACATGCATATATAGAATTTCGCCAAAATGGTAGTTATTACGATGTATTATGGTCACCTGGATATATAGGAAATGAAGTCGATAAAATGAATAATTTTGATGACATAAAAAAGTGGACAGCTGAATATACACATGATTGGTTTATTAATAAATGTATTCCATATGCGATGAATGAAAATCTGAAAAAATCGGAAACCAGACTTCAAAGGATATTTAAAAGAAATGAAATTGAATACACGACAGAGCAATTATTTGCAGATAAATCAATTATATCATATAGAACGGATAAATAATCACAAAAAATATTTGAATCACTATCTCTTAATGAGGAAGAGAGAAGTTTGTTTTTGGATTAGCAGTCAACAGATCATATCAGATAGAAAGTAAAGAGGCTGTATATCCACGTATTGTTGTCTATGATTATGTGGAAGAACAAGTTATCGAATATAATAATCGTTTATTGCTTACAAACTGGCAGAGTGCACAGATGGTAAAGCAGATTAATGGTTCGATTGTCAAAATGGATGCTGACGGAAAATATATGATGCATTACCTTAATCAGTGATGGTCAATGGAATTATCTTATTATTACAGATGAAGGCAGAATTGCACCTATGAGAAAAACAGCGAGAGCAATACGTGCTTTTAATCCAAAATATTCATATGGGAGACCGTTTCAAGTTTTGTGTAAACGTTAAAAACTGATATAAGATTTGTGAATA
>OGMO01000667.1_pt1 | contig 28299 bp, 24 predicted proteins | sample 1573241 | NCBI WGS metagenome assembly OGMO01 (sample SAMEA2581896, study PRJEB24529) | metagenome | biome: Human gut stool | place: China | collected 2011 | reverse complement strand
ATTTGCAGCCCAATTTGCCATTTTCAAAAATGGGCTGCAAAAACTTATATAATCAGCTATAGTACAATGATATATACTTCATTTTACAATCATTTTAATATGGAAAAACATTGTACGATGGTTTACTTTCCATTGAGAGAAAGTAAGCAAAACAAGAAAGGTTTCTCACCTATTGAGATTTCTATCTCTATAAAATCACAAATGTAGCAATCGGTTATGATAAAAAATCCTTAGAAATTTGCTATCTTTGTACTATAACTGCCGAGGTGACATTAAGCAGAAGCAAATTTGTATTAATCAAACTAATGTATTTACTATGTACACAGTAATCAAAAGGATGGAAATTTCAGCCTCACACTCGCTAAAACTATCTTATCCGAGCAAATGCGAGAAGCTTCACGGTCACAACTGGATTATAACCGTATATTGCCGCTCGAAAGAACTTGATGAAAACGGTATGGTTGTAGATTTTACTCATATCAAACAGGCAGTAGAAAAACAATTAGATCATAATAATCTGAATGATATATTGCCTTTCAATCCTACAGCAGAAAATATTGCCTGCTGGATATGCAACCAAGTTCCCCATTGTTTCAAAGTAGAGGTAAAAGAATCGGAAGGTAATACAGCTATTTATGAGAAAGATTAACGAAATTTTCTACAGCTTGCAAGGAGAAGGATTTCATACAGGAACTCCTGCTGTATTTGTTCGATTCTCGGGATGTAACCTGAAATGCAGCTTCTGCGATACACAACATGAAGAATTCCGAATGATGACAGACGATGAAATCATAGCGGAAGTATGTACCTACCCATGCCAGATGGTAATTCTTACAGGTGGAGAACCTGGGCTATCAATTGACAGTCAACTGACAAAAGCATTACATGCAGCGGGGAAATATATCGCAATAGAAACTAATGGTACTTGTGTTTTACCGGAAGATATCGATTGGGTTACTTGTTCACCCAAGGAGGGAACAACACTAAAATTGCATCACATAGACGAAGTGAAAGTGGTATATGTAGGCCAAGATGTATCCCCCTACCTTAAGCTACCCGCAAAGCATCACTTTCTGCAACCATGTTCCGGACAAAATACCAATGATGTAATAGCCTACATCAAGGAACATCCACAGTGGAGGCTTAACCTTCAGACACACAAGTTAATTGATATTCCATAATATAGGGCTTTTGTATTTTACTGCATTTGAATTTAGATATTTTCCCTGTTTAAACAAGCAAACTTCATTATCTGAAGAAATAAAAAGCCAACTAATTCATAGCACTTTACATATGAATTAGTTGGCTAATTTTATCTTATTTATAGAATATACCTATCTATTTTATCACTGGTTTTTCAATACCCTCATTAGTAGCACGTTCTTCCATTCGTTTAATTCTTAAATCCAAATCAGGATGAGTAGAAAACAACTGATTCAATTTACTAGACAACTGATCACCGCTTTGCCCTTGCAGTTCTTTTAATTTTTGAAATGAAAGTGCCATGGACCAAGGATTTTTACCAGCTTTTTTCAAAAACTCATATCCATAATCATCGGCTTCACATTCTTGTTTCTGAGAAAATCTAGCATTTACTAAAGCTTCCGTTAAACTTCCTAACTGAGAATCAGTCAACTCAGCTAGCTTACCCCCTTGAGAAGCAACACCGTCCTTTAAAGCAGAAGTAAGCAAGGCTGTACGAAAGCCTTTTTTAGAATCACGATGTGCAACATGGCCTATTTCATGACCAATCACACCCAGCAGCTCTTCATCACTCATTATATCCATCAAAGATGAAAAAACACGTACACTTCCATCTGCACAAGCAAAAGCATTTACATCCTTCACATAATATACTTTAAAATTCAATGGAATACCATCTGCATCACCTAACCCTTCTGTCAACTTTTTCAAACGAAGCGTATATGCATTATCATCTGCGCAAACTTGATTATGAGCGTCCATCCATGTAATATATTCCTTTACATACTCACTCATCTGTTCATCTGTCAGAGTTACTGCCTGAGCCATTTTTACAGCCCCACTAATCGCTTTTTTAAGATCAAACTGAGCCATTGCAGGAGATGAGAAGGCAATACATACCAGCAAAACAACTAATTTTAAAAACTTCTTGTTCTTCATATATAAATTATAAAAATGGTTATCCTTCGCTTTTATCAGCTGTTTTAGATGTTTTCCAGAAAACAACGCTTCCACACATACATATGAAGCCCGACGCCACTAAAAGTCCCCAAAGCATACATTCTGATTCCGGTAAACGAATTTCATGCGGACGATGAGGATGATACCAAACAGATACCTTGTCTCCTACACTCCTCAATGGCCAATAGCTGATTCTGGTAGCAAATAAATCACCATATTTATCAGTAGAATATGCTATTTGCATCTCTTTCTTATACCTTATTTTTCGATACCGATAAATCTTTTTGGTTTGCAATGTTCGAATAGTTCCAGTAGTATGTTCATACCGATGAGATATAGCATACAAAGAATAGAATCCCCAAACACCACCACCCAATAAGACAATTCCTGATATAAGCAACAACAATGCAATAATCTGGCTACGTATTGTATTCATGGATAAAGTCTGATTTATACAAAGATATAAAATTATTAACATAACTTCACTCCAAAGGGAAGGTTTGTTTAATTTTCCTTATCTAGAATAGACAACAGACTTTACCATATTCAGTATTTCCAATGATATATAACCTTAATTTACTTCACATCTAACTCTTGTATATGTTTATCCACCTTAGTACAAGGTTTCCATTCAGGCAAGCCTACCCCATTGGGATTACCTGTTTTAGCAAAATTAGTCCAATAAGAAACCATACGTTCACTCAGTTCATAATCAGCCTTTTCCATTGGACGCCAACATTTATCAAGTGTCCCAAACATATACCATAGCTCACTAGAATGAAATGCACCTTTCATATCACCAAAACCACCTTTGGGAGCAGACATATCTTCGCCAGGTAAATCGCGGCTAAAGCAATATACATAGGCTGGACACCGCCCCTGACGTTCAAGCAACAAACTCCAGTTTACAGCAGCCTGCTTCATTTGATCTGGTGCAATGTCTTCCGACGTATATCCAATCATATAAGGAATATCCAGTTCCTTATTCTGCAATGCCACATCATATACAGACGATTCTAAGAGCTCCCCATCCACACAAGGAGAATAAGGCATACCATTAAAAGTTTTCTGCACTTTCATGTAGTTCATCATCACTTCCTGAAAATGCTCTACCGGACAAGTACGCATTTGCTCCAATGTATCATATCCCGACGCATCCCACATGGCTTTCCCCATCGTTTCAGCTTCCTGCAACGACTTCGTAGAAATAATACCTCCCAATCCTCCACCACTCTGTATAATGGCACGCTGTACATAGCCTTTCGCAAGCGGTGAAGATATCAAAGCTTGTACACTACCCGCTCCTGCACTCTGTCCGAAAACCGTAACATTATTCGGATCCCCTCCAAAAACTTCGATATTACGTTTTATCCATTTCAATGCAGCAAGCTGATCGAACAATCCATAATTTCCAGAACCCTTTCCTGAGTTTTCAGCTGTCAGCAACGGATGAGACAGGAAACCACACATCCCCAAGCGATAGTTTAAAGTAACCAATATAATGCCTTTCTTTGCATATGCATCACCATCAAATTCGATTTCATGTCCGAAACCATTCTGAAAGGCACCTCCATGAATCCAGACCATAACCGGCAAATGAGCATTTTTCTTTCCCGATGCCGGTGTCCATATGTTTAAATACAGACAGTCTTCACTCATTTCAGGATTACCATCCTGATAAAACTCTTTCCAATAAAAAGAACCCTCAATTTGTCCACCTTGAAAAGATGCATCTCCAAACTGTTTACACGCCTTCACTCCCTGCCACGGCCGTACCGGTTGCGGATGCTTCCAACGTAACTCTCCCACAGGAGGAGCTGCATAAGGAATGCCCTTGTAGACAACTATACCCTCTTGATCTATTACGCCTTCGATCTGTCCACCTTCTACGTCAACAACAAGATTTTGGGCACATGAAGCCATCGACGCTCCCCAAAGGGAAACGCAGATGGCTATATGTAACAAACCTCTTTTCATCGTTTTACCATATCATGTTGAGCTATCTTGTATGGAGGTATCATGGCATTATGAACTTTTACTTTCTGAGCCTTTGACACTTTCTGAGTTACCGTACAGCGTACATCAGCCGATGAAGCTCCTACCATCCATTGATATGTTCCTTTCGGTAATTCCCATGAACTGCTCTTTTCATTAAGCGAAGCCATATCCATCAACTTCCACGACAAGGTTACAACCTCCGATTCACCCGGCTGTAACAGTTTTGTTTTGGCAAAAGCCTTCAATTCTTTAGCAGGCTTCTCAAGTCCACCCGCCGGAGCTTTAACATATACCTGTACAGATTCCTTTCCAGCACAATTACCCGTATTCTTCACTGCAACCTTCATTTCACAATTATCACCATTAATATCAGATGACACAATTTCAAAACTAAACGTTGTATATGACAAACCGTGGCCAAAAGGATAAGATACTTCCTTATCAAAAGTTTCAAAATAACGATAGCCTACATAAATACCTTCCTCATAATCCGTAAAGTCAACATTACGAACAGCTTCTTTGGGCTTTTCTTCCTTTTCTTTTGATTCGAAGTTCATACCACTTCCCATTGCAAACGAAGGCATCTTAAATTCATAATCATAAGGGAAATTAGAATCAGACGGTGCATCCCCATATTTTATAGCAAAAGTCATCGGCAAATGTCCTGAAGGATTTACCTTACCTGTCAATACATCTGCAACACAGTTACCAACCTCCTGACCTGGCTGGAAAGCACAAATTACAGCATCAACCATATTCTTCCAGGAAGCTGTTTCTACCGGACTGCAAATATTCAGAATAACAATAACTTTCTTTCCGGCTGCATGATAAGCTTCTGCAACCTGTTTAATAAGAGCTGATTCATTTTCTTTTAGATAGAACTCTTCCACACGTCTGTCGGAAGCTTCACCGCTGGTCCGTCCTAAGGTAATAATAGCGACATCGTTATTCTTAACTTGTGCTGATAATTCGTCACTCGTCGGAACAAACTCTTCTGCACGTTTGAGAGGAGTCAGTGAGAAAGGAGGTTTTCCATTAGGATAAAGACGTTTTTGCTCATCAAACAAATGTTTTTTGTATTTCTTTATTAGATCAGCATCTACAGTGTATCCTGCATTACGCATTCCTTCAACCAAAGAAACACAATAGTAGCCAACACCTGTACTACCGAATCCCATACCAGCAGGAACCATATCATAAGATGTTGTTCCATAAAGAGCAATAGTCTTTACATTGGCTGTCAAAGGCAGTGCACTCCGGTTATCCAACAAGACAATACCTTCAGCACCTATCGTGCGGTCAATGATTGCATGGGCTTTCAAATCTGTTTCGTTAGCATATTTATAGTTCTCAAAAGTATGACACTTTACTACTAGTTCTAATATGCGCTTTACATTACGGTTTAAAATAGCTTCATCCAAGGTACCGTTTTGCACAGCTTCCAAAATAGCCTTATATTGGCGTTCTTGTCCAGGCTGTAACATATCATTTCCAGCCTTCATGGAAGTAACGGCATCCGTCCCTGCATTCCAGTCGGACATTACCACTCCCTTGAATCCCCATTCATCACGCAGAATATTCTCAGTCAGATCAATATCTTCACACGTATATTTGCCATTGACTTTATTATAAGATGTCATAATACTCCATGGCTGAGATTCTTTAACAGCTATTTCAAACCCTTTCAGATAAAGTTCACGCAACGGACGTTGTGCAACTCGTGAATCATTATTATTACGATTTGTTTCCTGATTGTTTACAGCAAAATGTTTTAAACAAGTACCTACTCCCTGGCTTTGTACACCTTTTATATATCCGGCAGCCATTTTTCCTGTTACAACCGGATCTTCTGAATAATATTCATGGTTACGTCCGCATAAAGCATTACGTATCAAATTGGCTCCCGGAGCTAATAACACATCCATACCATAATCTTTAACTTCCTCTCCCAGCGCAGCTCCTACCTGATACGCTGCATTCGGATCGAAAGTCGCAGCTACAGTAGTACCTGAAGGAAACTCTGTTGCATAATAGAACCGACTGTCAAAATCCCGTTTCACACTCATAGCCAACCGGTGTGGTCCGTCTGCCAAGTATACCGATGGAATTCCTAAACGGGGAATATCATATGTCCGTCCGGCTGTTCCGGGAAACTTGGCGCCGTCTCCCATTGACATACCACAACCAATCACCATGTGTACTTTTTCCTCTAAAGTCATCTCACCGATAACTTCATCAATGTTATTGGCATTTAGTTTTACTTGTGCCTGAACTGTAGGAGTTACCATACATAAAGCAGCAACTCCAATGCCTACCATTCGAATAATGTTTCTCATTTCTGTAACAGATTTAATATTAATTTTACACAACCTAAAGGTAGAATAAACCATTGGTAAATATTATTCTGTTTGTATAAAAGACTGATATATACGTTCAATCAGATTGTTCTATTTGTTCAAATATTGGTCTGTATATTCAAATTAAGCGATTATAATAAGCTAATCAGACTTTTTCGTACCCTTTCACATAAAAATTACCCTCTCATTCCATCTTGTTCAAAGAATAGAATGAGAGGATAATTTTTCTATTTACTGACTCCGTAAGCCGGTTATTGGCCAGTATTGAAACAACACTTATCAGTAAGATTTTTATTCAGAAATTATAACGACACGACTGGCTGGCAAGTCAGGAATATAAATTTTCCCGTCTGAAACTGTGATATCAGCCGGACCGGATAAGCTTTCCTCCAATGACAATCCAACGGGTAACAAATCACCATTTCGAAGATTTATACGACTAATCCCAGCAGGAGTCCAGTTTGTAACATAAAGCGAAGCACCATCAGAAGCAAAAGCGATTCCATCATATTGTCCTGGAACAGTAACTAACTTTTCTGGTTGGGGATTATTAGTCAAATCACTTATACGATAGACAACATGCTTCTCACTTGTATTTCCATCAGCCGGATAAGAGGCCACATACATCGTACCATCACCTATTAATAAACCGTTAGGGCCTGGAATAGTTATCCATTCCTGAGGTTCTCCCGGATTAGCAGGATCCGTAATATCTATCTTAAAAATCTTATCCGTATTTGTCACTGAAACATACAGGTCACTGCCATTTGCTGCCAGGTCATTTACAAACAAATTACCTTCCGGCAAATTAATTGTTTTAGGTGTTTTGCTGACTTGAGCCAGATCGTAAACAACTATTTTATTGACATCACAAATATATAGTTGATTATCGCGCATGAACATTCCCTTCGGAGCATTCAGGTTACCATCAGCAGGAACCAACGTATCCATTTTACCATTTTTATAATAAAGGATGTATCCCTTTCCTTCTGCATTTAACGGATTCAATTGTTCTGTGCCAAAGTTAGCTATCAAAATACCTCCGTTATACGGATAAGTACTTTCACAGTAACGGATGTTTTCATTAACTATTTCAACTTGCTTTTCATTACTAGCCAGACTAGCTACAGGAATGGACATCATCACTGCCATACCGATGATGGCTGTAAACTTTGCTTTTTTCATAAAATCTATATTTAAAAATGAATAATGACGCAATAATAAGTGCTCCCAAAAGCAACAGCAAAAGGATTTCCACCAATGAAAACCATCCGTTACTTACAAATACAATTCCTGTCAGCGAACCGATAAGACTTGAACCGAGGTAATAAAACAACCAATAAATACAAGTTGCACTGCTTTTTAAATTTTGTGCATGTATAGAAATAATCCGACTTGCCAGTGTATGAGTTCCGAAAAAAGAAAAAGTCAATATACCTAGTCCTAAAACTATAATCCAAAGTTTCATTACCAATAAGCATGACATTCCAATTCCCATCAGCAACAATGTACCTTGTAGAAGTATCTCCGGTGCAAATTTATCAGATAAACTTCCTGCCACAACCGAACCTATGATACCTGCTATATACATCATGAAAATCATTGCAACCAAATGGTGCGGTAAGGCAAATAAAGGTGATTCTAACAGAAAAGGCAGATAATTATATACACTTACAAATATTCCCATTGAGAGAGCTGCAATCATATACATACTGATAAAGGTAGGTTGGGTAAGCAATGAACGCATTTGAGTAATCTTTTCCCTGAACGTAAAAGGTGTAGCAGAAAAATTCTTGCCTGCCGGTATCATCTTACAAAAAAATCCACCTACCATCAGACTCCCTATTCCTATGAACAAAGCAGCCAGTTGCCATCCACCGTAACCAGCTACCAGAGTAGCAACTACCCGTCCCAACATTCCTCCCAATGTATTTCCACTTAAATAAAGGCTGATGGCCAACCCGATTTTCGAAGTATCTACCTCTTCCGAGAGATAAGCCAATGCTACCCCAGAGACACCGGCCAATGCAATCCCTTTAATTAAGCTTAATACCAGCAGAACGAAGTAATTGCCAACAAAAGCAGATGCTATAGTTATAACAGATGATAATATAAGCGAAATGCCCATCAGCTTTTCGCGCGATATACTATCAGCCTTAAATGCCCAATACAACAATCCTACAGCTATACCAACCGTCGTTATAGAAACTGCAAGACTACTTGTCGCTGGGGTTATGGTAAAGAAACGACATAAATCAGATAATATAGGTTGAAAGAGATATAACTGAGCAAAAACAGATATCCCCGATAAAAGCATACAATTTCGTATCAAACGAAACCGTACTGTAACCTCATTTTTCTGATCTACATTTTCGATAGCCATAAATCACCTTTCATATTAAGATTTATGACGCAAAAATAGATTACCAGCAAGTATAACATTTTATCTGAAAAACTCTTTTTTTCGATAACTGTTATTGGGAAAACCGATTTAAGAAAACACTAGTTAACAAAAAGGCAGAAAGCCCTTGACTGTTCCTCCTGGATATATGAATGTTTATTGCATCAGTAATGATGTACCGTTAAACGCTTTTCTAATGAAGCTATCTGATGTTGATAGTTGTCTTTCTTCTTTTTACTGGTCTGATAAGAAACTAAAGCATCGGCAGTCATAACCAATCAGCCCAATAGCCAAAAGCATTCAAAAAATATCCAAAAATATTTTTTTATTGATTCTTCTGACATTTATTTCTAACTTTGCAACTAAACATTAAAAAAATTAATTTATGGCAAAGTTCAAACGTATTCTGTTAAAGCTCAGCGGCGAAAGCTTAATGGGAGAAAAGAAATATGGTATCGACGAAAAACGTCTGGGCGAATATGCACAGCAGATTAAGGAAATCCACGACATGGGTGTACAGATCGGCATCGTTATCGGTGGAGGAAACATCTTCCGTGGACTGACTGGAGCCGGAAAGGGATTCGACCGTGTGAAAGGTGACCAGATGGGTATGCTGGCAACAGTTATCAATAGCTTGGGATTGAGTTCTGCTTTGGTTGCAGCCGGAGTTAAGGCTCGTGTACTGACTGCTATCCGTATGGAACCGATCGGTGAGTTCTATACCAAATGGAAAGCTATCGAAGCCATGGAAAACGGTGAAGTAGTCATCATGTCTGCCGGAACCGGAAACCCATTCTTCACAACCGATACAGGTTCTTCACTGCGTGGTATCGAAATTGAAGCTGATGTTATGCTGAAAGGTACACGTGTAGACGGTATCTATACTGCTGACCCGGAAAAAGATCCGACAGCTACCAAGTTCGACGAAATCACTTACGACGAAGTTCTGGCACGTGGCTTGAAAGTAATGGACCTGACCGCTACTTGTATGTGTAAGGAAAACAACCTGCCGATTATCGTATTTGATATGGATACAGTAGGTAACCTGAAGAAAGTCATGTCTGGAGAGAACATTGGAACAATGGTTCATCCTTGATATATAACTAACCAATAGTTAAAACAGAAAAATTTTACCCGCAAAGAATCTATTCTTTCAAAGATTTTTTGCGGGTAAATTTTTATCTCCATGAAAGTAAACCCTTTATAGAAAATTCGCCCTATTGTAAACTTTTCTCTGATGCACCCACACCACAGTGGGTTATATCTACTTTTATACATTCAAATTCTGATACAGGTATAATATATCCAAGCCAAGGCCATTCGATACATAACTTATGATCGTGTCTGCAAACCACAACCTCTTCAAAAACTGATAGATTTTTCAAGAATGAATATGTATCCAAACTAATTCTGTAAACAATTTGCTGGTCATCCTTTTCTATAGATAAGGAATAATATTTTCGAGTGAGAGTTACATCCTGTATAACATATTCATCTTCCAAATATTCTACATTTAATAAGTTGCATAGGTTTTCAGAGAAAATAGTTCTGGCATCTTTATTATCGAATTTTTCAATAAAATAAGACCAGATTTTTTCTTGTTTTTCTTTATAAGGATAGCCTATTTTTATTCTTGTTAGTTGATAGGGAAGTTGATAGATATTATCATTTTCTGTATCAAAATAAATTTGTATTTCTTGACTTGATTCGATATATCTATAGAGTCCATAGCTGAAACTGTAAGAGTTGTTTTCTTTTGAAATAAAATTTGAAATCTGAATGATAGAATCGTACTCATCGTCTTCTTTATTCCAAAAAAGCAAAATAAATAGTTTACAAGGAATAAAAGTTTCATTGTCTTTCCCTATTTCGAATTCATGAACAATGTAACTACCATGATAAATAGAGTCAGACTCTCTACTCATGAACATCCAGACTTTCTGCCCTTTACAAAAATCCGTTCCTGAAGCATGCCAATAACTTATTTCACCCCATTCTGGGAAAATTGTCCCTAGATGAAGGGCTGAATTGAGGAATCGTGGGTCAGCGTAATATTGAAGAATCAGAATCGGATTTTCAATCAATTTCCAAAGACAGGGTAAAATATTATTTAGTAATGCATCTGCCGTGAGTGCTTGTATAGCTGTATAAGCTACGTTGTTTTCAGGGTGAAGTGAATGAAAATATTCATTTAAATGTCTGATGAGCTTAGACAATGATTGTTTAAATGAAGATGTATAAGGGTTTAACTTTTTAGCTTTGACATAAAATAGCATGAGCATACCGAAAAACACTTCTTCATTTTCTTTCTTTAAGTCTTCCAATACCGGAAGCACTTCATCCACAAAGTGTGTAGGAAGATTTGTATAATTCTTGTCAATGAATGCCGCAAGAATTTGCTCTGGCCATAAAGAAGACTCTTTGTCAAACTGATAATTGTCAATTAAATCGTAAAACCATTTTGCTCTTTCTGTGATAATTGCTATCTCAATAAGTTGTTCTTCAGATATTCCGAATACCCTGCAAGTGTCATCCCATATTTGATCAACTGTTTCAATTTTCCTAATTTTATTATTGATCAGCCGATATATTTTCGTTCGGTTAGCATAACCTAACCGTGTAGCAAATGCCGAAACAGAAGGAGCAAACAAACGGTGCTCTATTAAAAACTTTAGTATATTTTGTTTATTATTGAACATAAATGTATCAATATAATGCTGTTTTGTTACAAAAAATCGCTTATACAAAATCGTTATTTTTCTCTTCTTTCTTAATTTCTTCCTGTTTCTTATTTTTGTGGTGACAGAGTAAAGGTAAATAAAATTCCCAAACGAGCGTCATGTAAACCAGGAAAAATGTATATTTGCAAAATAAGGGAGGAGAAATACCCTTATAATGTAAAATGCGTTTTTTCAACTTTTATCTAAGGAAACGAAATCGCCAATTTTGTAAAAACTCAGAGGATGAAAGAAACATGACGCTCATCTGTATTACCTATGCAAACCTCATGTATGGCACTATTGTCATATCCGGTTGCATATCGAAATACGGCGTGGGATTTTTGTTTTTACTTGTCTCTGAGTTGGTGTTTGGCGATACCTGTTTCTTGATGAGTGAAAGAAAAGTCCTCACGCCTTTTTTTGTTAATGTGTCGGATTCAGGGGGCTTGTCGGCATAAATAAAAAATATAGCCATGTAGCGAATTAAATTGGAATACAATAAAGAAACGTTTTTGAAATGTATAGCGTTCTTTTAAGGACAGAGAATAATAGTAACTGAAAAGAGCACCATATTGAACAAAAAATGTATCTTTACAATACACTGACCGAAGAAATGGCCGGTGTCTACATAAGAAAGCGTTTTTGCTTTGTCCCAAAATCGAAATCAATAGCTTTAATAGAGGGATAGAGATAATATAACGCTCATCTGTTTTGTATATGTATATGTGTATAGCCAATGTTATATACAAACATTACATACCAAGATAGTGTGAGACTATTGTTTCTTTATTCATTTCTACGGGGCGTTTGGCGATGCCCTATTTCGACGGATAGAGTAGACAAGTCCTCACGCTTTTCTTTTTTATACTAATGAAAACATAATGCCTTTTCTGGGGATAGCGGGCATTTTCTAATAACAAAAGGAGGTATTTATGCCACTTTTCAGAATCACGGTAAAGCAGTCTAAGAATTCCAATGGGATTCGTCTGGAGAAAGGAATGTCAGTAGAAGTTGTATCTAATTCTTTTAGTAATCCAGTTTCAACTAATGGAGGACAGGCAGTCGTGGATGCTTTCTATCGCATTTATGGTGTGGATATAAAGAAGGCTGGGGCGCTTAGTATGGTTTATTTGGATGTGGAGAGGATAGGATAGTTTTTGTCTACTCTACTTAGAGAGTGTCTTTTTATTATCCATATTTGGTTTTGTTAATATAGAATAATATTATTGTTATGATACAACGTTGTAAAAAATGTGGAAAATGGGTTCAAGGAGAGTTAATAGATAAAGCTATAGATTCTGAAAATAATGAATTTGAAAATATTTTCAAATTCATTAAACTGGGGAAAGTTGGAAAACAACTTGATAATATATTTAATTTTCCAATAAAGGTTACTGGTAAATTATTCTTAGGAGAACAATATTATTTTTATTGTTCAAATTGTAATAAAGAATGGCTTGATAAAACTGAAAATGTAGAGAAAGAAAAAAAACTTATTGATCTAAAAATAAAAACATGTTTAGCTTTTTCTAATGCAACTAATAAAGAAAAAGAAGATTTTGTTTTAGATTTACAGGAAACCTTGTTGAAAATAACATATAAAGAACAATTAGCACAATTGTATCAAGTGCTTGCTTTTTCTCAATTTAAATTATTAGGAAATGTAAATGAGGCCTTAAATGCGATTTCTGAATCGCTTAGACTATATAATGCTCCTAACGCTCATGCTTTACGTGGAGTTATTTTAGGAGAGGGGCGTACTCCAAATGATAAATATAAAATTTTGCAAGAGTTGATTTATTGTAAAGAATCTGAAAAAAAAGAACCGTTTTTCTTTACTCAACAAGAATATCTGACAAAATTAGAGGAACAGAATTTACATTATGCAAAACATTTCTTGGAAATACCACAAAATCAAAGGAAGTTTTTGGTAATAGATAACGAGCTTCACTATTTGCCAGACTCTTTTAAGGTTTTGACCATAAATAGTATTCCTACTGAACTTCAATTTCCTGCAGGACATCCAATTGATAAACAAATGTATATTTGTCACCCTTTAAAGCCTAAGATGTATCTTCCTGTTGAAGATTATCAATTAGAACTGTTTAGGGACGAAGTGGAAGAGCTTGGTGTATTATTGCAGGCATTAGGAGCTAAAAAGTTTTCAATAACTGATAATAGGAGTAATGAAAAAAGTTTAGATCAGAAACGAAGGTTGAATATTGAAGCTGGAGGTGGCGTAAAAATTCAAGAAGCAAATGTAAAAGGATCAATGTATTCGGAAAGTGAAGAATATTTGAAAATTAAAAATGAGTTTATTCGTAATCAAGAGTTTGAAAGATCTTCTAAGCTTCCATGTGTACCTGAAGGATTGATTTGGTATAGTCATAGAGCTGATTGGCAACAAATGGCTTTACAAAGGAATCAAGGAACATTGATACATCATCATGACTACCTTTCTATTCAGAAAAATACTTTAGTTAATGACAATGAAAAAAGGCAATTAGAGGCAGATTTTAAGACCCTTATGGCAAAAGGGAATGGAAAAGTCGATATGGATAAGAGTCGGTTGTTTAAAGAGAATAGTGACTATACCTTTGAGTTGAACGTTGATTTTTATCCGTTATCAGCTTATAAAAATAATAACTTCATAACTGAAAGTTTAAAGTTTGGAAAGTCAAAGTCCTTTTATTGGTTAATAACTTTTGTTTTATTTTTGGGTCTAATATTCTGTTTATTATTCTATGTTTAATACTAGCAATAACAATACTACAATTACAAATAATTTTAGTTCTTCAGAAGATAAAATTATAGAGCAGCGACGTTTCATGTATCAAAAAGCAATTGAAGCATATCAATATCATGTTAACCGGTATCATACTTGGATGAATTATTATGTGTTATTTAATGGTGCTTTGTTGGTTGCTTTCTGTACGCTGCTTTGTGCAACTACACAAATAGCTGGTGGTAAAGGTTCTGTTGAAACTGAAGAAATCGTATTAGAGGGAGGTAGTGTTATTTTAAGCAACAACTATGGATGTTTGCAAGTACTGATAATTGTTTTAGGTATACTAACTAGCTTTTTGTGGTTACTGAGTATTTTGGGACATAGAACTTGGACTCTAAGTTGGATGTCTATTATATGCAAATATGAAAGAGAATATGGCTTTGATCCATCATATAGAATGGTAATATTGCAAAATAAATATAATCCCAAGAATAAAGATGGTGTTTTTTGAAAGGTTGTTTTTGCGGAATGAATATGCCAAGTGGGTATATACCAGAAGGTTTTTCTACAGATAAGTTAACGATTAAATTTGTGTGGTTTGTTATTTTATCTTGGTATGTAGCTTTGCAATATCTATGTTCTCAAGATGTTATAACATGTTGGGATTTTGCATTTGTTGTGATTTTTCCATTTGGAATGTTGATTATAGTTAAGCTTATGAGGTGTTGTAATTGTAAAATTTTGGATAAATTGTTATATTCAGATGTAAGAAATAAAAAACGTGAGTACGAGAATTAATAATCAAAAAATAATATTATGATACATAAAGAAACTTTTGACGCTTTTGTAGAGGGTGTAAATTCTGAAAAATCTTTTTTTTATTGAAAGATTTTGGAATTTAAATTTTTTTATAGACCCCAATGAAACTGATCTGTTTATTTATCCAAATATTCCAAGTAATGTAAAACATACAATCCGTATAAGTTGGGGAATTGATTTAGACGAAGAGATCCTTTATGTTAGAGATTCTTCATTTTGGAATGACCGTAATCAAGGTTTGGTTATAACTGATTGTGGAATCATTTGTATTCCTGATAATGATGATATGAATGATAGAATTCATATCTTATGGGAAAATGTGGAACACGTAGAATACAAAGATGAATTATTGTATTTTTTTGGATATGGTGATAGAGATAATAATTGCCCAATACATATATCTCATTTTCTAAAAGGAGCTTCAGATAGTAGCAAACAAGGTGCTGGTGATATTTTTCAAAGAATATTTACACATATGGCTCAAACACAGATTCCAAGTGATGAAGATGAAGATCTTAAAAATACTTGCGAACTATTTGATAGCTTAATTGATGAAGGAAAAAATGATGAAGCATTACAAATTGCTCTTAATTATCGTGAAAGAACAAGTAATACAATACTTACACCTATAATTGCAAAGTTATATAATCAAAAAGGTCAATATATAAAAGCCCTACAACTTTTAGAAGATGATTTTAATTCCCTTCCTGAAGAAAATTTATATTGGAGAAGTCAACTGAAATATACAAAATATTCTTTGTATGAATCTAATAATGATTTATATAAGGCAAGAAAGGATTGTTTATATGTGGTAAAAAATGCACCATCTGATTTAACAAACGAAGATGATATTTCTATTTTAGAGGATTCTATGCAAGATTTTCATAGATATGAAGATTCGTATATCCAGCATTTTTTAGAGCAACCCTATAATGAACGAAAGTTGATTGTTCCAGTCCAATCATATACTGATTTGTCTCAAAAGAAGTTAGCTGTAGTTGATATAAATAATCTTCCAGCTATAAACTTTCCAATGGGGCATCCTATTGCAAATCAATTGTATGTTGGTCATCCATATATTCCATCTAAATATATTCCGTTTGAAAATTATGAATTGGAATTAATTGAAGATAAGATACGGGAATTTTCTCAAATAATGCAATATTTGGGTGCTACGGAAATAAATATTGAGAGTGTAAATTCATCTTCAAATAATAAAGATTCAAAAAAAGATCAAAAACTTTCTGGAGGTATAGATTACAAATTTACATCAGGTTCTGGTAATGCGGAAAGACATATAAATAATAAACTTTTGGAAGATATAAGTCAACATATAAATTTGCATCAAAAGTTTTCACCGAAAAAGACTCCAATGTTACCTAATAATTTAGTTTGGTATCAGAATGAATCTTCATGGCAGCGACTTTATAGCCAACGTATGCAAGGAGCTTTATTGGAGCATGAAGAACGTATTGAGACTAAGAAAAGTCAGGTTGTGGAAAATTCTGAACTAAAGCAAATCTCAGCCGAGGTTAAATGGTTATTTGTTCAAGCTAACGGTAATTGGGAGCAATCTATGGAGGAGAAGTTTGAAGCACATGAGAATGCAATACTTTCAATTCATGTAAAGTTTGCCCCTTTGGAAGATTTACAAGTGGAAACATTGGTTTCTCAACAAAATACAAATCCGATTTTGTCGGCTTTATCTCAATCATTAACTGAAGAAGAAATTGAATACTTGAATGAACTCAAAGCCTGCCTTGAAGAAGATGATGAAATTTCATCTAAGGAAAGGCGTTTGTTGAATCGTTTAAGAGAACGATTAGGTATAACTGAAGAAAGAGCGGAGGAGTTAGAGGCTTCTTTATTGAAACCTGAACTAACCAAAGAAGAACAAGAGTATTTAGATGAATATAAGGCTTGCATAGAGGAGGGAGAACTATCTTCAAAAGAGATACGCCTTTTGAATCGTTTGAGGATGAGCTTGGGTATTACAGAAGAAAGAGCTAAGGAGTTGGAATCATTAAATCTATAAATAGTAGATAGTCATAAATATTCAAATTCAGAACATTTATGGAGAAGCTATTACATTAGTTATAAAGATAAATAACAATATCTACATTATTTTTGTAGAAAAGTTTATAGACACTATCCAAAATTTTGTGTAAATGGAAACAGGATTCAGTTGTAAGTTTGTTCTTATATCTGGATTCTGTTTTCAAAAATACGGATAAATTGATTCATAATCAATCCCCAGTTATGAATAGGCTGTATTCATTTCCTCTCAATCTCCATAAGTGAAAAATACAGGGTCTTTTTGACGATATCATCCAAGGGAATGAAAGCTTTGATTTTGCGTACTTTCTGTTTTTCCCGTTCAAATCTCCAATGAGATTTGGAGTATAGATTATTTTTCTGATTTTCAGAGGAAACTGGAAGAAAATAGTCAGGTCATCTCAATTGTTTCTCCAAGACAGTATGGCATAAGGATTGTCAAGTTCCGAAGCTGCAACATCTTTATTGGGTGCATTATAGATATTCTTCATATCCGCCGTAAACTCTTTCTTGTCCTTATAAACGACATATTTACAGGAATTCCTGACGTACCTTGAAGACGATGCCGTTCATCCAGACTATCAGGTAAACAGGATCAAAAGGACGGGTCTACCACTCCTGGGCAGCTTGATTTACTTTGTTTGTAATGATGGAAATACGATACCATAGAATATTTTGTGTAAATGGAAATACGGAATTTAAAGTGAGTTTCTAAACCTTTTTTAGAGCAACCTTCTAGAGTTTTCTTTAATTTTTCTCCTCATTCCATCGTCAGACGGACTACCTCACAATTATCCATGTGTGGTACAGTGGTCAGCTCATCGACAGGTATGCCTGCCAGATAAGCCCGCAGCGAACGGTTTATCAAGCCGTGAGCCACTACCAATATGCATTTCCCTTCGTAATGCTGCCGGATATATTCCAGACATTTTCCAGCACGTTCGTAAAGCATTTCACGTGTTTCAGCATCAGCCGGCAAATGTGTCCGGTCTACCGAGTCGAGTGGAAGTCCGGTCCAGCTTCCCCAGTCTATTTCACGCAATAAAGGTGTTGTTTGCCACGGCAGGTTCCTGTCGCCTACAGCAAGACGAACTGTGTCAATCACCCGCTGCAAGTCACTGCTCAGTATAGCATCCAGTGGAATATCCCGCAAACGTTTGCCTAATTCTACAGCCTGCCGCTTTCCCTCTTCCGTAAGATGTCCAGGCAGGTGTCCCTGAAAAATACGACTGATATTTTCTTCTGTCTGTCCATGACGGGCCAAGTATATGGTTATCATATAACAAAATGGTATTAAGCCATCATTAAATGATACGGAGTTGCCGTAAATATGCATTGCATACCAACGTCAACTCCGTACAAATTATAATAAATAAACTCTATCAATCTTCCATCAGCTTGCGATAACGAACGCGCTTCGGCTCTACGTTACCCATACGCTTCATCTTGTTTTCTTCATATTCAGTATATGAACCTTCGAAGAAGAATACTTCACTGTTTCCTTCGAATGCAAGAATGTGTGTACAGATACGGTCGAGGAACCAACGGTCGTGGCTGATTACTACCGCACATCCGGCAAAGTCTTCCAGACCTTCTTCCAATGCCCGCAGTGTATTTACGTCAATATCGTTGGTCGGCTCGTCCAGTAGCAGCACATTACCTTCTTCTTTCAGTGCCATGGCAAGATGCAAGCGGTTACGTTCACCACCCGAAAGCATACCGCACAATTTTTCCTGATCAGAACCAGAGAAGTTGAAACGGCTCAGGTAAGCACGTGCATTCACATCACGGTTTCCCATACGTATCAAATCATTTCCTCCGCTGATAACCTGATATACAGTCTTGTTCGGGTCAATATCCTTATGCTGCTGGTCTACGTAAGCTACTTTTACGGTTTCTCCTACTTCGAATTCACCTTTATCAACTTTTTCCAGTCCCATAATCAGGCGGAACAAAGTAGTTTTACCGGCACCGTTCGGACCAATGACTCCCACAATACCGTTAGGCGGCAACATAAAGTTCAGGTCGTCGAACAGCAGCTTGTCGCCATACGCCTTTGCTACATGCTTCGCCTCGATAACCTTGTTTCCCAAACGCGGACCGTTCGGAATGAAGATTTCCAGTTTTTCTTCCTTTTCCTTCACATCTTCATTCAACAACTTATCGTAAGAATTCAAACGGGCTTTACCCTTTGCCTGACGTGCCTTAGGAGCCATACGTACCCATTCCAACTCACGTTCCAATGTCTTACGACGCTTGCTGGCAGTCTTTTCTTCCATTTCCATACGCTTGGTCTTCTGTTCCAGCCAGCTAGAGTAATTACCCTTCCAAGGAATACCTTCACCACGGTCCAGCTCCAGAATCCATCCAGCCACATGGTCAAGGAAGTAACGGTCGTGTGTTACAGCAATCACCGTACCTTCATACTGCTGCAAGTGCTGCTCCAGCCAGTCAATGCTTTCTGCATCCAAGTGGTTGGTAGGCTCGTCCAGCAACAAGATATCCGGTTTCTGCAACAACAAACGACAGAGAGCTACACGACGACGTTCACCTCCAGACAGATTTTTCACCGGCTGGTCTTCGGGCGGACAACGCAATGCATCCATCGCGCGTTCCAGCTTGCTGTCCAGATTCCATGCATCTGTAGCATCGATTATATCTTGCAACTCAGCCTGACGGGCAAACAAGGCATCCATTTTTTCGGGATCCTCGTAATACTCCGGCAAACCGAACTTATTGTTTATTTCTTCGTATTCGGCAAGCGTATCGACTACATTCTGTACGCCCTCCATTACTACTTCTTTTACAGTCTTGGTATCGTCAAGGTGCGGCTCCTGAGCCAGATAACCGACTGAATATCCCGGAGAGAACACAACTTCTCCCTGATAGTTTTTCTCCAGACCGGCAATAATTTTCATCAGGGTAGACTTACCCGAACCATTCAAACCGATGATACCGATCTTCGCTCCGTAGAAAAAAGATAGGTAGATGTCTTTCAAGACCTGCTTATTGTTCTGGAATGATTTACTCACTCCGACCATAGAAAAGATAATCTTTTTATCGTCTGCCATACTCTTTTATATTAATTAGTTTGATAATGTTTCGTAAAATAACGGTGTATATATACCTGATATAAAAGGAATCCGATTACACAAATCCCCAAAGCTACCTGATACGGATTGTTGTTTCCAGCCTGACGGACATATTGCGAAATCCATATACCCAGCATTACTCCTGTTTCCCAAAGTAACTGATAAGTATGATACCCCGTCCCCCGTTCACAATGTAAAGGTAAAAGTATCATCATCCGCAAAAACTGCCCGATAGAAAATCCGACTCCGATTCCAACCAGCAGACCCGCTCCGTAAAGATACTCACCTGTGTCTGCATTACAAAGCAGCATTAAACCAGCTCCGGTAAAAAGTTGTCCGATAAAAATCTGTATCCTTCCATTCATCGGTCTGGTAAAAACTTGCCTGACAAGCAGGTATATCAAAAAACCGCTTCCTATGCAAAGATAAAAAAAAGCATTGGAAATCATAATGAAAAGCATACCTAAAACCATAGGTACCGTCATCATATTTATTCCGGGAAGCAAGGTCCGGAAAAGAATAAACCTGTCGAACGAACACAACGGCAGGTCTAAAGGCGCACGGAAGCATACTGTTACCATGGAAACAAGCACAATGGCAACCGCACATAAAAAAGCAGAAAAATACAATAACGTATCAAAACTGAGATAATTTCCTCCCTCAATTCCGATAATAATACCACTCAACATCCCGACAATGCTACTCCAGGTAAATACACGGTTTGCCGCATTACGATTGTTACTTGGAGTTACATCAATGGCCAAAGTACTTCCGGTTGCCATCAAGACAATACCAAACAGTGCTCCTTGTAAAATACGGAGCAAAACAACCATCTCTACGGAAGAGACATAAGGATACAATATCCCTACCAGTGCCAGCAACATGATACTCCGGGTACAAACATTTTTCCGGCTAAATGTATCGACCAAATAATTATTAAAAGCTCCGGGAAGGAACAAAGCGATGCCGAATACAGCTGTTACCCCTGCAGCCTGTAGTTCAGAACAACTCCAGGCTTGAATCATCCACCGATGAATCAGAGGAAACAACATGTAAACCGCTATATAGAGTAATATGTTAGCTGCAATCAATAAAGAAAAGTTTCTATTCCACAGCATATTTCAGACAATAACGGTGAAATAAAAATCAATATTGCTCAGTTTTGTTAGGGAAATCACACGATTTCACATCTGCTACATAATGTCCGATAGCATCAGTCATTATGGTGTGTAAGTCTGCATAGCGACGTAAGAAACGTGGACTGAATCCTTTTGTCATACCCAACATATCGGCAACAACCAATACTTGTCCATCGACAGCTCCACCTGCTCCGATACCGATAACAGGAATTGTAAGTTCGGAAGCTACACGAGCGGCCAGATCTGCCGGAATTTTTTCCAGAACCAAGGCAAAGCAGCCAGCCTCTTCCAGCAAATGAGCATCACGAATCAGTTTTTCAGCTTCAGCATCGCCTTTGGCACGCACACCATAGGTACCATATTTATTGATAGATTGTGGCATCAGTCCCAGATGTCCCATCACAGGCATACCGGCACCGATAATCTTTGTTATTGTTTCGATTACTTCTTCGCCACCTTCAAGCTTAAGAGCATCAGCTCCGGTTTCCTTCATGATACGGATCGCGTTACGTACTCCGTCGAACGGATCTGCCTGATAAGAACCGAAAGGCATGTCAACAACCACCAGTGCACGCTTTACACCACGCATTACAGACTTGCCGTGATAAATCATCTGATCGATTGTAATAGGCAATGTAGTCACATTACCCGCCATAACGTTCGATGCAGAATCACCTACCAAAATAACATCTACTCCAGCCCCGTCAACAATCTGGGCAATCGTATAATCATAAGAGGTCAACATGGAAATTTTTTCACCTCTTTCTTTCATTTCAATCAAACGGTGAGTTGTCACTTTTCGTGTATCACCAGAAAGATATCCTGCCATAAAGTTTTCTCCTTAATTTAATAAAATTGCGGCAAATGTAGTTCATTCTGACGAGTTAAGCAAGCAGGGCTTTCATCTTTTCGAATGAGAAGGCAGTAAAATCGGGGATAACCAATTTACATTTGTCAGCAATTGCCTCTGCCGAGTTAGTCGTACACAAGCCTACGACTGCCATATTTGCAGCATTTCCGGCTTCCAGTCCGTGAAAAGAATCTTCGAATACCACACAGTTTTCGACTACTGTATTAAAGACTTCCGCTCCCAGCAGAAAACAATCCGGAGCCGGTTTCGAACGAGTAAACATTTCGGCTGTGAGAATACGGTCTACCAGCTCTTTCAGTTCAGGATGTGCCTTGTATACATTCGCCATCTTCAAGTCGTTCGAACTGGTAACAATAGCAATCTTTACACCGTGAGCACGTAAATCTTCCATAAAGGCAACTACTCCGGGAATATAATTGAAGGACATTTCTTTTTCAAACTGATTCAAACGAGCAGTAATCTCCTGCTGTTCTTTTTCCATACCTGAAAAATGTTTTGCGTAAATCTGTGTCAAAGTCTGCCCTTTGATGATGCGTCCAAAATCTTTTATCTGAGGGAAATACTGTCTACCTATCTCATCCCAAAATATGCTGTACTGGGTTTCAGTATCCATTACTACTCCATCAAAGTCGAACAAGGCTGCTATACATTTTGTTTTATCCATTCTCTTTACCATTTAGTTGATTTAACGGTACAAAGTTCCGAAATATCACGCCATATTCCTAACTTTGAGCACATAATTTTAACCAAAGTACAAAATGGAAGAAAACAATCCGCATGTTTTAGGAAATGCACCTATAGGCAAATTGCTTTTACAGTATTCCATACCTGCCATCATCGGTATGACACTGACTTCATTGTACAATATCATCGACAGTATCTTTATCGGACATGGAGTAGGTGCGCTGGCCATCTCCGGACTTGCCATTACTTTTCCGCTGATGAACCTGCTTATCGCGTTCTGCACCTTGGTTGGTGTAGGAGGAGCCACTATTTCGTCTATTCGTCTGGGACAGAAAGATATAAAAGGAGCGGAAGACATTTTAGGAAATGTTACTATTCTCTGTATCGTCAACGCTATTTTTTACGGGGGAATCACACTGATCTTTCTGGATGATATCTTATATTTCTTCGGTGCAAGTGAAAGTACCCTGCCCTATGCACGCGATTTCATGCAGGTTATTCTGCTGGGAAGCCCAATCTCGTATGTAATGGTAGGACTGAACAACATCATGCGTGCTACCGGTTATCCCAAGAAAGCTATGCTATCATCAATACTGACAGTAGGCTGTAACGTAATTCTTGCTCCTATCTGTATCTTTGTACTGGAGTGGGGAATAAGAGGGGCAGCCCTTTCTACTATCATGTCACAATTTGTTGGTATGATATGGGTGCTCTATCATTTCTACGATAAGAAAAGCTATATTCGCTTCAAACGTCCCAGCTTCAAGCTGAAAAAGCACATCATCATGAATATATTCGGAGTCGGTATGTCGCCTTTTATTATGAATGTATGTGCATGTTGTATCGTGATTTTCATCAATAACCGTCTGTTGACGTATGGTGGAGATCTTTCTATCGGGGCATTCGGCATCCTGAACAGAATACAAATGTTGTTTGTGATGATTGTAATGGGAATCACAATGGGAATGCAGCCCATTTCTGGCTACAACTACGGAGCACGTCATTATGACCGTGTGAAACAGACTCTCCGACTGGGTATTATAGCCGGATGTACCATTACAACTGTCGGATTCCTGATAAGTGAATTATTCCCCAGTATATTTGTAGGAATGTTTACCACCAATCATGAACTGACCGAACAGGCAACACTGGCACTTCGCATCGGTGTCATGGCATTTCCCATCATCGGCGCACAAATTGTGATTACACAGTTTTTCCAGTCAATCGGTAAAGTCAGCATCTCTATTCTGCTTTCTCTTTCCAGACAACTCGTCTTTCTGTTGCCCGGACTGGCTTTACTTCCGCCGCATTTCGGTGTGGAAGGAGTCTGGTTCAGTATGCCGCTATCGGATACATTAGCCTTTATCATGGCAGCACTAATGCTGGTTTTTCACTTCCGTAAACTAAAAGCCAGACAACAATTAAACAGCTGAAAATAAACTCCAAACAAAGGGTACAATCAAGACATTTTCAGTTTATGTTTATCCTTAAAAAAAACTTCAGCAATTTTTCAGAAAAATATCGAGATGTTTTTCTGAAAAATTGCTGAAGTTTTTTACTTACCTTGCCGAAGTCTTTATTTTAGGATCAACTGAAAAGTAACATAATATTGAGTACCGAAACGATGATGGCAATGGTATAAAGTACAAACGTGCTCCACCGTGAGTTGGCGTACTGCCCCATAACACGCTTTGACGAGGTGAGCGACAATTGTAAGAAAACAGTAAAAGGCAGCTGAATACTCAACACCATCTGCGAAATAATCAGTCCCTGGAACGGATTTTCAATAAAAAGAATAATCACCAGTGCCAATCCTAATGAAAGGAGCACTCCTACCTTAGAATGAATATCGCGAATATTATAAGATTCTCCAAAGATACCGGCAAAAATAGAACCGGCTGCCATACCACTGGTAACAGTAGATGAAATACCAGCCATGAGCAGAGCCAGTGCGAAAATTGCGCCAGCCTGACTTCCCAACAAGGGATCGAGCAACGATTTTGCCTGCTGAAGTTCTTCTACAGGAGTGCCGTGTACAAAGAAAGTAGTAGCAGCCAGCAAAATCATGGCACTGTTGATAGCCCATCCTATTCCCATCGACAGCAACGTATCGTAAAATTCGTACTTCAAATGTTTCTTGATAGCCTGTTCGTCCTCCTTATTATATTCACGGCTCTGTACTACCTCCGAATGAAGAAACAGATTATGAGGCATGACAACTGCTCCCAATACACTCATAATAATGAGCATACTTCCCTGCGGAATACTTGGTGTCACCCACGAACGTGCAGCCAGTCCCCAGTCGACGTCTACCAGAAACAGTTCGTAAAGAAAAGAAAGACCGATAACCGATACGAAAGCAATGATTCCCCGTTCTATACGCCTGTACGAATTAGTGAAAAGCAATATCAGCACAAATACCGTAGTCAGTACGGCTCCTGCAATAATCGGTATATCAAACAACATCTCCAGTGCAATGGCTCCTCCCAATATTTCCGCCAGTGAAGTAGAGATGCTTGCCAGCACAGCACTTCCCAGTATGGGGCGTGCTATCCACTTCGGCGTATATTTATTGGCTGCCTCACTCAAACACAATCCGGTAACAATACCCAAATGCGCTACATTATGCTGAAGCACAATCAGCATGACCGTAGAAAGTGTTACTACCCACAACAGTGCATAACCATAATCGGATCCCGCAGCAAAATTAGAGGCCCAGTTCCCCGGGTCGATAAACCCCACAGTAACCAGCAGTCCGGGACCGATATATTTAAATATATCCAGACCACCCAGATATCTCTGGTGGTCTTTCCGTTTCAATTCCTTGAACAGATTCTTCCACATAACTCATTTTCTTTTTAGCTTAATAATGATATTACAATCCATCCCGAGCAAAGGTTCACGCTAATCGAAATCAAAATTGAGTGTAAGCTGACGGTCGTCTGTACGTTTCTTTGGCTTCGGAACAAGTAACTTTCTCACGCCCAGCGGAGTAAGTTCATGTATTGTCTTGTCAGGCAACTCGTTGCACGTAATAAAATAACGGGCTTTTTTCATTACTGCTCCCATTTTTTTCAGTTCATAGAAACCAATGCGTGAGAAACGGCGCGACATGACAATCATTTTTGCCGAACGCACACCGATACCCGGCACACGAAGCAGAGTTTCATAATCTGCCGTATAAATATTTACAGGAAAAAACTCCGGATGCTTCAATGCCCATGCCAGCTTAGGATCGACTTCCAGATCGAGATCCGGACTAGCCTCATCTACCAGTTCATCTACCCGAAACTGATAAAACCGTAACAGCCAGTCGGCCTGATACAATCGATTCTCACGCACGAGAGGAGGTTGTTTCAGAGCAGGCAGGCGCTTGTCGTAGGTATTGACAGAAATATATCCCGAATAATACACACGTTTCATGGTAGGCTGAGCATAAAGCGCAGAAGAAACTTTCAGAATATCTCGGTCGCTTTCCGAAGTTGCCCCGACAATCATCTGCGTACTCTGTCCTGCCGGCGCAAAACGCGGGGCATGGCGGTGATGCTTCCGCTCTTCCGCACTTTCAAGTGCTCCTTCACGAATATATCTCATAGGCAGATACACACTGCGATGGTCTTTTTCAGGAGCCAACATCTTGAGATTAGCTTCGGTAGGTATTTCAAGGTTTACACTCAGACGGTCGGCATAAAGTCCGGCTTCACGAACCAGTTCTCTGCTGGCTCCGGGAATACTTTTCAGATGTATGTAGCCATTAAACCGATGAATCGTACGTAAGTCTTTTGCCACACGTACCAGACGTTCCATGGTATAGTCAGGATTTCTCACCACTCCCGAGCTAAGAAAAAGTCCCTCGATGTAGTTTCTGCGATAAAACTCCATGGTCAGTTCGACTAACTCGCTGACAGACAAGGTAGCCCGCGGTATATCGTTGCTGATACGGTTGATACAATAAGCGCAATCGTAAATACAATAATTGGTAAGCATCACTTTCAGAAGCGAAATGCATCGTCCGTCTTCTGCAAAGCTATGGCATATCCCCCACCCTCCTACAGTATTTCCGACACCTCCCGAAGAATTGCGGCGTACGGTTCCGCTGGAAGAACATGATACATCATATTTTGCTGACTCTGCCAGCACTTTCAGTTTATGCAAGACTTGCTCGTTCATTGTACTTTACTGATAATTTTGCAGTTGTAGAAATTTAGTAAAAGTAGACATACCGCATGAGCTATGCAAATCTTTGACGATTTTTTGTAACTTTGCAGCCAAATTTATAAAGCGATATAAAAAGATTATGTGGTTACTATTAGCCTTCTGCTCGGCAGCGTTGCTGGGCTTTTACGATGTTTTCAAGAAAAAGTCATTGAGTAATAATGCTGTACTTCCTGTACTGGCGCTCAATACACTTTTTTCGAGTATTATTTTTATTCCGTTCATCCTGCTGTCACACTTCGCACCGCAGATGTTACAAGACTCTATTTTTTATGTACCCGATTCGGGAGGATGGGAAGTACATAAATTTATTTTGCTGAAATCGTTTATTGTATTGTCTTCATGGGCATTCGGGTATTTCGGTATGAAGCATCTTCCGCTTACTATTGTGGGGCCGATTAATGCTACTCGTCCGGTGATGACCCTTGTAGGTGCCATGCTGATATTCGGAGAACGCCTGAACCTGTATCAATGGATCGGTGTATTCATGGCTGTAATTTCTTTTTTCATGCTGAGCCGTTCAGGGAAAAAGGAAGGTATCGATTTCAAACACGACCGATGGATATGGTTTGTAGTACTGGCTGCGGTACTGGGAGCAGTAAGCGGACTATACGACAAATATCTTATGGGAAGATTCAATAACATGCAGGTACAGGCATGGTATAATATTTATCAGCTTTTCATGATGGGTGGAGTACTGATGTTCTTATGGTGGCCTAAACGGAAAACATCTACTCCGTTCCGATGGGACTGGTGTATCATCCTGATTTCTGTCTTCCTGTCGGCTGCCGATTTTGTATATTTCTATGCCCTGAGTATGGAAGATTCCATGATTTCTATCGTATCAATGGTCCGCAGGGGAAGCGTAGTTGTTTCATTTCTTTTCGGTGCAATGATGTTCCATGAAAAGAATCTGAAGAGCAAAGCCATCGACTTGTTGCTTGTGCTTATCGGTATGTTCTTCCTCTATCTGGGTAGCAGGTAAAGAAAATTGATTCTGATATACGAAGAACTCGCAAAAAAACGGCAAAATTTGGATAAATAAAGTAAGTGTTTG
>OGMO01000643.1_pt1 | contig 29069 bp, 25 predicted proteins | sample 1573241 | NCBI WGS metagenome assembly OGMO01 (sample SAMEA2581896, study PRJEB24529) | metagenome | biome: Human gut stool | place: China | collected 2011 | reverse complement strand
AGCTCCGGACGGAAATACATCATATCGGCAACAACATCAACCAGATCGCCCGCAGCGTCAATGCAGGAATTGCGAAGCCGGAGGATGCCAAACGAGGGCTCTATCTTCTGGATCAGGTATATGAACTTATGTTCCGGATAGCGAATAAGTAATGGCTGTTACGAAAATCCTGCCCCGTAACGGCGGCTTAAAAGAAGCCATTGATTATGTTCTGAACGGTGACAAAACGGATGGGCATATTTTAACAGCACATTTTAATTGCGATCCAGGGAGAGAGTACCGCGAGATGATGAAAACGAAGCTGGAAACCGGACGATTGGATAAGCGTCAATGCTATCACATCATTCAATCGTTCAAGCCTGGTGAAATCACACCTGAACTTGCTTTAGAAATTGCTAAAGCATTCGCGCAGGAACACTTGGACGGCTTTGAGGTTGTGATTGCGACCCATGTAGACCGGCATCATATCCATTCGCATATTGTATTTAATTCGGTGAATGCAGATACCGGCGAAAAGTATCACAGCACGCAGCAAAGCTACTACCAGCAGATCCGTGCCATTTCAGACCGGCTCTGCCGGGAGCATGGATTGTCCGTCATCGTGCAGGGCGAGCCTGCCAGGTCGGTCAGCTACATTGAGTGGCTGCGCCAGTCCAAGGGGCAGCCCACCTTCCGCTCCATGCTGGAGGCAGATATGCGGGATGCCATCCGGGACGCCAACGACCTCGGCCACTTCTTCCTGCTCATGGAGCATAAGGGGTATGAGATCCATCATGGAGGCAGGCTCGGCTTCCGCCTGCGGGGACAGGATCGTTTCCAGTACCCCGGCAGGCGAGATCCGCTGTTCACAGAGGACGGTATCCGTGCTGCCATCCAGGGCAACCTGGAACAGATTGAAGCGGGACTGCGGCCTGTCTTGCCTGTGCGTCCGGCGTATCAGCCGTACCGGAAGCATCCCAAGTACAGCGGCTTCCTTGCTCTCTATGTCCATTATCTCTATCTGCTGGGCAAGATCGAAAAGCGGCAGTACCCGCCCCGCATGACGCCGCATCTGCGGCAGGCGGTCATGCGCTTTGAACGGTATCAGGCACAGTTCGCGTTCCTTCGGGAAAATGACATCACAACGCCTGCTGACATGGCGGCATTCGAACAACGCACAGAGGAAACGCTGGGCAGATTGACAAAGCAGCGGACCCTCCTCAATGTGCGGAAGAAGAAACGCCAGCCGCTCTATACGGCGCTGGCAGACGCAGAGGCGCTGGAACCCAGCAGGGCGTTATACGAGGAAGGGCTCACCGGCATGGAGCAGGAATTCGAGCAGTATATGAAAGCCGTGAAGCTGCTGGAGGACAGCGGCATTCCGCAGGAGGTGCTGAAGAAAGAAAAGGCAGAAGTGTATGAACAGCTCTCAGAGGTGAATCGGGAGATCCGGGCAGAGCGGGAAAAGTGGAAGCTCTGCCGGGAAATCTGCCAGCAGACGCCTGCAATGGAGCAGGACATCCAGAAAACAGAAGAACACCAGAAGGAGGTGCGGGAACATGAACATCGGAGGCGGTGAAGCGGCGGACCAGCTGGTACGCATGATGCTCTCCGGCAGCGAGGTCGCTGTCCGGCTGAGCGGCTCCGCCATCAAAAATATGCTGGCGCTCACCATGGCGCTGGCGAAAAACCACAAGACCATTTCCGGTAAAGTCAATCTGGTCAAGATGCTGAAGGAGACCCGCGATGTGCGGCGATTTTCCATGTCACCGGAACAGTATCAGCAATTCAGGCAGCGGGCAGGCAAGCAGAAGATCCTGTTTTCTGCCATCCGTGATTCGGATAACAAGGGGAAAGTCGTGGATGTGATCATGCCGGTAACGGAGATCGACCGCGCCAATATGATCTTTGAGCGCATCCGATATACCGGGCAGCCGGAGCAGGCGCGGCAGGATGCCCCCTCTAAGGAGCAGGAAGCCCGTGTGGGACAGGAGGCGCCGCAGCGCGAACAGCAACGCCCCCAGCAGGGGGAAACGCCTGTGACACCGCCTGTGGGCAAGCGGCAGGAGGTGGCACCAAAAAAAGAATCTCGGTCGGGAACAGACTTGCCAGATACCAAAGGCAGATCGACCTCATCCAGCGGCAGGGAAACGGCTGCCGGGACGATGTCGAATGAGCGGCCTTCGGTTCTGGAACGGCTGAAAGGCTATCAGGCGCAGCTGGATACCCGGCAGAAGTCTGCCCCGGCCAAGGAAAAGATCCGTCAAAAAGTACGACCGGACAGGACAAAGTAAGAAAGCCGTTTCGTCAGTAAGGCCGGCAGAGTGGAATGCTCTGCCGGCCTCGTATTTTTTATGCAGGAGGTGATGCGGCTGAAAAAGACATCCCAAACAACGGATCTGGTACTTGCCCTGTTCCTCTATATCCCTGTGATATGGGCGGCGCTGCTGATCGCCCAGTCCATTGGCGGCGGTCTGCCGGAGCTGCTATCAAACTTAACTGCCGCGCTGGAACAGCCCTTCCAGATCCAATGGACAGACAAGAGTCTGTTGTCCATTCTCGTCTGCACCGGCGCGTATCTCATGGGACTGTGTCTCTATGCTTCCGGACAGGGCAGAACACGGGACGGAGAGGAACACGGCTCCGCCGCATGGGGCTCTCCCCGGCAGCTCAACGCGCAGTTCCGTCAAAAGCAGAACAAGATCCTCACCCGCCATGTGCGGCTGGGGCTGGATACCCACAAGCACCGGCGCTCACTGAATGTGCTGGTCATTGGCGGCAGCGGCGCCGCCAAGACGCGCGGCTATGTCAAGCCCAACATTCTGGAAGCCAACAGCAACTATGTGATCACGGACCCGAAGATGGAGGTGCTGACCGCCACCGGAGGGTATCTGAAACGGCAGGGATACGACATCCGAGTGCTGAATCTGGTGGATCTGTCGCAGTCAGACGGCTATAACCCCTTCCGCTATCTGCGGGATGAAAAGGACGCGCTGAAGCTGGTCAACACGCTGATCCAGGCAACGACGCCCAAGGGCAGTCACGAGTCCGATCCGTTCTGGTCGAAGTCCGAGACAGCACTGCTGCAGGCTATCATCCTCATGCTGTTCCAGGAAGCGCCGGAATATGAGCAGAATTTTTCCATGGTGCTGCGTGTGCTGGAATATGCCGAAGTGAAGGAGGACGATGACGAGTATGTCTCCCCGCTGGATCTGCTGTTCCGGGCAATGGAGTATGAGAACCCGGAAAGTGTTGCCCTGCGGCAATATAAGGTTTTCAAGCAGGCGGCGGGCAAGACGGCAAAATCGATTCTGGTGTCTGCCGCTGTGCGGCTGGCACCCTTCAATTTGCCGCAGATCAAAGCTGTCACCGACCATGATGACATGGATCTCTACACGCTGGGAGAGCGAAAGTGCGCTCTGTACGCCGTCATCCCGGATAATGATACGACCTTCACTTTTTTAGTGAGTCTTCTGTACTCCCAGATTTTCCAGACCCTTTACTACTGCGCAGACCAGATCCATCACGGAGCCTTGCCCTGCCACGTGCATTTCATCTTGGATGAAGCGCCATCGGTCAATCTGCCGGGGCTGCCGCGGGAGCTTGCGACCATGCGCTCACGCAACATCTCCTGCAGCACCATCATCCAGAACATGGCGCAGATCAAGGAGCTGTATAAGGACTCATGGGAAACCATCCCCGGCAACTCGGACACGCTGCTCTATCTGGGCGGTAACGAGGCAAGCACCCACAAGTACATTTCCGAGGCACTGGGTAAGTCCACCATCGACACCAAGACCCACGGGCAGACCAAAGGGCGGTCCGGGTCTTACTCCACCAACTTCCAGATCAGTGGGCGGGAACTGCTGACGCCGGACGAGGTGCGGATGCTGGATAACCGGTATTGTATTCTGTTCATCCGCGGCACACGGCCGGTGATGGACGAAAAGTATGAGCTCATGGAGCATCCCGCCATCCGCTATACGATGGATGGCGGCGGACCGCCCTACATCCACCACGGGACGGCGGAGCCTCCTATTACGGGAGAGCCGCTGTTCCAAACTGATTTTGACAATGAAAAGGAGAATGCTGCAGCATGAAACATGATTTGAACAACAAAAATTTCGAGAGAAAGGCAAAGCGGATCTATTCCGTCTTTGCCTGCGTTGCCTTGCTTCTGGTCGCCACCGCAGTGCCTGCGCTGGCGGCAGATGACCCGCTGACGGTGGTCAACAACCTGTCTGATTTCATTTTCTCGCTGATCCGCGCCATTGGCCTCATCCTGCTGGGCTTCGGTATTTTGCAGGTGGGCCTGTCTCTCAAGAGCCATGACCCCTCCCAGCGCGCCAACGGTATGCTGACGGTGGCAGGAGGTATCGTCATTACCTTTACTAAGGAGATCCTCTCCCTCATCACCGGCTGAAAAACGCGGCAGGGTGAACGGCATGATACCGTTCACCCTGTTCTTCCCGTAGGAGGTGATTTTGAATGGGAAGTGGAAACTGGATCGTAGACAACTTAAACTCCGCGCTGGAAATGTGGAACGGCAGGCTGGCAGAAATCTGGCAGCTTATCAGCACCTCGCCGGAGTCCTTTAAGGGCGGCGGTGTCTGGAATGCCATCGTGAACATCAACGATGGATTAAAAGCTGTGGGGTATGCGCTGTTGGTGCTGTTTTTCGTGATGGGCGTGGTCAAGACCTGCGGCAGCTTTACCGAGATGAAGAAGCCGGAAGTGGCCTTCAAATGCTTCATCCGCTTTGTGCTGGCGCAGGCGGCGGTATCGTGGGGCATGGAGCTGATGACTGGCGCGTTTCGCGTTGCCCAGGGCATGGTGGCGACCATCATGGATTCCTCCGGACTGACGGCGATGTCTGCCACCACATTACCGGATGAACTGGTGAGTGTCATCGAGGATGTGGGCTTTATTGACTCCATCCCCCTTTGGGCGGTGACGCTGTTGGGCTCCCTTTTTATCTGGGTTCTGTCCCTTGTGATGATCCTGACGGTGTATAGCCGTTTTTTTAAGCTCTATATCGCAACGGCCATCGCCCCTGTGCCGCTGGCCAGCTTTGCAGGACAGCCCTCCAGCAGTATCGGCGTAGCCTTTTTGAAAAGCTATGCTGCCATCTGTCTGGAGGGCTGTGTCATCGTATTGGCTTGTGTGATCTTCTCCGCCTTTGCGGCATCCCCGCCCGCCATCGCAGACGATACGCTGGCGGCAGCCACCATCGTGTGGAACTATGTGGGCGAACTGATCTTCAATATGCTGGTGCTGGTGGGTGCGATCAAGATGAGCGACCGCATCATCCGGGAGCTGATGGGCCTTGGCTGATTCAGCGCCACAGCCCCTCTGTGCTGACGGTATCCTCACCGTTCTCCCGTGCTTTGCGAACACGGTAGGAGAAATACTCCATAGCGGCAGCGTCATCCCGTGCCTGCATAACAAGATCGCAGACAAAGCGGATCAGCGAAAGCAGCCAGGACAGCACCACCAGCCCTACAAGGGCGAACAGGATGCGGTCTGCCAGCACGGTATGGGCGCGATACCAACCGTGGAACACCGTCAGCATGGACACGGTGTACAAAAGCGGGATGGTCATCCGTGTCAGCGCGGCGAACCGGGAGAGAAGCGCCAGGACGCCAAGCCCGGCGATCATCAGAAAAGCGATCATGTGTCACGACCTCCTTCATCGGGTTTGTGGCATAGTACCATGACTGCACAGACAAAGCAAGAGTCTGTTCAGCAAAACTCAGAAAAAACTCGGAGGTGATCCATTGGAGGTCCGCATCAACAAAGAAGTACGAAATTACCAGGAGAGTCTATTCTTCGGGCTGTCCCTGCGGCAGTTGCTGTTCGCTCTGCTGGCGGTCGCCGTGGCAGTGGGCGTATATTTCGGCCTGCGCCCTGTGCTGGGGAATGGGGAGATCGGCTGGGCCTGCGTGCTTGCAGCCTTTCCCTTTGCCCTGGGCGGCTTTTTTCAGTATAACGGCATGACGCTGGAACGCTTTCTGCTCGCGTATATCCGCTCGGAATTCCTGTTCCCACGCAGGCTCGTGTTCAAATCGGACAACATATACGCCAAAGCTCTGGAAAATTCAACGATAAAGGAGGCTCTCAAACTTGATTAAAACTCTGCAAAATACACTGAAGCAGGACAAAGAAAGATTTACGGTTCCGAGATCTGTACAGGACATCATCCCCATCCGCCGCATCTGGCCGGATGGGGTCTTTCAATTTGGCAGCAAGTATTCTAAAACACTGCGTTTTAGCGACATCAATTATGCCATTGCCTCGAAAGAGGATAAGACAGCCATGTTTCTCAGCTATTCCGAGCTGCTGAACGCGCTGGACACCGGCTCCACCACGAAGATCACCATCAACAATAAGCGCCTGGACCGGCGCAATTTTGAGCAGGAGATCCTCATCCCGCCCAAGGGAGATGATCTGGACGGCGGACGCAAGGAATACAACGCCATGCTGCTGGATAAGGTGACGGACTCATCCAACAGCGTGGTGCAGGAGCGCTACATCACCCTGTCCGTCCATAAAAAGAACATTGAAGAAGCCCGCACCTTCTTCGACCGCACAGCCAATGACGCTGTCTCCCGCCTCAATCACATGGACTCCCACTGTGAGGAATTAGACGCCGTAGAGCGCCTCCACATCCTCCACGACTTCTACCGTGTGGGCGAGGAAAGCGAGTTCCGCTTTGACCTCCGGGAGAACATGAAGAACGGGCGCTCCTTCAAGGACGCCATCTGCCCGGACAGTATGGAATTCAAAAAGGATCATTTTATCATGGGCGGTAAATATGGCCGGGTGCTTTTTTTGAAGGAGTATGCCAGCTACATCAAGGATTCCATGATCAATGAGCTTACCAGCTTGAACCGCAGTCTCATGCTGTCCATTGACATCATCCCTGTCCCTACCGATGAGGCGGTGCGGGAGATGCAGAACCGCCTGCTGGGTGTGGAGACCAATGTGACCAACTGGCAGCGCCGGCAGAACGCCAACAATAACTTTTCTGCCGTTGTACCTTACGATCTGGAGCAGCAGCGCAAGGAGACCCGTGAGATGCTGGACGATCTCACCACCCGCGACCAGCGGATGATGTTTGCCGTGGTGACGCTGGTACATCTGGCAGACAGCAAGGAAGAACTGGACAGCGATACGGAAACGCTCCAGTCTATCGCCCGCAAGCACCTCTGCCAACTCACGACCCTGAACTGGCAGCAGGCGGACGGCCTTGTGACGGCGCTGCCGCTGGGCCTGCGCCGTATCGATGCTCTCCGCACGCTTACCACGGAGGCACTGGCTGTTCTCATGCCCTTTAAGGCGCAGGAGATCTGGGACCGGGGTGGTGTGTACTACGGGCAGAACGCCATCAGCAAAAATCTTATCGTGGCGGACCGCAGGCAGCTTCTCAACGGCAACGCATTCATTCTGGGTGTCTCCGGCTCCGGCAAATCCTTCAGCGCCAAGAAGGAGATGGTGTCTCTGGCGCTGTCCACGCAGGACGATATTATCGTCATCGATCCGGAATCGGAGTACCGCCCCCTCATCGAAGGGCTGGGCGGTCAGGTCATCAATATCTCCGCCACCTCGCCCAACCACATCAACGCCATGGATATGGAGCAGGGCTATGGGGACGGAGAGAACCCCGTGGTGCTGAAATCCGAGTTCCTGCTCTCCCTCTGTGAACAGCTCATTGGGGCAGGCAAGCTGTCTGCCAAGGAAAAATCCGTCATCGACCGCTGCACCGCGCAGGTGTACCGGGACTATATCCGCAGCGGCTATCACGGCGCGGTCCCCACCTTGCAGGACTTCCACGCCGAGCTGCTCCGCCAGCCGGAAAAGGAAGCACAGGATGTGGCGCTGGCCATCGAACTGTTTACAGACGGCAGTCTCAACACCTTTGCCAAGCCCACCAATGTGGACACCAATGCCCGTATCCTCTGCTACGATATCCGAGACCTTGGCAAGCAGCTCCTGCCGGTAGGAATGCTGGTGGTGCTGGACAGCATCTTCAACCGCATCATCCGCAACCGTGGGCTGAAGCGCAACACCTGGATCTATATTGATGAGATCTACCTGCTGTTCCAGCATGAATACAGCGCCAATTTCCTCTTCACCCTGTGGAAACGTATGAGAAAGTATCAGGCTTGCGGAACGGGGATCAGCCAGAATATCGAGGACCTGCTGCAGTCCCACACGGCCCGCACCATGCTGGCAAACAGCGAATTCCTCATCATGCTGAATCAGGCGGCCACAGACCGGGAGGAACTGGCGCGCCTGCTGAACATCTCGGATAATCAGCTCTCCTACATCACCAATGTGGACTCCGGGCGTGGGCTCATCAAGTGCGGCAGCGCCATCGTGCCTTTCGTGGATCATTTCCCCAAGAACAAGCTCTACTGCTTAATGACCACAAAGCCCTCGGACCTGGCTGCGTGATAGCCCATGGAGAAAATTAAAGAAAAACCGGCGCTGGGTGAGCGTGTCAAAGAGAAAGCTGTATCCGCGCCAAAGGAACTTTTGCGCAAGGGGCTGGATGACGGCTCGGAGCGTCTGCGGACTCAGCTCCGGGATACCGCCCAGCAGGGGCGGCGGGATGAATATGGCGGCGACGCCATTGAGGACACCGCCGCCAGCGGCCTGCGCCGCGCCGAAAAGGAACTGCTGAAGCAGCGCAAGAAGAAAAGCGCAGAGCAGAGCGCGTCACCCCAGGGTGACGCCTCTGCTCCCAGCTCCAACAGCGACGTGCCGCCTGTCATCCGCACCAGAGAAGCCGAAGCGGCGAGGGTAAGCACTCCGCCGCCGCCTGCGCAGGAACAGGCACGGCAGGCGGCTATGAAGCAGGCAATCAAGACAAAGGATGCCTACATCAGCACTCAAGGCGGGACCGCCGTAACGGAAGTGCCGGAGCCGCAACGGCAGGGCCAGCAGGCGTTCATTCAGGAGCAGGGCCGCAAAGCGTCCCGCCAGCAGGCACAGCGCAGGCAGGCAGAGCAGCGGTTCCGACACCAGGTTGATCTGCGCGGTGATCCGCTGCGTTCGGAAGATCCCACATCCCGTGGGAGAGAGCTACCCAGCAGGGAGAGGATCAAGGAGCGCGGCAGCATCCAGCCGCCGAAGAAGCATCGGCTCCCCGAACCGAAAGCACCGGAGCACGCCGCGGGGATCATGCCGAAAGTCCGTGAAGGGGGCAAATCTGCTGTGTTGTCCGCCGAACAGGCCGTGCGCTCCTCCACCACCCATGCTGCCACGACCGGAACACACATTGCCAAGGAAGCAGCCATGCAGATGGCGCAGCAGCAGCAGACGGCAAAAGCGGCAGAAACCGCGGTGCAGAAAACCGCGCAGGCGGCGGGCCGTGCGCTGCGCTCCATTCTTGCCGCCGCCCGGAGCTTGTTTGCCGTGCTGATGACTGGCGGCAGCACCGTGGTATCTCTGGTGCTGGTTATCTGCCTTATCGGCCTTCTGATCGCATCCCCCTTCGGCATTTTCTTCTCCGGAGAAAACAGCGGTACCGGCTACACCATGCCGGAAGCAGTCAGTGTATTGAACAGCGAGTTCGCCGCCCGGATCGAGCAGATCAAGACAGAGAACCCCTACGATGAACTGGACATGGACAACGCTGGCAGCGCCGCCATGATTTCCAACTGGCGGGATGTGCTGGCTGTTTATGCTGTGCGGACCACCACGGACAACGCTTCACCGGATGAGGTCGCCACACTGACCGAAGAAAAAATGGAGATCCTTCGTGAAATCTTCTGGGACATGAACGCCATCACTTATTGGACGGAAATAGTACCAGGCGGCAAAGATGAAGCGGATACGGTCATTTTGCATATCATCGTCACAATAAAAACGCACCTGCAAATGGCGGATGAATACCAATTCAACACGGAACAGCGCAGATTGTTAGAGGAACTCATGCAGCCGAAATATCAGGAACTGTTCATGGCTTTGACGGGAAGTTATCAGAATATCGAACTCAGCCCGGAGAATGTGGCGAAAATTATGGAGAATCTCCCAGCCGACCTTAGTGCGGAACGCAGGCAAGTTGTGCTGACGGCGTATCAACTCTTGGGCAAAGTCCATTATTTCTGGGGAGGAAAGTCATTGATTATTGGCTGGGACTCCCGCTGGGGAATGCCGATGGAGGTCACAGCCGAGGGCAGCTCCACCACCGGCACTGTGCGGCCCTTCGGACTGGATTGTTCGGGAATGGTGGATTGGGTATTCTACAACCAGAGCGGCGGACAATATGTCATTGGGCATGGCGGTGGGGCCACTGCGCAGCACAGCTACTGTACGCCTATTGCTTGGAGTGACGCCCAGCCGGGAGACCTTGCCTTTTATCCGGGTGACAGCCATGTCGGCATTGTTTGCGGCTTTGACAGCGGCGGTAATATCATGATCATCCACTGCGCCAGTGGCGCGAATAATGTGGTGGTGACTGGGAAGATCGGCTTCACCTCGATTGGCAGGCCAGAGTATTTTGCGGATTGAGAAATGTGCGCATGGAGATGAGTTCATAGTTGATTGCTATCATGCTCCATGATATACAGAGAAAGGCAGGGAGCCTCAATAGAGGCTCCCTGCCGCTTGGGTTCTTACTTGCCCTGATAGGCTCTGAAAAGGAAAGTAACGATTTGTGCGCGGGTGCAGCTATTGTCCGGCCCGAACAGCCCATCACCAATGCCGTTTGTGACGCCGTTCTCCACGGCCCACGCCACAGCGTTTGCATAGTAGCTATCGGTAAGAACATCGCTGAACTCTGCCTTGCTATCGACCAGCTTACCAATGGCACGGAACAGGAAAGTCACGCTCTGGGCACGGGTGCAGGTCGTGTCGGGGCTGAACTTGCCGTCACCGGTACCGGTGGTGATGCCCTCGCTCAGCGCCCAGCGGACAGCTTCGGCGTAGTACGCGTCCTCGGCAACATCTGTCATGTTCATAGCGTAATTCACCACGGGAGAACCGGCCGCACGCCACAGGAAGGTGACGATCTGTGCGCGGGTGCAGGGCTGGTTCGGTCCAAAGAGGCCGTTGCCAATACCGCCGGTGATGCCCTTCTTGGCGGCCCACTTCACAGCCTCATAGTAGTAGGCGTCGGTGGAAACGTCCGCGAAGTTCAGCGTCTCGATCTCAGCGAATTCCGCAGAAACCGTCACCTTGGAGGCGGGCATGGTGAAGGTAAACTTGCCGTTGCCCTTGTCCTTCACCTTGATCTTGCTGCCGCTGGCGTCCTTCACGGTCAGGGTGTCCAGCTCATAGCCGCTGTCGGGCTTGACGGTGATGGTCACGGTATCGCCCTTGGAGGCGTTCTTGGGGCTGACGGTCACATCGCCGTGCTTGACAGAGGGCGCGGAGACATCATAGCGTCTGGAGGAAGAGCTGGAACCGCCGCCGGAGCTGGGCGCAGAGTAGCTGACCGTCCAGACACCGTTCGCGGTGCTGCTCACATAGTAATTGTTTGCCAGAGCGCCGGAGGGGTCTGTCAGATACACGCCGGAGGTCAAGCCGGATTTTGCAAGAACCGTATAGGTATAAGCGCCCTCGCTGCCAGCGCGCTTGACGATGTTGGTGTTGCCGTTGCCCACAACGTGAACGCTCGGGTCGCTGCTGAACGTGCCGCCGGTGATGGAGATGGTCTCGCTGCCCGGGCCGCCGCCCTTCTGAATTTCGCCATTGAAAGAGCCATTTTTGATATTGATAACAGCTGTTGTGTCAGTTGTAGCATCAGCGCGAACAACACCGGTAAATGTACCGTTCTCAATGTTGATCGTACCGCCGGAGTTGTAAACATAGGCAGCATACGGAGCGGTATAGGTGCCGCTCTTTACAGTGGCGGTGCCGCCATACTGAACAGCCACCGCACAATTCAAGTACGTGCCATCTCCAGTTCTGATATCCGTAACTTTGATCTCGCAATTTTCCAATGTTGCATTGCTTCCAACCTGCACGCAGCCGCCGTATTTTGCGGTCAGCTTCATGTCGGTGAACGATGCGGTCTTGGTTTCAAAAGCAGCGCCCAAGAATGCATTGATACCAGTGATGTTATAGGTGCCGCCGGAGACAATGACCTCACCACAGCCGGAAGCCTTCACAACGCGCTCGTCCGTCTCGGCGCTGACATTGTTCAGGACCAACTTGCTCTCACTGCCCACCGTAAACAATGCAGTGTAGTGGTAGTTGTCGCTTGCGCAGGTGCTTCCGGTGTAAGATCCGCCGTTAATCGTCACTGTAGAGCCGGCAGAACCTTCGCGAAGGTCAACAATTCCCCAGACTTTCGTCTCCCATTCGGTATTATGCGTGTCTCCCATCTTCATGCCGCTTCCTGCGGTCATGCCGTTGATGGTCAAGTTTACATTTTTAGCAGTGACCCAAATCGCACTGTTTTTCTCATCCTTAGATTCACTTCTATCCGATGCCGTCGCAGCAGTCAGTACATGACCGTTCAGATCAAGCGTCATGCTCTTCGTGACTTCAATCGGCTTTATAACGGTCACATCCTTCAGCAGCGTGACGGTCGCGTTTTCGTCAGCGGCGGTGATAGCGTCGGGGAGGGTGGTGTACTCCTTTGACCCGATCATAGCGACCGTATCCTCGTTCGGCTTCACCCAATGACCCTTCGAAACCTCCACAAGCACTTCGTTGGCGCTCTTGTTAACAATATCGCCGTAAGCAGTACCGGCGGCAACGACCTTGTTGTCAATGATCACAAGACCGTCTGTGCCGACCTCTTTACGGCCGAAGATGCTGTCTTCGGGCTTTTGGGTGCCTGCATTTTCCTGCATCAAGATATTCTGGCTTGCGGAAGTAGCAGCGTCAACGGTGACCTGACCGACATTCGCCGTGCCGACTAGATCGCCGACGCGCCAGCTCTTTCCCGTCTCAGTGCACTTCAGAGTGCTGTCCTTTACAGTGCAGCCCGTGATGGTGTGGTAGGTGGCGGGATTCGCACCGGCGTGACCGATCAGGCCGCCGACAGAGCCCTTCGCCTCAATCGTCACATTCTCGACGGAGCAGTTTGTAAGCGTGACCTTGGTATCGACCGGGCCGTCGTTCTGGTTGTTATAGCCGGATGTCCAGCCAATCAGACCGCCGACGCGCGCGCCGCCGGTGCTGACAATTTTGCTGTTCTTCAGATGGCAGTTATCCAGTTCGATTCGAGTCATGGAATCCACGCAGTTGATAAATGCGCCGATTCCCTGATTATTCGTTGTGTCGTTGATATCCGCACCAGCAATGGTCAGATCCTTGATCACAATGCCGGATTTGCCCGCAAAGCCGCCCGCAAACAAGGGGGCGCTCAGGCCGGTGATGGTCTTGCCGTTGCCGTTCAGGGTGATGACGCCCTGACCATTGTATCCATCCACACCCACCGGCGTCCAGTTCTTACCGGTCATATTGATGTCGTCCAGCAGCTCGATCACGGTGTCGCCGGTTTTGTTTGCGGCCGCAAAGGCGTCGGCGAGGGTGGGATACTCGGTATCGCCGATTTTGGCAACATACGACATTTTAACCTCGCCTGTGGTCGCGTCAAAATTTGCACCAGGCGCAAGGTAGTCATTGTTGATTCCTCCGGGGAACGTACCGGCTGTGATGTTGAACTCGTTCTTGGCGGCTTCGGCATCCATTTCGGCTGTAATATTAAAGTCACCGCTGATGCCGGTGCCGTTGGCCTCGATGGTGACTTTCTGCTCGTCCGTAGAGCCTTCAATGTCCTTCTGAAGCAGGCCCTTAGTGCAGTCCGTAGCGGTCACAGTCGTCAGCGTGATATTCGTAGGCTTGGAAGCAACGATAGCCGCCTTTTCAGTCAGACCGTCAAAGCTCGTGTCCGTGACCGTCACCGTGGGCGCAACACCCAAATCCCCCTCGTTGTAGGTCTTGATGCCGCGCGTGCCGGTGAAGGTGCTGCCCTTCACTTCGGTATTGCCGCCGTAGTTCCAAAGATTATAGTTGGCACTGTTAGTAAACTGGCAGTTGTTGAACACCGTCTTGCCGTACTGGTTGTTGCACACGCCGTTGGGGAAGGTGCAGTTCGTGTAGGTCACGGTGTTTTCTGCCCTGCCGGTGCTGCGGAGCCAGCAGGTGAAGTATTTGGTGCCGTGTCCATAGTCATTAGCATAGGTCGGATTTTCTTTGCTCAGTATTAGGTCTGTAAAGCTAACGTCGATGTCATAGCTCTGATCAGCCAGAATCGCTACGCCTTGGGTGATGCAGATTTCCGCATCTTCGGTTTTACCAACAAACTTGACCTTGCTAAGCGTGGTCAGGCCAGCCTTTGCGACCTGCACCCAGCCGGTATCAGTCACATCAACCTTACCACTGATCTCATAGGTGATGACGCCGCTTTCGTCAGGCGCCGCCTCATTGACGGCGTCGCTAAACGAACTATAGCTCGTCCCCCTTACCTTGATCGTTCCAGCGCCTGTCGCCTCGTCCGCCAGGGCAGCCGTCGGTAAGAGCGACAGCGCCATCGCGAGGCATAGTAAAATGGATAGCAGCTTATGTTTCATAATGATCCTCCTACAATGTATATTCTCCGCGGCTCCCCGCAGTTTGGGCACTTATTTTTACCGGCTCCGCCGGAAGTTCACTTAAAATTGCTGTGCATCGGTCCAATGGTCTGCCCGCGCAGATCGGACAGCCACAGCGCTGTTTTCCTGTACGGCTGCTGATGACCGATTTCCACGCATGGCCGTTTTCACACAGCCACCATGCCTTCCGGCCGCTGCCGGGCGTTACCTGCTGCGGCGTGAAACTGCCGTTAAGGGTCGGATGCCACTGCGATGCGATCACCGGCTCCTTGGTCTCCAGATCATTAAATCCCGGCAGGACCTTGCGGTTGGTGCAGTACGGACAATCGCTTTCCCTGTTCACACGGTGGGCGATAACCTCACAGAGCCACCACACGCGGCGATTGGAATATGCGCTCACCGCCTCCGGCGTCAGCGCACCGTTCTTTTTCCGATCCCACTGTTCAGCAAGCTGCGGATGCAGCGAAGCGAGATCATTGAATCCGGACAGGACCTTTTGTCCCGCGCAGAACGGACAGCCTGCGTTTGATGTGACGCGGCTGGCAACGCTCGCCTGCCAGCTATGTCCTTTCGGACACCTCCACCAGACCTTCTGGTGTGCTCCCGGCATGACCTGCGTCGGCAGCAGCGGAGAATTCTTTTCCGTGTCCCACTCCGAAAGCAGATCAGGAAATTTTGCCGCCAGAGAGTTTTCCTCCGGCAGAACAGCGCGGCCCGCGCAGACGGGACAGCCCGTTCCCCGCACGCGGATTCTGACTTCGGAACGATAGGAATGGCCTTGGGGGCATCGCCACCATACCTTTTGGTGGCTTCCGTAGGTCACATCCTTCGGCGTGAGCGGAGCATTGCGTTCATCGTCCCATTGTGCCAGCAGGTGAGCTTGTTCATGCCCGGCGCAGAAATCGTACAGAGACGGACGGATTGCCGCTCACCTCCCGCAGAATAGTTGGCCGCCTGCAACACAGGCGGAAGGGCCTTTTTTAGCTGATCGTGTATCCGGCACAGTGGCTAAAAAAGTACAGGTTGCCGACCACAGCGATATACACAAAATCTTATACATCTATCATAGCACTCCCCCAACAGAACAGCAATAGGCCAACGGCTTAAATCCGACTAAAAAAACGTACTTTTTTATCCAGTCTTCTTCTTCGTCTGCGTTTTCTTAACGATTTCTTTACACCCGTCATCCTGAGCCCAGAGCAAAAAGCTCCGGTGGGTGACGCCCAGCAGTTTTCCTGCTGCCCGTGCGGACAGCTCGCCGCGCTCCCAACGTGCTTTGACTTCGCCGAACCCTTCCGGCAGCACCTTGCGGGGCCTGCCAAATTTCACGCCACGCGCCTTCGCTGCGGCGATCCCTTCCGCCTGCCGCTGGTGAATGAATTCGCGCTCTGTCTGCGCCACATAGGATAGCAGCTGCAGCACGATGTCCGCGATCAGCGTTCCGGTGAGATCCCGGTTCCGCCGTGTGTCAAGCAGAGGCATATCCAGCACGACAATGGCCGCACTCTTCTCCTTGGTGATAATGCGCCATTGCTCCAGGATCTCTTCATAGTTTCTTCCGAGACGGTCGATGCTCTTGATCACAAGTGTGTCGCCGTCTTTCAGTTTGCGCAGCAGCCGCTGGTAGCTGCGGCGGTCAAAATCCTTGCCGGACTGCTTGTCCACAAAAATCGCCCGGTCCGTTAACCCGAATTCCCGCAGGGCGATGAGCTGACGCAGTTCATTCTGCTCCTTGGTAGAAACTCTTGCATAACCGTATTCCATGTGCTGACCTCCCAATTTATCGGTGGATAAATTGTAAGCCAGGTGCCGGCCACATGGGCAATATAGTGCTATATCACTATATTAGCACATATTTTTCAATTAGTGAAGTATCACTAATAACCTTTTCTCAAATAATTTACCATAGTGATAAATCGTCATGGAGGTTTACACTATGGATACTCGGGAAACTGTTGCACTTCGCATCCGCCAACTTTGCGCAGAACGAAAAATTACGCCGAACGGGTTAGCAAATCTATCTGCTGTTCCTCAGGCAACCATCAAGAGTATCCTTAATGATGAAAGCAAAAATCCGGGCGTCGTGACGATTAAGAAGCTTTGTGATGGTCTTGAGATCACCCTCGGTGAGTTCTTCTCCACACCTGAATTCGATATGCTGGAACAGGAAATCAAATGAAGCCTCTTTCTCAGCCTCTACCGCCAGCGCTCCTCCATTTTTCGCGTAGAGTACACGCATAGTGCGTGAACTCTACGCTCTATAAGGGGTATTCTCTCTTTTTCGCGGAAAATCTTTCATCCGCTGCTGCGTTTGACGGTTACACATTGCCGCCGCGCCTTTTCTCATTTGAATGGAGTGCTGCTACATGAAAAATGAATCCCAATACGGCCTGCTGCTATTACAGCGGTATCTGTATGAGCATACGGATGACCAGCATCCGGCCTCTGTGGCGGATATTCTTGCCTTCTGGCAGGAGTGTGGCATTCAGGCGGGGCGCAAGAGCGTATATTCCGCTATTGAAGTCTTGCAAAGCAGCGGTATGGACATCGTATGCGTCAAAAGCACCCAGAATCGATATTTCGTGGGGGAGAGGCTGTTTGAACTGCCGGAGCTGAAGCTGCTGGTGGACGCGGTGGAATCCTCCCGCTTTATTACGGCCAAAAAGAGCGAGCGGCTTATTGAAAAGTTGGGTAAGCTCACCAGTGAATCTCATGCCCGCCAGTTGGATCGGCATATTTATATGGAAGGTACCGCCAAACCGGAGAATGAGTGCATCTATTACAGCGTGGATGAGATCCATAACGCCATTCAGGAAAAACGGCAGATCACCTTTCAGTATTACGAATACACCCCGCAGAAAGAAAAGATACTCAAGCATAACGGTTACCGCTATCAGTTCAGCCCGTATGCCCTTATCTGGAGCCGAGATTGCTATTATGCCGTAGGCTGGTCGGAAAAGCACGGAAAGATTGCACAATTTCGGGTGGATCGCATGACGGCAGTCGAACCGCTGGAACATACGGCAGTCCAGACACCGGACTTTGATCCGGCGGAGTATGTCCGCAAGGTGTTTGGGATGTACCCGGACAACCTCTGTACCGTAGAGCTGCTGTGCGATAATGAGATCATGCGCAGCGTCATCGACCGCTTCGGTGAAAATGTGCAGACGGAAACTGTGGATGAACAGCATTTCCGTGCCACAGTCGAGGTCGCGCCAAGCCCTCCGTTCTTCAGTTGGGTCTTTACCTTTAGCGGTAAGATTCGCATCGTCAGCCCAGCAGCAGTGCTGGAGGAAATGCAGGATATGGCAGCGTGGCTGAAATAACTTCTGGATGGTGTTCCCTGCGGGGAACACCATCTTTTTCACGTCTTGCCAATCGAACGAATGTTTGCTATACTGAGGCTACAGTGTTTCCAGAGAAGAGAACACGGATAGGAGGTGAGTTACTTGGAACAGACATTCGGCAGCTTCGTTCGAGAGAAACGGCAATCTATCGGATTGTCCCTGCGCACACTGGCGGCAAAGCTGGATCTGTCGCCGGTCTATCTGAGCAACATTGAGAACGATCGCAGACCGGCGCCGACGCGCGCATATTTGGAACGGTTGGAGCAGGAACTGCATCTGAACAAGGTGGAAACCGAGCAGATGCTGGATCTTGCCGCCAAGTCTCAGAACAACCGTGTATCCGCAGACTTGCCGGACTACATCATGGATCGGGAGATCGTCCGGGCCGCGCTCCGCACGGCGAAGGAGGCAGACGCCACAGACCAGGAGTGGCAGGAATTTATCGACCGGATTACCCAGCGCGCAAAGAAATCCAAAGAGGGCGGTGAAATAGACGCATGAAAAAAGCATATTACCGCGAACAGGCGCTGGAGCGGATCGCCCGCGATGTGATCACCGCCTATGACCCCAGACTTTATTACGGTTCCCCCGCAGCCATTCCCATTGAGGACATCATCGAGGCACAGGGGCTGGTGCTGGAGTATCAATATCTGCGGAATAATGGGCGGGTTTTGGGCGAGACCATCTTTGACGACGGTCTCACAGCGATCTATGACTGGGAAAACCACCGCTATGACCTTCTTCCCGTCAAGGGCGGCACCATCCTCATCGACTGTTCTCTCTGCGAAGAGGAAGCATCTACCGGGCGGCTGCGCTTTACCTGCGCCCATGAGCTGGGGCACTGGCTGCTCCATAAGAAACAGTTCAGCGGAACCGGCGAAAACGCGGCGCTCCGTTCCGGCGATGAGAGCGACAACACATTGGAAGTGCAGGCGAACCTGCTGGGCTCTATCCTTCTGCTGCCGCTGCCGCAGGTCAAGCGCTGTTTCTATCAGCTGCGCTCCGGACGGACGAACCAACAGCTGGTGACGGATATGGCAGGTATCTTTCAGGTATCCAAACAGGCCATGCGCATTCGGTTGGAGAACCATAACCTGCTGTAAAAAATTTTCATGTACTGTTCTCAAAAAAGAGAACAGAGAAAGCGAGGCGCTATGTCAAAAACCAATTCCCTGCGCTGTCCGCTGTGCGGCAAGGGCCGTATCGCGGATATCCCCAGCGGTGCGGAGCAGTCTCAGTACAAGCTGTTTGCGCTGCACAGAGCGGAACACCCTGACCTGATCGCCAAATGCCCCAAGTGCGGCGAACAGATCGGCATCACGGTGCTGATACCGGATGCTCACCCCCTGATCCACACGCCCATCCCCTTTATGGGATATGTTCAGGCATAAATTAAAAATCCAATTGATATGACTTCGTCAAGCGCACCAGCCACCCATCATCGAATATGGGAACATTGAGTTAGGAGCCTTACAAGTAGCTTTTCAGCTATGTGTAAGGCTCTTTTTTTGCGCCTTTCTTCGGCTGAAAAGCGGAAAGGCACACAATGCGCAGACGCTGGCAGCCCTATATCGCTAAATATCCGTGACCCCATCTCAGACATTTCAAAAAAATCTGAGATTGGAGTCATGAATCATGAAAAAATGGCAGGAAGAACGCAACTATCGGCGCGTTCGAAGCGAAGGTGGCGAAGTCATCGCCAATATCATCACTGTAGACGGTATGGACGTAGAGGTGCCGGAGGATGTCTACCTCGCCTATGCGCAGGCAGACCGCAGGGAGCGCTATATCACGGAGGAACAGTCCTCCGGCAAACTGCTCTCTCTGGAGCAGATGGAGGAAGATGCGCTTTTGCCGGACTATGTCGGAGCAGAAACGGCCCCCAGCGCCGAAACGGAGGCACTGGAGCGTGAGGATCTTCGGAATCTGGCAGAACAGAAGCAGATCCTTTTGCTGGCGCTGCTGTCACTAAAGGATACCGACCGGGAACTCATCAACGCCCTGTTCTTCGACGGCGCATCCACACGGGAATACGCCCAAAGAATGGGCGTCAGCCAGCGGGCGGTCATCAAGCGGAGAGACCGCATCCTGCGGGATCTCAAAAAGTTTTTTGAAAATTCCTCGAAATAAGGGTATTCACCGAACGCAATTTTCGGGAGGACAGTGAGGGGCTCCGAATGCCCCTCGCTGTTCCTTGAAAATTGCATACCAGCAATACGGATAACCACCCGGACAGAAGAGCGAGCCGCGCAGTGTGCGCCACGACCCGCGGGAAGCCTTGCAGCTTCCCGCAGCGAGCGATTATACCTGCGCAGGGTCGGCGTTGGCAGCGCCGCCCGCAGAGACGCTGTCCGGGCAGATAATGAGACACAATGCACTGGCCAGCATGAAGAGGCTGGGCTGCTCCGGGATTGAAAGCAGTAGAGATCCCGGAAATACGCCCGTGAAGGTCTTGCCGGACCTTGTCCGTATTGTTCCCTTTTCCCACCGGGGCGCGCGCTGCAAATACGGTGGAAACGAAAACAAAGCATGACAGGAAAAGAGGTAATTATCGGATGAATACCAATGACAACAGGTTGAAAGCCCATAAACTGATCGACCATATTTTTCAGGACCTTCTTCCCGCCCACGGTATGGCACAGCGCCCGGAGCAGATCCAATTGAGCCACCGGATGCTGGACGCCATGCAGGACGGGAGGATCGCCCTGTGCGATGCCGGGACGGGCATCGGCAAGACCTACGCCTATCTGGCGGCTGCCACGGCAGCGTCTGCTTTCCCGACAGGGCAGATCGCCCGCCCCATCATCATTTCCACTTCCAGTATCGCGCTGCAAAACGCGGTGCTGACGGAGTATCTGCCGCTGCTGTCCTGTGTCCTAATGGCGGACGGGATTCTTACCAAGCCACTGAAAGCGGTCATCCGCAAAGGCAAAAGCCATTATGTCTGCGACGAGCGGCTGGACAGGCGGCTGCGTCAGGTATATCCTGCAAAGAAAAATCCGGAAGCGCTGACGGCGCTCCGGACTCTTAGGGAAACGCTGGACATGGACAGAGTTTCTCATCTCAGCGGCTATGACCGGGAGCGTGTCTGCGTACCGCAGGTCTGCGACTGCAAGCAGAGGGACTGCCGCTATCAGCGGTTTCTCAAAACCTGCGACAGAGGTCAATTCCTGTTTCAAATCTGCAATCATAATTTGCTGGTGGCAGACGCCATCCACCGCAGCGAGGGAAAACGCCCTATCTTCCCGGAGCACAGCATCATCATCGTGGATGAAGCCCATAAGCTCCCGGAGACCGCACAGCAAATGCTGGGTGTGACGTTGGCGGCCGAAGAGATACGAAACCTTATCCTTCAGCTGAAAGAGGAACGGTACTTACTGGCGGCAGAAATGCTGGAGGACAGCACCGGTCCTTTGCTGCGCAAGCTGGCGCAGCCCAGAGAGGAAGCGGAGCCGGTGGAAGCCTGTTTGCGATTGCTGACCGCGCCATCCAGCACACTGCCCATCATCCAGCGGCAGATCGGCAGCCTGCTCTCCCCGCTGGGAAGCTGCCAGCTGAATACGGTGCTGGACGCGGTCAGGCTGTTCACCAGTCCCCAGACAGATATGATTTTTTACACTGCCGAAGATGTCAGTACAGGCGGCGCCATGCTGTGCGCCGCGGCTGATGACATCACGCAGCGAATGAAAAAAATCCTGTGGCAGCCGGACCAGGCGTTTGTTCTGACCTCCGGCACCATGGCGGTGGGCAGCGATTTCCGCCGTTTCAAAACACAGGCGGGATTGGAGAAGGGACACCGTGTCATGGAATCCGTTTCTCCATCCCCCTTTGACTACCGGAACAACTGCCTGCTCTACCTTCCGCAAAACCCGCCCCGTCAGAGAGCGGAGGATACGGATGTGTACTTTGATGAGTTGACTACCGAGCTCGTCGGACTCATCAACGCAGCTTCCGGTCACGCGCTGGTGCTCTTTACATCCTACGCAGCCATGTCGGCTGTGAAGGAGCGGCTGCGGGAGGCATCCCTTCCATTCCCACTGCTGACGCTGGGCCGCAACGCGCCCCACATCATTAAACAGTTCCGGCACACGCCGGGAGCGGTGCTGCTGGCCACCGGCGCGGCATGGGAGGGCTTTGATTTCCCCGGCGACTGTGTGTCTCTGCTGATCATCCCGCGTCTGCCTTTCGCCTACCCAGACGCACGAAAGGAACGGGAATTGGAGAAGTATTCTTCCCTTCGCGCATTCATCCGTGAGGTAGCTGTACCGGAGATGCAGATCAAGCTGCGTCAGGGCTTTGGACGGGCCATCCGCACGGAAAGCGATACCTGCGTCATCGCCATTTTGGATGAACGGGCCTGCCGTGGCCGCAGATACGCCCAGGCTGTGAGGGAGGCATTGCCGGAAATGCGGAGGACTGGCAGCCTGCGGGAAGTGACAAAGTTCCTGCGGGAGAAAAAGCCGGAGAGCTATTTTGAGGTAGAAAGATGATCGACGCAAAGAAAGAATTGCAGTATCGGCTGGCAGTCAGGATGCTGGAGCATCTGGCGGAAATCGGCCTGCTGAGCGCGGAAGAACTGTCTTACGCCAAGAGACTGGCCAGAGAGAAATATTCCCCGCAGACTGTTTGGGAATAGTGCTGGATATTCTGCGGATCGTGTGGTAGCTTGTGTGTTGACAAAAAAGATACAGGGAAGTGAAAAACATGGCACAGGTAAAAATCATCGCGCCGCAGACGCGGGAAGCGGAACATCTGCGGGTGGCAGCCTACTGCCGGGTCAGTTCGGACTCCAAGGATCAGCGGCATTCCTACGCCGCCCAGATCCGCAATTATACGGAAGAGATCGCCCAGCATGACGGCTGGGAGCTGGTGGATGTGTATGCCGACGAAGGGCTGACCGGCACCCGGATGGATCAGCGGGATGACTTCAACCGCATGATGCGGGACTGCCGGAAGGGTAAGATCGATCGAATTCTGGTGAAGTCCGTATCCCGCTTCGCCCGGAATACCAGAGACTGCCTGTCCGCCCTACGGGAGTTATCCGCCATGGGCGTCAGCGTCCGGTTTGAAAAAGAAAATATCGACACGAAAACGCTCACCACCGAACTGATGGTGAGCGTTTCCGGTTCTCTTGCCCAGCAAGAATCCATCTCCATCTCCGCCAATCAGAAGATGAGCTATCAGCGGCGGATGGAGCGAGGGGAATTTATCACCTGCACCGCCCCTTACGGATACCGAATCGTAAATAAGAAAGACCTTGAGATCGTCCCGGAGGAAGCCGCCACGGTGCGCTGGATCTTCGACGCATACCTCAAGGGACGCAGCTCCGGATGGATCGCGGAGCAGCTGACGGCGAAAGGCAACCCCTCCCAGTCCGGCGCGGAATGCTGGAGAGAAACGGGGATTCGATACCTGCTGACCAATGAAAAGTACATCGGAGACGCTCTGAGTCAGAAATCCTACAGCTGCGGTTTCCCCTTCGTGCAGAAACGAAATCACGGGGAACGCCTGCAATACTACACGGAGAACTCCCATCCAGCTATCATCGACCGAGACACCTTTGAGCGGGTGCAGGTACTGCTGCAAAAGAAAGCGCAGAAAGAGAAAAAGCGCAGAGAAAAAAGCCCCCTTGCCTTAAAAATCGTTTGCGGGAACTGCGGGACGGTGTTTCAGCGCCGAAGCAGCCAGAGCGGATATGTGACCTGGGTCTGCCGAACCCACGACCGCCACGCCGCGGACTGCCCTGTAGGACGCATCCCGGAAGCGGAGATCCATGCCGCCTTCCTGCGGATGTACCACAGGCTCAAAAGCAACGCGGACATCATTCTGGCCCCGGCCCTCCGGCAGCTGAACACGCTGGACACGATCCTGCGGCAGAATCATCCGCAGGTGCTGGCCATCAACCGGGCCATCGCGGAAGCAACAGAAGAAAGCCATAAGATCAGCACTCTGCGGGCCAATGGTTTGCTGGACGCGGATATCTGCGCCGCCCGCATGAATGCCATCAGCGCCAGACTGACACAGCTTCGCGGGGAGCGGCGCAGGCTGACAGAGAACGAAGCGATAGACGAAACGATGGATGCGCTCCGCAAGGTGGAGCAGACGCTTCTCAACGGACCGGAACGGCTGGACGGCTTCGATGAAGAGCTGTTCGAACATCTGGTGGAGAAGATCATTGCAGAGTCTCAAAACCGTATCCGCTTCCGGCTTTACGGAGGCTTGGAGCTGACAGAACAATGGGAGGTGGCGGCAAGATGATCAACCGCAAGGTGTTATACGGGTATCAAATCCGAAACGGCGCGTTGGAGATCGTGCCGGAGGAGCAGCGGGCCGTCAGTATGGTCTTTACGCTCTATAACGCCGGGGCTTCCTATCAGGCCATCTCGGACGCCTTGAACCGGCAGGGTATTCCGTATTGCCGGGAAGTGCCGCTCTGGAACAAGCATAAGGTAAAGCGCCTTTTGGAAAATCCCCGTTACACCGGTAAGGAGGGATACCCCATACTGGTGGAAGCGGATATTTTCCAAGCGGCGCAGGAAAAGACGGCGGAAAAGAATGCCAGGAAGCAGTCCCACGGAGAGAAGCCTGCCATTGCGCGGTTGACTCCATACTTCCGCTGCACCTGCGGCGGGAAGATGACCCGGCTGGGTGGCGGCTGGCAGAACAGCGGCAAGCTGTATCTGAGATGCGAAGGCTGCGGGAATACCGCGGTCATGGACATGGATGCGACGGTAAACGGGATCGTCCGTCAGTTCCGGGACCATGAACAGCCCAGCTGCACCGCCTACACGCCCTCTGCGGAGGTCATGCGGCTGGACAATGCCATCAACCGGGGGCTGGAGCAGCCAGACTCGCCGGAAGCGGTGATGGCGCTGATCCTGCAGGGCGCGGCAGCGCGGTATGCCTGCTGTCCAGAGCCGTCTGCCGAATCTGAGCCGTCAGATAGTCTGACAGAGGCGGATTGGAGACGCTTCCAACGAGCGGTTTCCCATATCACCATCTCACAGGATACCGAAGTAATTCTTATATTTACGGATAAAAAAGCGACAGGAAAGGACGAATGATCCATGGAAGCGACAGCAGCCACCTTAGAGCGGCGGGTGCGGGTGATCCCCGCAACCAGAAAACCGGAAGAACTGCACAGAGACCATGACGGAAAAATGCGCGTAGCGGCCTACTGCCGCGTCTCGACGGACAGTGAAGAGCAGCTCAACAGCTATGAGGCGCAAAAGACCTACTACACCCAGAAGATCCAGGACAGCCCGGATTGGGAGATGGCAGGAATCTATGCCGATGAGGGCATCTCCGGCACCAGCCTGAAAAAACGGACGCAGTTCAACAAGATGATCACCGCCTGCAAGCGGGGACACATCGACCTCATCATCACCAAGTCCCTCTCCCGCTTTGCCAGAAACACGGTGGATTGTCTGGATACGGTGCGGCTCCTGAAAGCAAACGGCATTGGGGTGTACTTCGAGAAGGAAAACATCAACACCCTCACGGAATCCAGCGAATTTCTCATCACCCTGTTCAGCGGCTTCGCCCAGGCGGAATCCGAGTCTCTCAGCAAGAATGTCGCATGGGGAAAGCAGAAGAGCGCGGAGGCGGGAAAGGTCACCTTCCAGTACAAGAAGATGCTGGGATACCGGAAGGGGGCGGACGGACAGCCGGAGATCGTACCGGAGGAAGCGGAGATCATCCGCCGCATTTACCACAGGTATCTGGACGGCTGCACCCTGGGACAGATCAAGCGGGAGCTGGACGAGGACGGTGTTCCCACCGCACAGGGTGTAGAGCGCTGGTCTCCCTCCATCATCCACAATATCCTGACCAATGAAAAATACATTGGAGACGCCCTGCTGCAGAAAACCTATGTGACGGACTGCATCAACAAAAAGGTCAAAAAGAACCGTGGTGAACGCACGATGTACTATGTGGAGAACAGCCATCCGGCCATTGTCTCAAGGGACCTGTTCAATCAGGTGCAGCAGGAGATGACGCGCCGGTCCAGCAAACGGAAGGTGCTGCAAAAGAGCGGAAAAACGGAACTTGGGAAATACTCCGGCAAATACGCTCTGACAGAATTGTTGGTGTGCGGCGAGTGCGGCTCCCCCTACAAGCGGGTAACGTGGGCCAGAAACGGGAAAAAGCGCATCGTGTGGCGCTGCGTCTCCCGGCTGGAGTTCGGTACAAAATACTGCCAGCACTCCCCAACACTGGATGAAGGCAGGCTGCACAGCGCCATCCTCGCGGCCATGAATGAGTACGCCGCCATCCGGCAGGAGGTCTGCCCCGATGTGCTGGCCATGGCGGAGGAAGCAAAACAGGCGTTATCTCAGGCTGGTGCACGGCTGCTGCAGCTGAAGAAGCGTATGGATGCGGTGAGCCGGGAGCAAAGCGATGTGCTGGATCGGCTGCTCGTCAACATGGCCGATACCGAGCTGAATGCCAGAATGAAAGCGCTGACGGATGAGAAGGAATCCCTTAAGGCGCAGATCGCAGACGCACAGCAGGCAGAGGTCGATCTGGAGGAACAGGCTGCCAGACGCCGGCAGATGTGGGACAGTATCATGGAATGCGCCGCGGGCTACACGGAATTTGACAATGAGCTCGTCCGGCAGGTCATCCAAAAGATCACGGTGGAGGATGCGGAAACCATCCACATCCACTTCCGAGACTCGGATGTGGTGCTGGAACAGGAAGTAGAATGAATAGAAAAGGGAGAAAAGAAATGGCCATTTTTATAACCGGTGATACGCACGGTGATTTCAGCAGGCTCCTGCCTGCAGCATTCCATGAGCAACGTGACCTGACCAAAGAGGATTACCTCATCCTTTGTGGAGACTTCGGCGGTGTCTGGGATGGCGGCGATGCGGAGCAGCAGTGGCTGGACTGGCTGGAGACCAGGTCCTTTACCACGCTGTTCGTCAGCGGAAACCATGAAAACTATGATCTGCTCCGCAACTATCCAATCAGCCAATGGCACGGCGGCTTGGTACAGGCCATACACCCCAGCGTCCTGCATCTGATGCGGGGCCAGCTTTATAACATCTGCGGAAAGCGGATATTTACCATGGGCGGCGCCAGCAGCCACGATATCCGGGACGGCATTCTGGAACCGGATAATCCGGACTATGAGCGAAAGCTGCGGCAGCTCAACGCCGCAGGCGCGCTGTTCCGCGTCAACCACAGGTCATGGTGGAAAGAGGAACTGCCCAGCGTGGATGAATACGAAACTGCAAGGAAAACGCTGAATCAGGCAGGGTGGGATGTAGATTACATCATTACCCATTGCTGCCCCAGCAGTGTCCAGGACACCTTCAGTAGAGGATTCTACCAGCGAGATGCGCTGACAGACTTCTTCGATGAGATTCAGGAACGCTGCCAGTTTAAATACTGGTTCTTCGGGCATTACCATGAGAACATGGTGGTGGAGAAGCGTTTCGTCATGCTGTATGAGCAGATCATCCGCTTAAAATGAGGTTAGAAGAGAACCGCTCCCGATGCGCGCAAATTTGAGCCGACAGTTGACAATCTCGAAAAAAGGCTTTATACTGAATACAGAAAAAGGCGCTACCGGCAAAACGGTCAGCCCCCAATAGTTATATCAAAAGATGTAACCGCTTGGATTAGGCCCCGGGCGGTTACTTCTTTTTATAAACCTGAACGAACAGGCTACAAATACCAATGATGACAAGGCAAAGTTGCAGAACTTCGGATGTACTCATTTGGGCAGCCCCCCTTTCTATAAGATCAGGGGGCAAGAAGCGCCCCTGACAATGCAGGGGGCTAACCGCTTGCCGTTTATCGGTAGCGCCGCATACAGGATAACACAGAAGTCGGCAAAACACAACAATATTATGGAGCGGGTATGGGAATGGACAATGAAAAAGCGCATATGTCAGAGCAGATTCAGGAACTGACACTGTTACTGATGTACCTGACTTCATGGCAGGAAAGCAGCACACCGGGACTTCGCAGGAAACCGCACAAGACTGATGATACGCTGCTGCGTCGATGCTGGAAGGGATATGATTTCTCGATTCTGGAGCGGTTGGAGGAACAGAATCTTATCTGCGGTGAAGGCGGTAAAAAACCGATTGTGTTTACAGCCGAAGGAGAACGGCTTGCCGTGGAACTCATGAAAAAGTATGGGTTTGGAGATTCTAAAGAGGAAGAAGTTTAACGGGGACCATTCCTTTCGCACACAAGGCTGCAAAACCGCAAAGACATTGCGGCGCAAGACTTTGACGGTGGTATCTTTTCTGTCGACACACGACAAAAAGCATCGAAAACTTCGGTTTTCGATGCTTTTTTGTTGCAAAAACGCTGAAAACGGTGTGAGTCAAAATGTGGGTCAAATGCTGACCCACACCGTGACCCACACGCGGAGATGTCCCGATGGATTTGAAGAGTACCGGAGAGGAAGCTTTTGCCTTCTCTCCGGTATTTTTGCGCCTTTTTTCTGCTTACATGACCTGCGCCATGAAGCTGCCCATCGTTTGTGCGGCTTCGTCCTGCTTCTGCCTCGTAGCGTGGGTGTAGGTGCGGAGAGTGAATCCGGCGTCATAGTGGCCGAGCATACTGCTGACGGTTTTGACGTCCACGCCATTTTGCAGTGCCAGCGTTGCGAAGGTATGTCGGAGATCATGAAATCTGATGTGCGGCAGCCCAGCATCCTTCAGGATCTTCTTGTGCAGATTTACGACGGAGTCTGGGTAGTACATCTCGCCGGTTGCCGGCGAGGGGAACATGTAGGGATTCTCAGGATGCTTGCCATGTTCCGCTATCAGCAGATCGACAGCCTCCTGTGGAATACTGACTTTTCTGACCGAAGTCTCCGTTTTGGGACGGGAGAGCGTCAGCTCACCATTGGGATTCTTTACATATTGTTTGTTCACGGAGACGGTGCGGTTCTGAATGTCGAGGTCAGACCAGAGAAGCGCCGTGATCTCACCCTTCCGTAGGCCTGTGACCAGCTCCAGATAAAACATGGAGAGCAGTCCTCGCCTGTCAGCGGCATCCAGATAATCCTTGATGTGCTCAGGCGGAAGAATCTGCATTTCGATTTTTTGAACCTTCGGCGCGATGCAGTCCTCGGTCGGATTGCGTAGGATCAGGCGTTCCTTGACCGCCCGTTCCAAGGCGCTGTGCAGCATGAGATGCAGACTCCGAACCGTGGTGCTGC
>OGMO01000642.1_pt1 | contig 29072 bp, 26 predicted proteins | sample 1573241 | NCBI WGS metagenome assembly OGMO01 (sample SAMEA2581896, study PRJEB24529) | metagenome | biome: Human gut stool | place: China | collected 2011 | reverse complement strand
TACCTATATAAAGGTTAGTTTGTAACGGGACATCAATGATGTCCCCTACACCTGTTAGCCACACTATTGTTATAATAACAGTTATGATAATTCTGCAAATTTTCCTTTAACCACAATCAAAATTAAAAAGACAAACCCCAATTTATACTACTGATTTGTCTTAACCAACAGACAAAATCGAAAAGCAAAAATTTTATATGAAAGTGAAAATAGCCGATAGGGGATACCTATTGGCTATTGTGTTATAAAACTTAGTATTTGACTTAATTTAAATTACTTCTGGGTTTCACCTTTATCGGCTACAAGGGTAACATTGATTGTAGCAGTTTTGCTATTGCTTGGGTTGGAGCTGTCAACCTTACAGATTTCAACATTAATTTTGTCACCGACTTTATGTTTGGCAAGAACTGAATAAACCTGATTAAATGTTTTAACTCTTGTGCCGTCCACCTTAGTAATAATGTTCTTAGGTTTTGCACTTGAATTAGCAAAACTACCGTCATCGGCAATTTCTGTAATCAAGATACCCTGAGGAATACCAAGAGCAGTAGAAGCAGTTTCGTCAACTGCAACACCCACAATACCCAGTCTTACTCTGTTTTCAACATAACCGTATTTAATAATATTGTTTACAACTGTTTCTACAGTATCGGTAGGAATTGCAAAACCCATACCTTCATATGTTGCAGAGTTAATCTTAGCAGTTGTAATGCCTATTACTTCACCGTAAAGGTTACATAATGGACCACCACTGTTGCCCGGATTTACCGCTGCATCTGTCTGAATATATGATACTGTACTGTCGTCTAATGTTCTGTCCTTAGCCGAAACAATACCCTTAGTTAAGCTATTTTGAAAGTCAAGTCCACCGGGATTGCCAACTGCAATAATATCTTCACCGACTTGAAGATGACTTTTCTTAACAAAGTGTACAGGCTTCAGATTTTTACCTTTAATTTTAAGAACTGCAAGGTCTGTACGGGTATCATATCCAACAACATTAGCAGTATATTTTTTGCCATCATTATTGATTACCTGGTATTTGTATGCTGTCTTGCTGTCACCGATAACATGACTGTTTGTAACAATATAACCGTCACTACTAACAATAATACCTGTACCTTGACCCTCAGCATTTTCTTCACTTGAGATTTTATCTTCAAAAGTTAGAATTGCTACTGTAGAGTCGGAAACCTTTTCATAAGCTGATTGTGCTGACTTTTCACCACTTGACTTAGTATCAATAATAATGCCATCAAAGTTTTTGTCTGTGTAGTTCTTTGCAGTATTATTTGTAGTTGTTGTACTGTTTACTGCATTTTTTACAAGGTCATTATAGTATTGGTCAAATGTATAGTCAGAGGTGTAGTCGCCACCTGCAGGGTTTGTAGCTTGTTGTTCATACATATTGCCACTTGTATTGCCCTCAACCTTAACCGATAATCCTTTGCTACCTGTCAATACAGAATAAGCAAAGAAACCACCTGTCATAATAAGTACGGTTACAATAACGGTTATCAGGATTGTTACACCTTTTTTTGAGCTTTTTTTCTGTACAGTAGGTACATTGAATTTACCCACAACATTTTTTTCAATATTTTCTGAGTTGTCGGTAGTTTCAATAGGCTTAGGGTCGCTTAGAAAAGCACTGTTATTCAGCTTTTCTTCGGTAGGCTTTGCAGCTACAACGGTTTTTTCTTTCTTTGGTGTAAAAGAAAATGTATCGTCAGGTCGGTTAGGTCTTTCCTCACCAACAGTAAAGATTGGCATTTCTTTTACAGGTGAAGGCTTTTTATCGGTACAAAATCTGTTAGCTACACCGTTAAAGCCACCATCCTTAGTTTTTTTCTGTAATTCCGGCAATGGCTCCGGAATAGGAGCAGGTGCCGGATTATTTAATCCAAAATCATTATTGTTTTCCATATATATTTCTCTTACTTCTAAAAATTATTTGTTAGGTATCCAGAAAGCAAAACAGGTTTCTTTGTCAATTTCACTGGTAACAGTAATTTCACCACCATGTAGATTGATAATAGTTTTTACAAGGTAAAGACCAAGTCCCATGGACTTTTTGTCCTCACTTCTTGATTTGTCTGTTTTGTAGAATTTATCAAAGATAAACGGTAAATCTTTCTGTGAAATACCCTTACCTGAATTTTTAACACTAAAGTAAAGCTTATCACCTTTACTTTCAGCATGGAAAGTGATTTCTCCACCCTGTGGTGTAAACTTTGTAGCGTTTTCAATTAGGTTATAAAGAACTTGATGTAGTAATGCTTGGTCACCGTAAACAGAAAGACCATCAGCAGTTTCAAGTCCTACAATTTCAATTTTCTTTTCTTCCAGTCTGTCTTCAAATGTTAGAAGAATATTTACAATGGTGGAAATTAAGGAGAATTTAGTTTTGTAAATTGTAGTCTTGCCGCTGTCAATTCTTGCAAGGCTTAGCATTGAGGCAACAAGTCCTGAAAGTCTGGATATTTCTTCAGAAACAATAGTTAGGTAGTGTTTCTGTTTACTTTCCGGAATAGTGCCGTCAAGAATACCGTCAATAAAACCTGCAATAGTGGTCATAGGTGTCTTTAATTCGTGACTTATGTTTGCGATAAAGTCTCTTCTGACAGATTCTTCCTTGTCAAGAGCATCAGCCATATCGTTAAAGGCTCTGGTTAGCTGACCAACTTCATCCTTACCTTTTACAGGAATACGACCGGAAAAGTCACCCTTTGCAAATTTCTTGGCTTGTTCACTCATTTGCTTTAACTGTTTAGATTGAGTGTAAGAGAAGACACCGGCTAATAAGCAAGATACAAGTACAGAAGCCAAAACTGCATAAATAAGGATTTGGAAAATTTGATTAGGTAATCCATTTTCTATTGTATGTTCAGGTACACAAACAAAGATATAACCGGCTATTGCTATATCTTTATTTTTATCTTCGGCTAATTTTAACTTAAAAGGTGAGGCAACAGTTAGCTTTGTGTCACTATAGAAAAAGTCTGTTTTTGTTTCACTTTCGTAATACTGGTCTTTTATCAGTGCATTGGTTACATAAAAAGGCATTTGATAGCCTTTTTTGATGTTTTTGTCCGGCCTTGTAATTTTGTAAACCGTACCTGCTGCATCTGTAATAATAAGATTGTAAGAATTGTTTTTGCTTAAATCAATCATAAGGTTAAAGGTTTCTTGGTCTTTAACTTCAAGCTGACCGTTATTATTTTCCAGAGCTTTTGTGGTTAACAAAACATAGGAATTAAGGTCTTCCTTAGCTTTTTTTAGGTTTCTTGTATCCCAAAACTGATTGACAAAAACCATAAGAAAAGTGCCTAGTATAATAAAGGCTATTAATATGATACCCATTGTTATGGATAGGTATTTTTTAAACAAAGAAATTTTCATTATTTTGCGTCAAACTTGTATCCGACACCCCATACAGTCTTAAGACTCCATTGATCGGATACACCGTTAATTTTTTCTCTTAGTCTTTTAATATGTACATCAACTGTACGGCTGTCACCGTAATAATCAAAACCCCATACTTTGTCCAAAAGTTGGTCTCTTGTAAATACCTTGTTAGGGTTACTTGCTAAATAGTAAAGAAGTTCCATTTCTTTTGGTGGAGTATCAATGTACTTACCGTCAACTCTAAGTTCATAATTAGTTAGGTTTATAGAAAGTTTATCCCAATTGATTTCCTTAACTTTTTCTTTTTCTTCGCTAGTACTTGTTCTTCTAAGTACTGCGTGAATACGAGCAATAACTTCCTTTGCTTCAAAAGGTTTAATAATGTAGTCATCGGCACCTAGTTCAAGTCCCAGAATTTTATCAAAAAGTTCACCTTTGGCAGTTAACATAATGATAGGTCTGTTGCTTGTTTTACGAATTTCCTTACAAACCTGCCAACCGTCCATCTTAGGCAGCATAATATCAAGCAAAACAAGGTCAGGTTGTTCTCTGTTGAAAAGTTCAACAGCCTGTTCACCGTCATTGGCTATTACAACCTGATAGTCATCTCTTTCAATATATAAACGCAAAAGTTCGCAAATGTTGACATCATCATCAACAACCAATATTTTTTCTTTGCTCATTGTTTCCCTCTTTTCGATTTTTATTTCAAAAATCCTTTTCTTTAAAATAGTACAAACTATCCCTTATAACTACATTATAATATAAAATTAGAAAATTTCAATGAATATTATTTAAAATCTGATTTATTTTTAATAAAAAATAACATCACTTGCATTTTACAAGTGATGTTACAGAAGTTTTACTGTTAATTTTCTTCAGCAGTCAGTTCAGCATAAACTTTTTTGAATGTATCAATTACATATTGTGCATCATCAAAGCTCATTTTACTGTTCATTGGTAATGTTAGCTGATTCTTGTGCATATTGTATGCGTTAGGATAATCGGTAATGTCAAAACCCTTTACTTTATAAGCAGTAAGCATTGGTAAAGGCTTAAAGTGTACATTACACATAACACCGTTTTCAGCCATCTTGTGGTAGAATTTATTTCTAAATTCAGCACCTTTACCTAGAAATCTTACAAAGTAAAGGTGACCTGATGAACGGCTGTTCTCATCATGATGATTTAGTACCTGTAGGTTCATATCCTTAAATGCCTCATTGTACATATCAATCATCTTGTGTCTTTTATCAAGAATTTCATCATATCTGCTAAGTTGTGCAAGACCTAAAGCACCCAGCACATCAGGCATATTACATTTATACTGTGTATCTACTACATCATATTCCCAAGAAGTACCATGGTTTTTAGCAAAGGCATCCTTAGTTTGTCCATGTAGAGAAAGTAGCATATATTGCTTATATAGTGCCTCATTGTCAATGCCTTTGTGGTTACGCCAAGTAACTGCACCACCTTCGGCAGTAGTCATATTCTTAACTGCATGGAAAGAAAAGTTAGTAAAGTCAGCTACAGAACCACACTTTTTGCCGTTTCTCATAGCACCAAAAGCATGAGCACCGTCAGCCATAACAATAATTCTGCCAAAAGCATCTTGAATAGGACTGTTAGGCTTGAACAAATCTTTCTTGCTTTCTACAATGTCAAAGATTGTGTCATAGTCACACATAACACCGGCAAGGTCAACAGGAATAATAACCTTAGTCTTTTCGGTAATGGCATTGGCCATTTTGTTGTAATCCATTTCAAATGAATTTTCTTTACAGTCTATCATTACAGGTGTAGCACCAACATGACAGATAACAGAAGCAGAGGCTGTGTATGTGTATGCAGGTACAATAACCTCATCCCCAGGACCTACTCCTAAAATTCTAAGTGTCATTTCGGCACAAGCAGTTTGACTGTTTAAACATACTGCAATATCTGTATTACACCAATTTGCAATGTCTTTTTCAAAGGCTTTTGTTTTTGGTCCGGTTGTAATCCATCCTGATTTTAATACTTCTACAACAGCATCAATCTCTGTCTGTGTAATATCAGGAGGAGAAAAAGGTATATTTCTCATAAATAAATCCTCACTTAATGACAAATTGTCAAAATACCTATATAGGAGTGATTATACTACTATTATTTCCAAGTGTAAAGTAAAGGTATAGAAATATATGTAAAATGTTGCTTTTAGTCGAATATTTATGTGTGGAAATTTACGAAAATATACAAAAAACAGAAGCCTTTTTATGTAAGGCTTCTGTTTTTATAATGTGATATTTTGTTTTGTTTATGTATTTTCTCTTTGCTTTCTAAGGTTAAGATACTTGTTTTTTGTGGCAATTCCACCACGGATATGACGCTCACTTTTATTTATTTCAAGAACTTTTTTTACATCAAGGTATAGCGATGGGTTGATTTTTTGTAATCTTGAAGATACATCTTTGTGAACGGTACTTTTGCTAATGCCGAATTTTTTGGCAGTTTGCCGTACAGTATCTCCACTTTCTGCAATATAATTGCCTAGGGTAACAGCTCGTTCTTCCACAATTCCTTTCACATATTAACCCTCCCTTTAAGGATAGTTAAATTTATGCTATGGGAATTTCTTTTATTACTGTTATTTGCCCTTAATTGTAACTACCGTAACATCAAGTGGATTGAAAAATCTTGGAATACCTCTTGAGGTGTTTAGTCCGGAAGTGATGATTAGGTTAACATTTTTTTCTTTAAAGTAGCCTTTGGTGTATTTTGGAAAGTAACCTTGTTCCGGAGCATATACACCACCGACAAATGGAATTCTAATTATGCCACCATGAGTATGACCTGAAATCATTAGGTCAATGTTGTAGTCTTTAAATGACCAAGTGTAGCACTCAGGCTTATGACAAAGTAAAATTGAGAAATGACTGTTATTCTCTTGCTTTAGATAGCTTTGAAACAGCTTATTTTCATCATTATTATAGTCAGGTGCATAGTATTCAAAGAACGGATAGTCCTTTATACCTGCTATTGTTAATTTATCACCTGACTTAGTTTTGTAGTCTACCATTTTATTGTCTAGTAGAGTAATACCTGTTTCAGAAATTTTCTTTTCAAATGACTTTAGTTTATCTTTTAGTCCTACTTCGTGATTACCCAGTGCATAATAAGTTGAATATTTTTTTGCTAAACTTTTACAGATAGAAATTACACTGTCATAATTATCAGAGCCTTTTTCTACCATATCACCCACAATACAAACTATCTCAGGGTTTGCATTATCAATTTTCTTAATAAGTCTTTTGTTGTCTTTGCCAACAAAACCACCTTCAGTATCGGAGATTACAACCATCTTTACCGAACCTTTGATTTTGTTAGTTTCAACAGTATAATTGCTATAGGTTAAACAGTAGTTGCTATATATTATGTTGCCTATTATAAATAGAATAATTGCAAGAAAAATGCAAAGTAAGGTAAAAGCGACCTTATGTTTCTTAATCTTCATATATACCACCAAAAATATTTTATCACTATTTTTTGTAATATGCAAAAAACTATGAAAAATAATATGGTAAAAAGGAACTTTATATGTTACAATTAGTTTGCATATTTAAAAATAGAATTTGTATAAATTTTGATTTTGATATAGTTTTTAGCTATAGCAAACATAAATAATAAGTATTTTGTATATACTAAAAGCTATGGTAAAATACTAAATGTCTTAAAGATATTAATTAGAAAAGACAAGGTGAAAAAATGAACGAACCCTTAGAGATAGAGAGAAAATGGCTGATTGAATATCCATCTGTTGATATGATGAAAAATATGACAGATTATGATTATTCGGAAATTGAGCAAACCTATACCAATTATATGGAACATTCTGTTTACGGTAGAATTCGTAAAAGAGGTAAGAAAGGTAATTATAAATTCTACAAAACTTTTAAGAAGAAGATTACCAACCTAACAAGAGTTGAATACGAAGATGAAATTACTGAGGAAGAATATAACAAAATAATGAAACATAAAAGAGAAGGTTTTAATACTATCAACAAGGTTCGTCATACTTTTATTTATGAAGGGTTAAAGTACGAAATAGATGTGTTTCCTTTTTGGAATGACAGAGCATTTATGGAGTGTGAGGTAAATAGTGAAGATGCAAAAATTCCTGTTCCTCCTTGTGTAAAGGTTATTAAAGAAGTAACCGATGACAGCAGATATACTAACTCAAACCTTGCACAAAAAATTATTACTGAGGATTTAAACTAAGGAAAGATATAGAGGTATAATTATGAAACTAAGTAACTTATATACAAAGGCTAAAGAAGAGGGAAAGACAGTATTATCATTTGAAGTTTTCCCACCTAAAAAGACAAGTGGTATTGAAACAGTTTATAAAGCACTTGATGAACTTGCAAAGATGAATCCTGCTTATATTTCCGTTACATACGGAGCAGGTGGTACTGAAGCTAACAATACTGCAATTATTGCTGAAAAGGTAAAGTTACTTGGTGTTGAACCACTTGCACATTTAACTTGTGTTAACAATGACAAGGTTTCTGTAGAAAAGGAACTTGATGAATTTAAGTCAAAAGGTATTGAAAACATCCTTGCTTTAAGAGGCGACATTGTTCCCGGTGTTGAACCAAAGAATGACTTTTTACATGCAAGTGATTTGTGTAGTTATATTAAGGCAAGAGGTGACTTTGAACTTGCCGGTGCTTGTTATCCTGAAGTACATATGGAAGCAAAGGATATGGTTGAAGACATTAAGAACTTAAAGCATAAGGTTGAGTGTGGTGCAGAACACCTAATTTCTCAGCTATTCTTTGACAATGAAGTGTTCTATAAATTCCAGGATATGGCTAGATGTGCCGGTATTGATGTACCTATTGCAGCCGGTATTATGCCTGTTACAAATACAAAGCAGATTCAGAGAATGGTATCAATGTGTGGAGCAAGTCTTCCTGCTAATTTCTCAAGAATAATGCAGAAGTATGAGAATAATCCTGAGGCTTTAAGGGATGCCGGTATTGCTTATGCAATTCAGCAGATTGTTGATTTAATTGCACATGGCGTTGACGGTATTCACCTATACACAATGAACAATCCTTATGTAGCCGGAAAAATTACAGAAGCAATTGGAAGTATGTTATGATAACATTATCAAATTTAAATAGGTCAGAGGCACTTCGTTATATGGGTGCTAAGGCACTTAACCCTGACAAAATGACAAGTGACATTATGGATGAAGTGGAAAATGAACTGTTAAAGGTTTGTAGACCTGCATATACCTTTACAGAAATTCCAAAGGACAGTCCGGCACTTGGTGGCAATGACATTAAGAAAGTTGTAGCAGAAAGCGAGAAGGTCTTGCTTATTGCTGCAACTTTAGGCATATATGTAGAAAAACTTTTGAGGAAAACTCAGATAACCGATATGGCAAAGGCTGTTGTAGTGGATTCAATGGCATCTGTTGCTATTGAACAGTTTATGGATAAGATTGAGGATGAGTTAAAGGAAAGATACAAAGGTCTTTACTTTACCAACAGATTCAGTCCCGGTTATGGGGATTATCCTCTTGAAAAACAAAGAGAAGTTGTTAAAATCTTAAATACAGAGAAAAAGCTGGGACTAAGCCTAACAGACAGTTTGTTGCTTAATCCTACTAAGTCTGTTACAGCAGTAATCGGACTAAATAAAAATGAAGTAAAGGGAAAAATCAACTGTACTTCAAAGTGTATGAAGTGTGGAAACAAGAATTGTCCATATAGAAGGGAGAACTAATGGATTTCAAAACATTACTACAAAAAGACTTTATTATATATGACGGTGGTATGGGTACAATGCTACAGGACAGAGGTCTTGAGATGGGTCATAACCCAAATGTACTCAATATTACAAATCCTGAAACTATTGTTGAAGTACACAGAGAATATGTAAATGCAGGTAGTGACATTATTTGTTCAAACACATTTTCTACCAACAAATATAAATTGGAAGATACAGGCTATGGTGTTAAGGAAGTTGTAAAAGCTGCCCTTGATTGTACTGAAAAAGCAGTAGAAGGCACTGATGCTTTAGTAGCACTTGATATTGGTCCTATCGGTCAGCTACTTCAACCTAACGGTACTTTATCACCGGAAGAAGCATATGAAATCTTTAAGGAAATTGTTACTGCCGATGATAGATATGATGTTATTGCTATTGAAACAATGACAGACTTACTTGAAATGAAAACTGCACTTTTAGCTTGTAAAGAAAACAGTGACAAGCCTGTTCTTTGTACAATGAGTTTTGAGGAAAACGGCAGAACATTCCAGGGGGTTTCACCGGAGGCAATGATTCTTACACTAGAGGGACTAAAGGCTGATGCTATTGGTCTTAACTGTTCCTTAGGTCCTGATGAAATTGCTCCTATTCTAGAAAGAATTTGTAATAAGTGCAATGTTCCTGTTATTGCAAAGCCGAATGCCGGACTGCCTGACCCTGTAACCAACACTTATACAATGGGTGCCGAAGAATTCGGTGAAAAACTTTCTGCACTTTCTAAGCTGGGGGTAAAGGTACTTGGTGGTTGTTGTGGTACAACTCCTGAATATATTAAGTGTCTAAAGAATGACTTGAAGAATTTTAAATATGAAAAGAATGTTCACCCATATGTAACTTCAGTTTCTTCCGGTACAACTGTAGTGGAAATCAATCAGCCTAGAATTATCGGTGAGAGAATCAACCCTACAGGTAAAAAGTTATTTAAACAAGCACTTGTAAATAACGATATGGACTATATCCTAGGTCAAGCTATCAGTCAGCAAGAAGACGGTGCTGAAATTCTTGACATTAATGTAGGTCATCCTGAAATTGACGAAAAAGAAATGATGGTTAAAGTTGTTAAAGCAGTACAGGGTGTTGTTGATTTACCACTTCAGCTTGACTCAACAAAACCGGAAGTTCTTGAAGCCGGACTTAGAGCATATAACGGTAGAGCAATTGTAAACTCTGTAAATGGTGAAGAAAAGTCCTTAACAGAGATTTTACCTATTGTTGCAAAGTACGGTGCATCTGTTGTAGGTTTAACCCTTGATGAAGACGGTATTCCTGAAACAACAGAAAAGCGTGTTGAAATTGCAGAAAGAATTATCAAGAGAGCAACTGCCCTTGGTATTAGAGAAGAAGATATTTACATTGACTGTCTAACACTTACTGTTTCTGCTCAGCAGAGTGGTGCAGTACAAACCCTTGACGCTATTGAAATTATTAAGAGTAAATACAAGGTAAAGACAGTTCTTGGTGTTAGTAATATTTCATTTGGTTTACCTCACAGACCTTTGCTTAACCAAACATTCCTAACAATGGCTATGGAAAAAGGTCTTGACTTGCCGATTATTAACCCTAGTGTATTCGGTATGGCAGGTGCAGTCAGAGCCTTTAGAGTGCTAAAAGGATTTGACCAAGAAAGTCGTGACTTTATTGAAAAGTACAGTGACTATGTAATTGAAACAGTTAAGGATAGTCACGAAATGACTTTAACTCATGCAGTTATGAAAGGTTTAAAGAAAGAATGTCACGATATTACTGCTAAGAAGTTGGAAGATACCGACCCTATGGAAATTATTGACAAGGAGCTTATTCCGGCACTTGATAAGGTTGGTGACCTCTTTGAACAAGGTAAAGTTTTCTTACCGGGACTACTTTCATCAGCTACTGCAGCACAACAAGCGTTTGAGATTATTAAGGAAAAGTTAGCGTCCTCAAATGAAGAAAGTATTTCTAAAGGTAAAATTATCCTAGCTACTGTTAAAGGTGACATTCACGATATTGGTAAAAATATTGTTAAGGTACTACTTGAAAACTACGGCTATGATGTAATTGACCTTGGCAGAGATGTTGAACCGTCACTTGTTGTTGAAACTGCAGTAAAAGAAAATGTTAAGCTAGTTGGACTTTCTGCTCTAATGACAACAACTCTAAAGAGTATGGAAGACACAATTGCACTTATCAGAAAAACACCTGAACTAAAAGATACAGCAGTTTTAGTAGGCGGTGCTGTGCTTACTGAGGAGTATGCTAAGAAAATTGATGCTGATTATTATTGCAAAACTGCTGCAATTTCAGTAGAAACTGCCAATAGGTTTTTTGGTAATTAAAACATAAACAACACATAAACATTTAATGTAGCAAATGTTTTAAAAATATTATATTATATACGAACAAATTATTATCACTGTATTGGACATATATATAGAAAAAATCACTTTACATTGACTTTACAATTTATAAGTTATATAATTTACTTGTGGAGTACCTTTATGTGAGTTGAGGTTTAGAGGGAACTCTGGAGAGGTAAATATGCGAATTTCAAATTTTAATTTCAGAAAAGTGATGCTACTTATTGTTGATGCAGTGATTATTTCAATTTGTGGCGTTATATCAAACTTTATTTTACAAGTAATAGATTTCCAAACAGGATTTAGAAGTATTGTGGAAACACCTTATGTTGTTGTTTCTATAATGATTAACGTTATTATATGTATTTTCTGCTTGTTTATATGTGGAGCATATAACAAGGCTTGGAGATATTTTAATGCAAAGGACTATCTGTCTTGCCTTATCGGTATGGTAGCCGGTGTTGTATTAAGTACATTAGTCCTTTCTTTAAGATACAATTCATTTAACTATGTTCTTCCATATACACTTATTAGTGGTGGGCTTTCAGTAGTTGGTGTTGTATTATTTAGATTGATTTTTAAACGAGCATTTATTAAAATTAATGATGCCGGTGCTATTGATGTAGGCGAAAGAACTCTTATTGTGGGTGCAGGCAATGCCGGTAGGATTATTCTGGAAGATATTTTTAATGCAAAGCAAGACTCAGATAACCCATCAAAATCAATTTTCCCTGTAGGTTTTATTGATGATGACATACTAAAGCAGAACAATGTTATTAACAGTGTTAGAGTCTTGGGACAAACTACCGATATTCCCAAAATTTGCGAAAAAGAAAATATTTCACTTATTATCTTTGCTATTCCTTCATGTGAAGAAGAAGAAAGAAAGAGAATTCTTGATATTTGTTCTAAGACAAAATGTAAAATCAAGATTATTCCTTATATTTCAAAGCTACTCCTTGATGAAGGAGAAGACGGTACAAGACTGCTAAACCAAGTTAAGGATATTAGAATTGAAGATTTACTTGGCAGACCACCTATTACATTTGATAAGTCATCAATCAAAACTTTAGTTGAAGGCAAAGTTTGTATGATTACCGGTGGTGGTGGCTCAATCGGCTCTGAACTTGTAAGACAAATTGCACAATATAACCCTAAAAGAATTGTTATAGTTGACATATACGAAAATAACGCATATGATATACAACAAGAATTACGCCTTGAATATGGCGATAAGGTAAACCTTGATACAATTATTGCTTCTGTCAGAGATTATGACAAGATGGAACAGATTTTTGCACAGGAAAGACCTGACCTTGTGTGGCACGCAGCTGCCCATAAGCATGTTCCGCTTATGGAAACAGTTCCTTGTGAAGCAATTAAGAATAATATTTTCGGTACATATAATGTTGCAAGACTTGCACAAAAATATGGTGTTAAGAAATTTGTAATGATTAGTACAGATAAGGCTGTAAACCCTACTAATGTTATGGGTGCAACAAAAAGATGTTGCGAAATGATTATTCAGTATATGAGCCAGAACACAACAGGTACAGACTTTGTAACTACTCGTTTCGGTAATGTACTTGGAAGTAACGGTTCTGTTATTCCTATTTTTAGAAGACAAATTGAAAACGGTAAGCCTATTACCGTAACTCACCCTGATATTATCAGATACTTTATGACAATACCTGAGGCTGTATCTCTTGTACTTGAGGCTGCAAGTATGGCTAAAGGTGGAGAAATCTTTGTACTTGATATGGGTGAACCTGTTAAGATAACAACTCTTGCTGAAAATCTATGTAGAATGTACGGCAAGATTCCTTATAAAGATGTTGAAATTAAGTTCACAGGTCTTCGTCCCGGTGAAAAATTATTTGAGGAACTTTTGATGGATGAAGAAGGACTTAAACAGACAGATAATGAAAAGATTTTCATCGGTAATCAGATTCACATTGACAAAGACAAGTTACTTCATTCACTTGATGAACTTAAGGAATGTGCCAGTGAAAATGATGATGATGAGGCTCTTAAACTGTTGGCTGAGATTGTGCCAACTTTCAACCATCAAACAAATAAATAATTTATTTTAAGTATTGGAGAAAAAATATATGTGTGGTATTGTAGGTTATGTAGGACCTAGAGATTGTAGTGATGTGCTTGTCTCAGCTTTAACAAGACTTGAGTACAGAGGCTACGATTCTGCCGGTATTGCTGTTTTTGAAAATGGCAAGATTGAAGTTGCTAAGACTAAAGGCAGATTAAAAGATTTATCAGAAAAAATGGAAAGAGAGGGTAAGCCACTTGGTCATGCCGGTATTGGTCATACTCGTTGGGCTACTCATGGTCAGCCATCTGACATTAACAGTCATCCTCATTCCGGTAAGAGAGTAACTATCGTACATAACGGTATTATTGAAAATTACATTGAACTAAAGGACTATCTGTTAAAGAAAGGCAGAACTTTCCTTTCTGAAACAGATACAGAAGTTGTAGCACAGCTTCTTGACTATAAGTACAATGGTGATCCTATTGATACAATTCACAATGTTATCCGTATGTTAAAGGGTAGCTTTGCTTTTGGTATTGTATTTGCAGATTATCCTGATGTTGTATATGCAGTCAGAAGAGAAAGTCCTCTGATTGTTGGTATAGGTGAAGAAAAGAAGGAATGTTTCATTGCTTCTGATGTACCTGCAATTCTAAACTATACTAAGAAGTATTACCTAATGGACCATGATGAAATTGTAAAACTTTCTCATGACGGTGTAGAGTTCTTTGACAGTCATATGCTACCTGTTACTAAGGAACTTCAAGAGGCTGATTGGGATATGGATGCTGCCGAAAAGGGTGGCTACCCACACTTTATGATTAAGGAGATCCATGAACAGCCTGACTCAATTAAGAGAACTATTATTCCTAGAATTGTAAACGGTATGCCTGATTTATCTGAATGTGGCATTACTGTTGAAAAGCTAAGAGAATTTAAGAATATCCACATTGTAGCTTGTGGTACTGCTATGCATGCCGGTATGGTTGGTAAGTATGTTATTGAACAACTTGCAAGAGTTCCGGTTAATGTTGACATTGCTTCGGAATTTAGATACAGAAACCCACTTGTGGGTGAAGGTGACCTTGTAATTATTATTTCTCAAAGTGGTGAAACTGCCGACAGTAAAGCAGCAATGGCACTTGCTAAGGAATATGGCGCAAAGACACTTGCTATTGTAAATGCAAAGGGTAGCTCAATTGCAAGAGAGGCTGATATGCTTATCTATACTCACGCAGGTCCTGAAATTGCCGTTGCATCTACAAAGGCTTATATGGTACAGATTGCAGTTATGTATCTGTTTGCTTTTCAATTTGCTTTTGCTAAGGGTAAGATTACTGAAGAAGAATGTAAGTCACTTGTTTCTTCTTTGCTGGAAGTTCCTGATAAAGTTAAGGAAACACTAGACAAGATTATGGATGATTGTCAGTATGTTGGTAGTACTTTAATCAATGCTGATAGCCTACTATATATAGGTAGAGGTCTTGACTATGCACTTTCTATGGAAGGTTCATTAAAGCTAAAGGAAATTTCTTATATTCATAGCGAAAGCTATGCAGCAGGTGAACTAAAGCATGGTACAATTTCTCTAATTACTAAGGATATGCCTGTTATTGCAGTTGCAACTCAGAACCAACTTCTTGAAAAAACAATTTCTAATGTTAAGGAAGTTAAGGCAAGAGGTGCATATGTTATACTTATTTGTGATGAAGATAACACATTTGGTGAGGATGTAGCTGACCAGATTATCCAAGTACCTAAGTTTAGAGAAGAGCTTATGCCTATGCTTGCTATTGTTCCACTTCAGCTTATTGCTTACTATACTGCTTTATCAAGAGGTAACGATATTGATAAACCAAGAAACCTTGCAAAGTCAGTAACAGTTGAATAAGAATTTTTTAGGTCGGGAATAGGTTAAGTCTAGTCCCGACTTATGTTATTTGTTGACAATTTTTAAGAATGATGTATAATAACCACAAGGAGAGGTGGTGCATTAATGAGCTTTCAATGGCTACTAGATACCGGTGTAGTTGCAGTCAGAGTGGTATTACCACTATATGCACTGGTAATTATTTATTCAATTTTTGCATCAATGCGTCGTCACAGACGACCACAAAAGCCACTGCTTACTTTACATAATGTAGAAACCGGTGAGAAAATTCCGGTTCTGTTTTGGGAAAATTCTATCGGTAGAAGTAGAGGCAGTGATATAAGGGTTAACGACCCAGCCGTTTCCAGAGACCATTGTATCCTTTTGCGTAGACAAGAGGGTTGGATGATTACCGACATTGGTAGTACACAGGGTACTTATGTTAACGGTGAAAAAATAGTCAGTAACGGTAGAGAGAGAAAGTTATCTTTCTTTGCAAGTATTATCGACTCAGTAAAAAGTAATATTCAAAAGGGTATTAAAGCAGTAGATGATACTACTGTTAACCGTACCAAACTTTTGATTGGTGATGAAATTCAAGTTGGCTCAAACCTGTTCAGAGTTGAACGAGGTGACGAGTATATTGAGCCTATTAAACCAAATAGATTTATGGGAAAAATCAGCAATAAGCCTTCTATGAAACAGTATAAGCTGATGATTATGATTACTATTTTCCATTTTCTAATGGCTATAGAGGCTTGTTGGGATTATTACGATAAAGACTTAATGCCATTTGTTTATTGTGGCGTTTTCTCAATTATCGGTTGGGTACTGTTCTTTGTGTCCAGCAATATTCTTAAGAGAACTAACTTTGAGTTAGAGGCTTTGGGACTTTTCTTGACAGGACTTGGACTGATGTTACAAGTTAGGCAAGAAGCAAAAATGTCTATTATGACTATTGTAACTGCTGTTGCAGGTATAATAGGATTTATGATAATTGTTAAGTTGCTTGAAAAACCCGATTGGGTTCAGCGTTTCCGTTTTTGGGGAATGATTTGTGCCGTAGGTCTGCTTGGACTTAACCTTGTATTTGGTACTGTACAGAACGGTGCTGCTAACTGGATTTCTGTTGGTGGTATCTCAATTCAGCCATCAGAAATTGCAAAGATTCTTTATATCTTTGTAGGTGCCGGTACTCTTGACTCAATTATGACAAGAAGAAATAAAATTGAGTTTATTATTTTCTCAGCAATTTGTGTTGGTGAACTTGCCCTAATGGGTGACTTTGGTACTGCGCTTATTTTCTTTGCAACATTCCTATTTGTTGCATTTATGCGTTCCGGTGATATTAAGACAGTGTTACTTGCACTTGCTACAGCTATTGGTGGTGGTGCTTTGATACTAAAGATTAAGCCATATATTGCAAAGAGATTTAATACTTGGGGACATGCCATTGAATATGCTTCAGACGGTGGTTTCCAGCAAGCCCATGTGTTAACTTATTTAGCATCAGGCGGACTTTTTGGTGTGGGCATCGGTAACGGCTTTTTGAAGTATGTATTTGCTTCCGAAAGTGACCTTGTATTTGGTATTGTTTGTGAAGAACTTGGCATAATCGTAGGCTTTGTACTTATTATTGCAATTCTTTGCCTAGCAATTTATACAAGAGATATTGCCACAAGAAGTAGAAGTACATTCTATTCTATCTCTGCTTGTTGTGCTGCCGGTTTATTTATTGTACAGATGTCACTTAATGTTTTTGGTGCAACAGATATTTTGCCACTAACAGGTGTTACATTCCCATTTGTATCAGCCGGTGGTTCTTCAATGATTTCTTGTTGGGGGCTTTTGGCATTTATTAAGGCAGCAGACGAAAGAACTTATTCTCAGAAACGAGGATAAATTTATTTGATTATTTAGTTAAAGGAGGAATTGTATCCGATGAAAAGAACATTACGCAGAAGTGGTATGATATTTATTGTTGTACTGCTTATTATCGGTGGATTAGGATACCTTTCCTATAGAATATTCTTTAATCAAAACACTTGGATTAATATGGCGTATAACCGTCATATTTCTTCCGATGGTGGTTTAACTCAGGCAGGTACTATTACAGACAGAAACGGTGTTGAACTTGCAAAGTCAGTTAACGGTAAGAGACAGTACAATGATGACGAAAATGTCAGAGAAAGTATGCTTCATATTGTTGGTGACGATACAATCAACATTGGTACATCTATTCAGTCAATGTACCGTATGAGCCTTACAGGTTACAGTCCATTATTTGGGCTTGGTCTGCCATCATCACTAAAGGCTAACAGTGATATGCGTCTGACTGTTGATGCAACAGTTAATTCAGCAGTTTATCAGGCTTTTGGTAAAAAGACAGGTTCTTGTGTTGTGTTTAACTACAAAACAGGTGAGATACTATGTGACGTATCAACACCTTCATATGACCCTAACGCACCACCTACAATTACCGAAGATAACCAGGATGACTACAAGGGTATATATATTGATAACTCTGTAAGTAGTACATACACTCCCGGTTCTATCTTCAAGATTGTAACAACTGCCGCTGCACTAAAGTACATTGACGATATTGATACTCGTACCTGGGAATGTGCCGGTGTAGAAAAAATCGGTGGTGATGACGATAGTAGTGAGGTTTACTGTAATGACGGTGAGGCTCACGGTACAGAAACTTTAGCACAGGCTTTCGGTAATTCTTGCAACATTGTTTTTGCTGAGATTGCTACAGAGCTTGGTAAAGAAAAAATGACTGAAGTTGCCAACGAAATGGGTATTAACGGCTCATTCTCTATTGGTGATATTCCTATAAAAGACGGCAGTTATGATGTTAGTAAAGCAAGTAAGAACCAACTTGCATGGTCCGGTGTCGGTCAGTATACCGACCTGGTAAACCCTATGCAGATGGCTATTATTTGTTCAGCTATTGCAAATGACGGTAAACCGGTTTTACCATATTTGCTAGGCAGTGACGAAAGCATTTTAACTTCACTTCATATTACAACCGGTGGTGGCACAGGTAGTAGAATGATGGACAGCTCTATTGCAAAGAAAATTGCAGAAATGATGCGTAACAATGTTCAGAACTATTACGGTGACGGTAGTTTTCCGGATGGTCTTGAAGTTGCAGCTAAGACAGGTACAGGTGAAACTGTAAAGTCTGACGGTTCAAGCAGCGACAAGAACAATGCTTGGACAGTTGGTTATTGTCAGAATAGTGACTATCCACTGGCCTTTGCAGCAGTTGTAAGTGATGTTGAGGGCTATGGCTCTACTAACGCTATTCCTATTCTAAATACTGCACTATCTGCTTGTATGTCTTCTATGGATAAAAAGTAATTCTTTACAAGAAGTCGTTAAAGTTTTTGTATAAAAATGATAGATTTTTCTATATGCGACCTCTTGCAAATAAGGATATACAATATTTGATATAAATAATTGTGTTATAAATATTATTAAGGGGAAGTATTTGTGTACTTTCCCTTTATTTTTTGTAATAACTATGCTATAATATAACCTATAATCGGAAATTATAGGCAAATTTCTAAATAAAGGATGAGAAAAATGAACATACTTAGAAAAATGTTTGGCTCTTACAGTAAGAAAGAGTTAAAGAGAGTTGAACCTATCACACAGAAGGTACTTGCTCTTGAAGAAAAATATACAAATATGTCTGAAGAAGAACTAAAGAATCAGACAACTGTTCTTAAAGAAAGACTTGCTAACGGTGAAACAACTGATGATATTCTACCGGAAGCATTTGCTACTTGTAGAGAAGCATCATGGCGTGTACTTGGTATGAAGCACTTCCCTGTACAGATTACCGGTGGTATCATTCTACACCAAGGTAGAATTGCTGAAATGAAAACAGGTGAAGGTAAAACTTTAGTTGCCACACTTCCTGCTTACCTAAATGCCCTAACAGGTGAAGGTGTTCATATTGTTACAGTCAACGATTACCTAGCTACTCGAGACAGTGAATGGATGGGTAAGGTTTATAAATACCTAGGCTTAACAGTAGGTCTTATTACTCAGGATATGGACAACGATACAAGAAAAGAAATGTATGGTTGTGACATTACATATGGTACAAATAATCAGCTTGGCTTTGACTATCTTCGTGACAATATGGTTGTTTATAAAGAAGATAAGGTTCAGCGTGGCCATGCATTTGCAATCGTGGATGAAGTTGACTCAATCCTTATTGATGAAGCCAGAACTCCACTTATTATTTCAGGTCAAGGTGACAAGTCAACTGACCTATACACAAGAGCAGATAAGTTTGCTAAGACTCTAAAGAAATATGTATTTACAGAAGTTGACGCTAAGGAAGATAAAGAAGATTTCTATGCTGAAAACAACATTGACTACATTGTTGATGAAAAGGCTAAAACAGCTACACTAACACAAATCGGTGTTAAGAAAGCTGAAGAATTCTTTAACCTAGAAAACCTAACTGACCCTGACAACCTAACAATTCAGCACCATATTAATCAGGCTATCAAGGCTAACGGTGTTATGAAGAACGAAGTTGACTACATCGTAAAAGACGGTGAAATCATTATTGTTGATGAATTTACAGGTCGTCAGATGATTGGTAGAAGATATAACGAAGGTCTACACCAGGCTATTGAAGCTAAGGAAGGTGTAGAAGTTCAGAATGAAAGCAAAACACTTGCTACAATCACATTCCAGAACTACTTCCGTCTATACAAAAAGCTTTCCGGTATGACAGGTACTGCTCTAACAGAAGAACAGGAATTCCAGGAAATTTACAAACTTGATGTTGTTGAAGTTCCAACAAACAAGCCTTTATTGCGTAAGGATTTACCTGATTTAATCTTCCCAACAGAACAGGGTAAGTTCCATGCAATTATTGAAGATATTATTAAGTGCCACGAAAAAGGACAGCCTGTTCTGGTTGGTACAGTATCAATTGAAAAGTCAGAATTACTATCAAAGATGCTAAAGAAGCGTGGCATTAAGCACAATGTTCTAAATGCTAAGCATCACGAAAAAGAAGCTGAAATCGTTGCTCAGGCAGGTAAACTTGGTGCAGTTACTATTGCTACTAATATGGCAGGTCGTGGTACCGATATTATGCTTGGTGGTAATGCTGAATTTATGGCTAAGACTCAGATGAAGAAGATGAAGTTCTCTGAAGAACTTATTGCTGAGGCTGATGCTTATTCTGAAACAGATGATAAGGATATTCTATTTGCAAGGAATACATTTAAAGAACTTCTTGATGAATATAAGGATGAAATCAGTGAAGAAGCTGAGAAGGTTCGTGAAGCCGGTGGCCTTTACATTATGGGTACAGAAAGACACGAATCTCGCCGTATCGACAATCAGTTAAGAGGTCGTGCAGGTCGTCAGGGTGATCCCGGTACTTCAAGATTCTATCTATCAACAGAAGATGACCTAATGCGTCTATTCGGTGGAGATAGAATGAAGTCAATTATGAGTACACTAAAGGTTTCTGATGATACTCCTATCGAAAACAAGATGCTTACAAATATTATTGAATCTTCACAGGAAAAGGTTGAAGCAAGAAACTTTGGTATTCGTAAGAATGTTCTACAGTATGATGATGTTATGAACAAGCAGAGAGAAATCATTTACGGTCAGAGAGATCAGGTTCTTAATGGCGAAAATGTACATGATGACATTATCAAGATGCTAAAGGATACAATTGAAGAAAATGTTAGCCTATATGTAAATGACCATATTCTTCGTGAATCTTGGAACTTATCTTCACTAAAGGAAACTTACAAGTGGTTAGTTCCTGATAAGGACTTCCTAGTATTTACAGGTGATGAACTTGATAAGTTAGACAAGAAGGATATTATTGAACTTATCACAAACAAGGCTCTTGACTTGTATAAGGAAAATGAAGAAGTACTTGATGCTGAAACAATGGAAGAAATGGAAAGAGTTTATCTTCTAAAGTCAGTTGATACACATTGGATGGATCACATTGACGCTATGGAACAGTTAAAGCAGTCAATTTACCTAGCATCATATGGTCAGAAAGACCCTGTTGTTGAATACAAACTTGTTGGTTTTGATATGTTTGACGAAATGATTGCTGCAATTCGTGAAGATACAGTTAAACTTTGCCTACTTCAGCCAAAGAGGATTGCAAGAGTAAAGGCTCAGCAGGAAGAAATGGCTAGAATTCGTGAAGAAGAAGAAAAGAAAGCAGCAGAGGCTCATCAGGTTCTACTTGATAAGCAGAGCAAAGCTCCAATGCCAAGCCCAATCAGCCTAGCACTAAAGAGAGAACAGGTAGCAGTACCAACTCAGGCTGGTGTTAGTGACAATGGTGAAAAGCCAAAGAGAAAGCCAATCGTTAAGAAAAACAAGGTTGGCAGAAATGACCCTTGTCCTTGTGGTTCAGGTAAGAAGTACAAGAAGTGCTGTGGCAGAGATGAATAATTGTTAATTCATTTTCTAAATTTAAAAATCAAATAGTTTTATAGCAAAAAAACACCACTTACCTTTCGGTAGGTGGTGTTTTTGTTAACTATTATTCGTACATAATAGAGTTTGTTTGCAGTTCTTCAAGTCGCTTTTTGTATCTTTTCTTTTGTTTTAAAAGTGAAATAAGTCCCAATATAAATGTTATAGTAAAAAATATGTAGATACCTGCTATTGTATATAGAACAACTGATTTAGCTAAAATTGCTGTTAATGTAAGGAGAAGTGTTGTTATAAAAAACAGTATTAACATAGCCCAATATAATTTGCAAAAATGAGAGAATTGTTTTTTCATTATTGTGTAAAAGTTAATTTTAGAGTCAGTATCGTTAATAAAGTCAGCATCAACTTCAGATTTTTTACCGGTTAAGTACAGTAAATTTCCAAAACCGTCCATAGTGTGAGGAATAGACTCATAACCATACTGTGCAACAAAGGCAGAGATTTGAGAAACTTTTTCCTTTTCTACTGCATAAAAAATTGTTGTGTATTCATCAGGTTGAGTTTTGATAAAGGTGTATAGACATCCACTTTTTATGTAAACCAGCTTATAGCCTTGCTTGTTCATTTCATTAATATATTTTAACTCTTTTTCTAAGTCAAAATAAAATCTACATTGTGTGATTTTGTCCTTATTTTTCATTTTGTCCCTCCAATATATGTTTACCGTTATTAAAAAGTTCTTCAAGTCTTTTTACCTCGTTGTTAACGGCATCTTTACCTAGTGGAGTAATAATATATTCTTTTTTGCTTAGGTCATTACTTTTCTGTTCAACTATAAATCCTTTTTTTGTCAATGTGTTTAATGCACCGTAAAGTGTACCGGCACCTATTGTTAGTCTACCGTTAGTCATTTTCTGAACATTTTGCATAATTCCATATCCATGAAGTGGTGTGTAAAGTGAAAGCAAAATGTAGTAAACTGCTTCAGTTAGTGGTGGATATTTTGAGTTAGGCATAGTATCAATCCTTTCTATATATTGTTAACTGATATATCGACAACTGATATATCATATTGTGAGTATATCATACGCCGATATAGTTGTCAACATTTTAAATTAAAATTGTGGGAAAATAAAAGGTGATGCACAATGTACACCACCAAAAAAATTTTTATTTTTATGTAATTATAGTTAATCTGCTTTCTTAACCTTACCACAGAACAGGAAGAAAATTCCCACAACTGCAACTAGGCAAGATGCCATACCGGAATAAGTTGACATATCATTAGGTTCTAGTGAAAATATTTTTAAACCATCAATATTTCCAAGTGCAGTACAAGTGATTGAAAATATCAGTAGCAAAATGCTAAGTGAAAATAGCATTACACCAACTCGGAAAATCCAATTCCACTTTGTTTCTTTTTCTCTTTTTGTGAAAATTTTAAAAAATAGTGTTTTAATTTTTTCCATTGCAATACTCCGTATAGCAGTCTGTCAGTCTGCCAAAATCTTCAAGTGAAAGTTTCTCTGCTCTAATAGACGGTGCAAGATTTGCCTTTTCAATAAGACTGTTTGCTTCTTGCTTTGAAATGCCTAAGCCTGATGAAAGACTGTTTGAAAGTGTCTTTCTACGCTGAGAAAAACCTGCCTTTACTACCTTTCTAAAGTCTTTTTCATTCTTAACTTCAACATTAGGCTTGTCCGAAATATTTAGCTTAATAACTGCACTGTCAACATTAGGACTAGGCATAAATGAACCTCTTGAAACATTGAACAGAAATTCAGGTGTGCTGTAATATGCTACTGCAACTGTTACTGCACCACTTTCTCTTGAACCTACCTTTGCAGTTAGTCTGTCTGCTGCCTCTTTCTGTACCATTACAGTTAGTGACTTTATCGGTAACTTTTCTTCAAGAAACTTCATAATAATAGGGGAAGTAATGTAGTAAGGTAGATTAGCACATACCACCACATCAAGACCGTTGAATTCTTCTTCAATTAGCTTTCTAACATCAATTTCCATAATGTCACCACTGACTAATTTGAAGTTCTTGTGTTCTGCTAAAGTTTCAGCCAATACCTCAGGTAGCCTTTGGTCTAGCTCAACAGAAACAACCTTGTCTGCCCTTAAACAAAGTTCGTGAGTAAGTACACCAATACCCGGACCTACTTCCAAAACACCGACTCCACTATCTGCTCCACATTCTTCTGCCATTCTGGGGCATACTGATGGGTTAACAAGGAAGTTTTGTCCCAATCCTTTGCTAAAGGTAAAACCATGCCTACCTAAAATTTCTTTAATTGTACCAATGTTTGATAGTCCATTCATATTATAAATTCCTTAATCCCTTTGGATATTTGTTCTTTAGTGTGCCGTTACTTGCTTTGCCAAAGCCTGTAACAATGCCGTTTACTGCAACTGCTGTGTAACCTTTAGTTTCTTTAGGAACAGGAATTTCCTCGCCATGCAGAAACTTTTTGATTTCTTCACTGTTAATGTCAAGGTCAACATAGCTTTTGCAATCTTCTGTTTTACTTGCCATAAAAGCACTATGGCAAGGCTCAATTCTATTTTTCTTGATTTCACCCAACAAAATACCTGCCCTTAAAACATTTAGCCCTTTAATGTTAGGCATATTATTTGGCAATAAGTAAATTTTATCCTTAATAACTTCTAGGTTATTGCCAAATGGTCTGTTATTAAAAATACTGTCGTAAAATTCAAGATACTTCTTTTCATCTTTAGGTTTAGTGTATTTGTATGGCTCTGTGTAACCGTCATTTGATGATGTCTTTCTAAGTCTGCAACAGAAATGACCCTCACCACCGTCATTGATGAAAATTCTCTTTGCATATTTTAGAGTGTTTCTGCCATAGGTTTTGCCACTGTCCTCAATTATAAAGTCAGGATTTTCTTCAATAAACTTTGTGATAACACCTTCATTTTCTCGCTTATTGTATGTGCAAGTTGAATACACAAGTACACCGTTTTCTTTTAAACAGGTTTTTGCACTGTTTAAAATTTCTAATTGTCTGACACTACAAGTAACTGTGTGTTCGTAACTCCATTCTTGCTGAGCTTCATTGTCCTTTCGGAACATTCCTTCCCCTGAACAAGGTGCATCAACTAGAATTTTATCGAAAAAGTTTGGTAACTTTTCTGCAATTACCGTTGGGTGGTTTGAGGTTACAATTGCATTTTTAATACCCATTCTCTCTATGTTGGAAAGGAGAATAGTTGCTCTGCTTTTTATAATCTCATTACAAACTAAAAGCCCTTTGCCGTTTAGCAAAGATGCAATCTGTGTGCTTTTGCCTCCCGGTGCTGAACACATATCAAGTACAAAGTCACCTTCTTCTACACCAAGCATAGGTACTGCCGAAGTGGCTGATGGTTCTTGAATATAGAAAGCACCTGCATGATGAAGTGGATTTTTCCCAAGTCCTTTTTCTTCGTTAGGATAGTAGTAACCGTTATCACAGAAAGGTGTTTTCTTTAGTGGAAAGTCCAGAAGTGACTGCAACTTTTCACCGGTACACTTTAGAGTATTTACCCTTAAACCTTTGTATGGTTCTTCATTGTAGCATTTTAAAAATTCATCATAATCATCCGGTATTAAATTTTTTATTTCTTCAAAAAATTTTTCCATATGTATATTTCCTTTATATTTACAGATACTGTTTCTGTAAGGGAGGTGTTCTTATGAACAATAGATATAGACAGAATAACAATCAGAATCAGAACCAGAACAACAACCAGAACCAGAACAATAATCAAAATCAAAATAACAATCAGCAGAATCAGAACCAAAATCAGAACTGCCACAAAAATCAGTCTAACAATCGCAAGAACAATCAGAACATTTAATTTTTAGCAATATGATTTTACATTTTAGCGTGTAGAAAGTTAATTCTACACGCTTATGTGCTGAATTTACATAATTATATTTTACCTTATTTTACGGTGTAAATCAATGTTTATTTAGGTTCAACAAAAGGTACTCCAAAATATTCTGCAACACTCATTGCAAGTACTCTGGCAATGTTTCCAATGTTGTCCCTAATCCATTGTGCATCTTGACGGTTATCATGATAAGCAACTTCAATCAGTACACTAGGGGCTTTTGTCTGTCTAACTTCTCCTAAAGATGTGGTAGGGATAATTTCTATACTTCTGGGGTAAATGGTTTTGTAGTTTTTTGCTATGATTTCAGCAAACCTTTTACCATTAACCGAAGTAGGGTAGTAGTAAATATCTGCACCTGTATTTTGTCCTTTCACACTTTCAGGAGAGGCATTACTGTGTATTGCTAGGTGTAGGTCATAGTTGTCACTGTTGCTTTGTGCAATAACTTGTCGCACATTATCGGTAGGGCTGTTGCGAACAAAATTAATTCCTGATGCATAAAGGTAAGGTTCCATTGCATCAGCAATAAGGTTCATATAGTATTCTTCATTGCCACCATCAACAAATGGATTGAATTCTTGTGTTGAGGGACTTAAAAATAAAGTAGGCATAAAAACACTCCTTTTCTGTTATCTTTAAAGTTTATGAAAAAAAATTAAAAAAATTACTAAAAAGGTCTTTACAAATGAAAAACTTTGTGCTAATATAATATCAAATCAGTAATGATTATCAATTTTATAGATAGGAGGGTGTTTATGAGAAGAAACTTTAGTGCTAAGCGTCAAGCTATTTATGATATGCTTATAAATAGAACTGACCATCCATCAGCTACTCAGATTTATGAGGACTTAAAGGAAGATTATCCTGACCTTAGCCTTGGTACTGTTTATCGCAATATCTCACTTTTTAAGGATGAGAAAATGGCAATTTCTGTTTGCTCCCTAAACGGTGAAGAAAGAATAGACGGTAACACTACACCTCATACACATCTGGTATGCACCTATTGTGGTAAGATTACTGACTTATTCACAAACGATATTGGCGCAAGAAACAATGTTGTAGGGGATGGCTTTATAATAGAGAAAAGAGCTATCACTTACTACGGCAGATGCAGAGAATGTGACAATCGTTTAAAAAGTAAAAACATAGAAAATTAAAATTTATATTATCTTAGGAGGAAAATTATTATGGCAAAATGGGTTTGTGCAGTATGCGGTTATGTTCACGAAGGTCCTGAACCACCGGAAAAGTGTCCACAGTGTAACGCACCGGCATCAAAGTTTAATGAACTAAAGGAAGGTGCAGGTTTCGCTTGTGAACATCAGGTAGGCATTATTGATGGTGTTTCAGAAGATATTATTGCAGATTTAAGAGCTAACTTTAACGGTGAATGTTCTGAAGTAGGTATGTACCTAGCAATGGCAAGAGTTGCTGATAGAGAAGGCTATCCTGAAATCTCAGCAGCATTTACAAAGTATGCTTTTGAAGAAGCTGAACATGCAGCAAAGTTTGCTGAAATTCTTGGTGAAGTTGTAACAGACTCTACAAAGAAAAATCTACAGTTAAGAGCAGAAGCTGAAGCAGGTGCTTGTGAAGGTAAGCTAGACCTAGCAGTTAGAGCAAAGAAAGCTAACCTAGACGCAATCCACGATACAGTTCACGAAATGGCTAAGGATGAAGCTAGACATGGTGCAGGTTTCCAAGGTCTGCTAAATAGATATTTCGGCTAATTTCTTAATATCAATATTATAAAATTAAGGCTAGTTACTATAACGGTAACTAGCCTTTTTGTGTATAAAAATAACACCCTAATAATTTTTTAGGGTGTTATAAATTACAATACCATTATTTAGATTCTGTTACAGAACCGGTAACTTTTACAATTTCATATGAGCTTGTTGTATAATTATCATCAGTAACAAAAGTTTCTACATCTTCACCAAGATCAATAACTTCGGTATTTGAACCATCTCCGGCAACATTACATTTTACTGTAACATTTTTTGAAGCAGATTTGTATTGTTCGCTTTCAACATAAGTTGAAAGATCTTCATAATTTAAAGTAACTTTTGCTTCAACTGTTACATCTTTATACACAAAGTTGGTTGATGCACCTTTAACTTCAATTTGTGCATAAGCCTGATTGTCGTAATCTTTTGCATTTCCATTAACAGGAAGTACTTTACCGGAAACATTTAGGTAATCTTTGTAATTATCGGTTGTTAGCTGAATTGAATTGTCTTTTGTTTCACTGGTGTCATTTGAATTATTGCTTGAACAAGCAAACAAACTCATACTTAATACTAAAGTAAGACATACAGCGATTAGCTTTTTAATAAATTGTTTTTTCATTTTTTAAACCCCTCGTTTATAAATTATGTTTGGCTTTTTGGCATCTTTCGGAATATGCCAAGGGCTACCTTTAGCATCTTGTTCAGCACCGTCTATTTTGCCTTCACGACACCAACGACTAACTGTGCTTTGCTTTACACCCCATTTTGTGGCAGCTTCTTTTGTGCCCATAGAATCACTCACATAAAAACCCTCCTTTGTTGTAGAGATTTACGTTATTTTCTTTAATTGTAAGATAATTTTTTATGCTTGTCAAGTATAAATATCATTTTGATAATGCAATATCTTTTTGGTTGGCTTAGTATTCTTTTATGAGGTGATAAGATGATTGCTGACAGAATTAAAAAATTAAGAGAAAAAAATAATATGACTCAAACTATTTTGGCTAAAAAATTAGGAATTACTAGGTCTAGTGTAAATGCTTGGGAGATGGGTATTTCTGTTCCGTCAACTCAGTATATTGTTGAATTAGCAAATATTTTTGATGTTTCTACTGACTATTTGTTAGGTGTAAATAATACTGTATCATTAAGTGTTGAAGGCTTAACAGATAAAGATATTGAACTTGTCCATAGCATTATTGTGCATCTAAGAAATAAATAAAATTTGTTATGCATCGTAATCATTTATCACATATTTATATAAATAATTAAGGCTAGTTACTATAACGGTAACTAGCCTTTTTGTGTGTTGAAAGTGTGTATATTTGTTTATGTTTTTATTTGTAGGTTAAGATGATTCAGTTTAACAAATTTGGGTTTGTGAGGATGATTAAATATGAAAGTGTAAACTATGTCCTTGTATAAACTGTAAACTATTTGATTGTACAATTCAAAATACAACGATATTTTGTAGCATAAACAATAGTAATTTA
>OGMO01000638.1_pt1 | contig 29215 bp, 21 predicted proteins | sample 1573241 | NCBI WGS metagenome assembly OGMO01 (sample SAMEA2581896, study PRJEB24529) | metagenome | biome: Human gut stool | place: China | collected 2011 | reverse complement strand
AGCCCTGCGACCAGCAGCGCCACGGCCGCCGCAATCATCCACGACGCCTTGCGGCCGCCCGACAAGTCCTGCCGCCGCACGAATTCCCCCGTAAACATGCCCAGCATGGCCGTCACGATGGCCGGGAGGGTGCTCAGCAGTCCTTCGGGGTCGAATCCCCTGCCGCCCAGCAGGTGCGAGGGCATGACGATCCGGTCGACGTAGCCCACGATATTGCCTTCGAGGGTCAGCGGCCCGGCCCCTCCGGCGTCGGGCGCGGCGACGAATTGCAGCAGCAGTCCGTAGCCGAGGAGGATCGCGGCGGCGATGACTGCGCGCGTGCGCACGTTGAAATTGACGAACAGCAGCGCCGCGAACATCCACGCCAGACCGATCCGGCCCAGCACGCTCGGCAGGCGCAGCGTGGCGAAGTCGAGCTTGAACAGTCCGCTGTAAACGAATCCCAGCGCCACGAGGGTCAGGCCGCGGCGGATGACTTTCAGGTAGATGCTTCGTTCGCTCATCCCTTTTTCGCGCTGTTTGGCGAGCGAGAAGGGGAACGAGATGCCCGCGATGAAGAGGAACGCGATGCCGAGCGCCGTGCCGAGGGCGCCCGACATGGTCCGGCGCCACCCGTACTCGGCGGCGAGCGTGATGATCATCACGACGCCGAGCCCCGGCGTCAGGATGTTCGCGAGGCTCGTGACGAGAAAGAGCGCGAAGAGACTCGACATGAGGCCCTCTTCTTAGCGGAAGGCGGCTTCGTACACGGCGAGCGTGTCTTCGAAGGTGAAGTAGTTCGCGTCCTGCCCGAAGGCGTGGGCGCCTGCAGAGCGGCAGACTTCGGTCATGGCGGGCAGCTCCTCGCACGTGATGCCCCAGTCGCTCATCTTCAGGTCCTGCATGCCGCAGTCGTGGATGAGACGCGAGAGCGCACTCAGGAAGTCGGAGGGCTGCACGGCGTCCTCGACGCCCATGGCCCTGGCGAGCGCGACGAAGCGTTCGGACTGTGCGCCCACGGCGACCATGTGGCCGAAGTAGGCCATCGAGAGCATGATGAGGCCTGCGCCGTGCGGGAGTTTGGGATGGAAGGCCGAGAGCGCGTGCTCCATCGCATGGTGGCTCGTGAGGCGCGTGGTCGTCATGACGAAGCCCGCCATGGTGTTGGCGAAGGCGACGTGCTCGCGGGCCTTGATGTCGGTGCCGTCAGCGACGGCCTTGGGAAGCCACGCGGCGAGATGGCGGACGGCCTCAAGCGCATACATGTCGCTCATGAAGTTCGGACGCTTGCCCACGTAGCCTTCGACAGCGTGGAAGAGCGCGTCGAAGCCCTGGTAGGCGGTGAGGGCGGGCGGAACGGAGACCATGAGTTCGGGGTCGACGATAGCGAGCTTCGGGAAGCAGCCCGGGTGGCCGATGCCGACTTTCTCCCTCGTTTCGGGATTGGTGATGACGCCGCCGGCGTCGACTTCGCTGCCGGTGCCCGCGGTCGTCGTGATCGCGACGAGCGGAAGCGGATCATGCTCGAAGGCCCTGCGCCCGCCGGTGCCGCCCTGGACGTAGTCCCAGAGCTCGCCGGGATTCGTCGCCATGAGGCCCGAGATCTTTGCGCAGTCCATGACGGAGCCGCCGCCCAGCGCGACGAGGAAGTCGCATCTCTCGTCCTTCATGCGGGCCGCCACCTTCATGACGGTCGAGACCGTCGGATTGGGTTCGACGACGCCCATGTGAACCACGGCAACGCCACGTTCCTCGAGCATGGCGGTGACGCGCGCGAGCGCGCCGATGCGCTCCATCGAGCGGCCGTTCGAGGTGAGAAGCAGGGCCCTGGTGCCGGGCAGGGGCTCGGTGCGAAGGGCCTCGAGCCTGCCGGGACCGAAAACAAGCTTGACCGGGGCGAAGTCGACGAATTGCATGAAAGTCTCTCCAAACAGTTGAAGGCCGCCCGGAAAGGGAGAACCGGACGGCGTCGTTCTAAGCAGTATTGCGTAGGGACATTTTAGCGCCGAAGGCGCGCGGACCAAGAGAGGCCTGAAGCCGGTGGAAAGAAGGCCCGGAGAGAGGCCAGATGAGAAAAGCAGGGGCGCAAAACAAAAAAAAGGCCGGTCTGCGAGTCGGAATCGGCCTTCAGTCAGCGTGCAATAAAAAAGGGACACGTTCTTCAACATGTCCCGCGCCTTGTGGTGAGTGGTCTCAAACCGTCGGCTTCTTGATCCAGGCTTGCGGCAGCTTGCAACACCTGCTGCCCAAATGGACTCCCAACAGCGACCCGTGATTTCGAAGTTCCGGTCTGATACGCAAGGAACCACATCAACCACAACAGAGTTAATTATATCAAGGTTTTCACGGGCATGCAAGTCGACGTTGCATTTTGTTGCATCCGTCGTCCGCATTCCGCGTGCATGCGGCTCGTCTTTACGAATCCGCCTGCCGCCTGACGCGTTCGGGGCCCGTCCCGGAGGGGACGCTTCCCGACTGCCTTGATGAACTTTGGCATTTCCTGCCTCCGGCCGCCTTGTCTCGAGCTCGAAGATCCGTGAGGCGCTTCGAATGGACTCCCAACAGCGGCTTTCGACTTTCGCGTCCTTCGGTCGGAAGAACCGCATTCATCTCAGCGACTTGAATGGTACAGGAACCCGGCCGTCGCGTGCGGCGATCTAACAAACACTTGCAAACCAATGGAAACGTCATCTGAAGGCGACTTTTGTGACGACTTCGTGACGTGCGAGGGAGGAAGGCGGGATGCAGGGGAAAGGGGCCGGCGGTCGTGCGACCGCCGGCCCCTTCGGGAAGGCCTGGGGAGCCGTGCTGCCGTCAGGGCGGAGCCTGACGGCGGCACTGATCATCGCGTGGCGTAGATCGGGATCACCTTGCGGCCCTTGCCGCCGTTCTTCTTCGCGAAGGTGCGCATCCAGAGGAGCATGCCTGCCAGGATGGCGACGGAGAGGGCGATGGCGACGATCGAGTACGTCGGGTTTTCGGCGAAGGTGCCGAGGCGGTAGACGATCGTGGCGGAGGTGTAGCCGAGCGCCGTTGTCCAACCGCACAGGAAGAGCGTCCATGCCGTGCCCGCTTCGCGCCAGACGGTCGCGACGGCGGCGCCGCAGGGCATGTAGAGCAGGACCATGAGCAGGTAGCAGAAGGCTGCGAAGCCGCCTCCGAAGAGCTGCTGCATCATGTCGATCGTGTCGACGGCGACTTCCTGTTCTTCGGCGGCAGCGGCCGTGTCGGAGAGGTCGTCGACGTGGATGCCAGCCGGGTCGAGGAGAGCGCCGCCGAGATCGGCGAGGTTCGTCCTGACGCTTTCGAGGGCCTCGACGAGCGTGGCGCCGAAGGACCAGCCGGCTTCGTCTTCAGAGGCTTCCTCGGCAACGCCGTTCTCGGCGTTCTTTGCGCGGGCCATGCTGTCGTAGAGCGAGTTCATCGTGCCGACCACGGCTTCCTTGGCGAGGACGCCCGTGAAGATGCCGACGGCGGCGGGCCAGTTCTCTTCGGAGACGCCCATGGGCTCGAGGACCGGAACGATCGTGCGGCCGATTTCGGAGAGGACGGACTCGTTCGTGTCCTCATGGCCCCAGGTGCCGTCGGTGCCCATCGAGTTGAGGATGGAGAGACAGGCGACGATCACGACGATGACGCGGCCGGCGCGCAGCACGAAGCCCTTGAGGCGGTCCCAGGTGCGCAGCATCACGCCCTTGACGGTCGGGATGTGGTACGGCGGGATCTCCATCACGAAGGCCGAGGCGGCGCCCGGAAGGGCGATGCGCTTGAGCAGGAGGCCCGTGACGACGGCGGCGAGGATGCCGATGAGGTAGAGGCCGAAGACGAGGTTCTGACCGTTGGTCGGGAAGAACGCCGTGGCGAAGAGCACGTAGACCGGGAGACGGGCGCCGCAGCTCATGAACGGAGCCATCATGATCGTGATGATGCGGTCGGAGGCGCGGTCCATCGTGCGGGTGGCCATGATGGCGGGCACGTTGCAGCCGAAGCCGACGAGCAGCGGCACGAAGGCCTTGCCCGGCAGGCCGAGGGCGCGCATCAGGCGGTCCATGACGAACGCGGCGCGGGCCATGTAGCCGGAGTCCTCGAGAATGGCGAGGAAGAAGAAGAGGAAGAAGACGACCGGGATGAAGGTTGCGACCGTCTGGATGCCGCCGCCGATGCCGTTGGCGAGCATGACGCGCAGCCAGTCGGGCGCGCCGAGGGTTTCGAGCAGGGCGCCGAAGCCGTCGACGAGGACGCCGCCCACGAGAATGTCGAAGAAGTCGATGAAGGCCGCCCCGAGATTCTGCGTGAAGAGGAACATCAGGTACATCACGAAGAGGAAGATCGGCAGGCCGAGCCAGCGGTTGAGCACGATGCGGTCGATCCTGTCCGTGAGCGTCTCGCCGGGCTTGCCCTTGCGGACGACGGCATCGGCGGCGATCGCGCCGACGAATTCGTAGCGGGCGCCCGCGATGGCGATGTCAAGGTCGCCGTCGAAGTCGGCGGAGACGGGCTCCATGATCGACTTGGCGCGCTCGAACATGCCGTCGGGGAGCTTTTCCTCGATGCCGGGAGCGGATTCCATCACCTGGAGGGCGAACCAGCGCGGACGGGCGACGCCGCCCGCCTTGAGCTCGGCCTCGAGCTTGTCGATGCAGGTGGTGATGCGCTCGTCGAAGCGGATCTTCATCGGCGGGACGACGGGGTTGGCGAGGAACTCGCTGATGCGGTCCTTGAGCTCGCTGATGCCCGAGGAGCGGGAGGCGACGATGCCCACGACGGGGCAGCCGAGGGCCTTCTCAAGCTCGTTGAGGCGGATTTCGATCTTGTGCTGCTTCGCGACGTCGAGCATGTTGACGACGACGAGCATCGGCACGCGCATCTCGATGAGCTGTGCGGTGAGGTAGAGGTTGCGCTCGAGGTTGGAGGCGTCGATGATGTTGACGACGCATTCCGTCTCGCCCGTGAGGATGTAGTCGCGAGCGACGCGCTCATCCTCGCCCGCTGCGGAGGACGGCGTGATGGAGTAGATGCCGGGAAGGTCGGTGATCTCGACTTCCTCGCCGCGCCAGGCGTAGGAGCCCGTCTTCTTCTCGACGGTCACGCCGGGCCAGTTGCCCACGTCCTGCTTGGCGCCCGTGAGCGCATTGAAGAGCGTCGTCTTGCCGCAGTTCGGATTGCCGACAACGCAGATGGCTTTTTTCGTCATGATGTTCGCTTGAATGGTTGGAAAGTGAATGCGGTCGGCGTGAATCAGTCCACGGAGACTTCCATGATGGCGGCTTCGTCGCGGCGCACGCTGATCATGCTGCCGCGAACGCGGATTTCAACCGGATCGCCCAGAGGTGCGATGCGGACCACTTCGAATTCGGCGCCGGGCGTGGCGCCGAGCATCAGGAGACGACGGCGGTATTCGGGCTGTTCCTTTCTGAGGGCGACGATCCTGCCGCGGGCGCCGGGAGAGAGTTCCTTGAGAAGCATGAGAGTGGATCCTTTTTCTGATTAGAAGACGTAGATGCGCTTGGCCGTGTCGAAGTTGACGCCGATGCGGCCGTCGCCGACGCCAATGAGAATGCTCTGGCCGGCTTCACCATGAAGACGGCGGATTTCGGCGCCGGGGCGAAGACCGAGCTCGGACAGACGCGCCTCTTCGGCGGCATCGAGCTTGATGCGGGCGACCGAGGCGCAGGAGCCGGTCTCAAGATCCGTGAGACGGCGGAGCGTTTTTGCGGGAGTGTTGTTCATCATTTGCGGCTTGTCCGAGTGTGAGTAAGGACGATTCCGCCCTTGTGGACGGAATGGTGATCGGAATATAACTGAGAACCATTCGCATTACAACTTTTGTCAAGACGGGCGCCGACGGCTTCGGGAGTGCTGCGGCAGTGGGGAAAACATTGAATGGAGTGAGAATCGTTCTCCTTGCGCAGTATGTATTTTTCTTGACGTAAGTCAAATGAGAAGCAATCTCATTCCCTATTGCGAGAGCGAAGGCCATAGGAGAGGACTTGGAGTCCCGTTCGGGGCGCCTTGAGGCGGAACTCGCGGAGGCGTCTGCAGAGGCACTAGAATGAGGCAGGAGATTTTCAGGACACGGCACAAGGGAGGCGCCTCCATGGCACTGCGCGACATCAGACTCTGGCTTCACGACGGCACGCCCGCGGGCGCGAGGACCGTCTTCGAGGGGGACGCCTTCGTCTCGATCCTCGGAGCGGACGACGCCGCGCGGGAGGCGCTTGCACTTCTTGGCGGGCGTGAGGCCGTGACGGTGTTCGCGGGGCCCGATGCAATGCCGGGACGCCTGGTGGCGGCCGTCGTCTCGGGAGACGTTCGCGAGGCAGCGGCGGGGTGCCTGCCTGAAAACGGCAGGACGCCCTTCACGTCGGTCGTCGTGCTCGGCGCTCCGGGGGCGGCGCACGTTGAGGATGCGGTCCGCGCGGCGGTGGCGTCCTCGGGCGGCGTGACCTTCCTCGACGGCGTCGAGGCGCAGGAAGAGGCGGGGCCGCTGCCCGCGGCCTGGACCTCGCTTGCGGCTGTGGCGGGCGGAGCGCCCGCATGGCTTACCGAACGTCACGACGTCCGTGACGGAGACTGCGCCCGCGCGTTCCCCGGTCTGCCGCTCTCCTGCACGGGGCGCGGCGCACAGGCCCGCGCACGGCTTGTGCGCGGCGGCATCCTCATCCTTGCAGGGAGCCGCTGCTCGCCCTCCGACGCCACGCCGTCCCTCATCGCCCCGATCCGCGACGCCATCAAGCGCCTCGTCGACGCGGGCGATCTTGAAAAGCGCGACGGCGTCTGGACCTTCGTGCGCGACGTGAGCCTCGCCTCGCCCGTGCAGGCCGCCTCGATCGTGATGCGCACCTCGGCGGGAGCCGCCGCCTGGGAGACCGAGGACGGCGATACGCTCGCCGAAAGACTCGCACCGCGCCACCGCACGAGCGCACACACGGCCGAGGGTAGGGACAAACCCTGATCAAAATTTGTGCAAAAACAACAGACATCCTGAGCACGGAGCCCTTTTTCGACGGGTTTCGTGCTTTTTTTGCTTCCGCTCGAGCGGGACGTCCCCAAGACGGCGATAATGGAACTTCGCAGAAACGATTGCATTTCAGGTGTTTTCGTTGTCTTTCCGCGACAGGTCGGGCATGCCGCCCGATTTTTGGCGTGACAATGAGAATTGTTCGCGTATAGAATGCAGTCGACGGGGCGGCTTCAGGAGACGCATTCCCGCTCACATTTTCAGGATGGCCGGACCAGCACGCCGGCGGCCGCTCCTCTTTCCCACGAAGGCGTGCGGAGAACTAAAAATGAATGAAACGACGAAGTACGGCCTCTTTTTCCTCGGCGGCGTTGTCCTCGGTGCTCTTGGTGCAGTGGCGGTGACCCGCGGCAAGCTTGACGTCAAGCCGCTGGCTACGGACCTCCTCTCCGCCGGCATCGACCTCAAGGAAAAGGCCCTGTCCGCAGTTGAAAGCGCGAAGGAGGACATCGCCGACGCCGTCGCCGAAGCCCAGGTCAAGTCCCAGGAGAAGAAGGCCCGCGCCGAAGAGGCCGAAGCCGCCAAGGTCGAGGACAAGACGGCTGAAGCCGCCTGATTGCCGGCTCCGCCGGCCCGACTCTATAGGCATGCGCACATGCTTTTTCATCTTGTACATGAGGTCGGCAACCGCCAGCGCTGGCGTACGAAGGAGACTCTTTCGCACGCCTCCGCGGCGCTGATTGCCGATCAGATCTCAGGCATTGCCGGCGTCACCGGCGTGTCGGCCAATCCGCGCACGGGCTCCGTGATCGTGACCTACGACACGGGCGAGGCCCGCGCGGCGCTCGTCGAATATCTCGCCGGCCTTGCCGTCAATCCGCCGATCCGCCGCATCGAGCGCGCGGCGTTCATTTCCGCGCCCCGCGGCCCCGTCGTGCTCGAGCCCGCCGAGGTCGTGCGCCGCGTGGTGCCCACCCGCGCCGCCGAGGCGATCGAGGTGCTGAGCGAAAACCGTCTCGTGAGGAACGTCTCAAAGGCGGTGCGCTCGGGCGCCTCCAACATGCCCGTCCTATCGTTCGTGGTGCGCCCGATCCTGCGCTTCCTCGGACTGGCGGGGCAGGGCATGGGCGGAATCGTCTCCCGCGTCGCGCCCGCGCTTGCCGCGCCGAATGTTGCAGGCGAGGGCGCCCTTGCCGCCAACAACTACAGGGCGGACGACGCCGAGCTCGACTTCGGTCCGCTTGCGCGCTTCGTCTTCCTGCGTCCTTTCCTGCCCGTCGTCGCCAATACGGCCAACGCCTTCCTCGGCGCCGTGCCGATCATCCGCGAGGGCATCTCCGAGCTTTTCAAGGGGCGTCTCAACGTCGCCGTGCTCGACGCCTCCGCGCTCATCGTCTCGCTCCTGCGCCGCGACTTCAAGACCGCCGGCCTGCTCGTCCTGCTGCTCGGCATGGGCGAGATGCTCGAGAACTACGCGCGCAGGAAGTCGATGGCCTCGCTTGCCGAGCAGCTCTCGGTGAAGTGCGACGTCGTCTGGGTCCGCGAGGACGAAGAACTGCGCCAGAAGCCGCTTGCCGACGTGACGCCCGAGGACGTGATCGTCGTGCGCTCAGGCTGCGTCATTCCCGTCGACGGCGTGGTGCTTGACGGCGAGGCCGCCGTGAACCAGACCGCGATGACGGGCGAGCCGCTCGCAGTTCACCGCACCACGGGCGGCGCCGTCTTTGCCGGCACCGTCGTCGAGAGCGGCGAGATCGGCATTCGTCCGACGGGCATCGGCGACGGCACGCGCCTCTCGCAGATCATCAGCTTCGTCGAGGAAAGCGAGAAGGTGAAGGCGGGCATCGAGAGCAAGGCGCTCAAGTTCGCCGATGCGATCGTGCCCTTCAACTTCGCGCTCGCGGCCATCGTCTGGCTCGTCACGCGCGATCTGACCCGCACGGCCTCCGTGCTGCTCGTCGACTACAGCTGCGCGCTGCGCCTGGCGACGCCGCTTGCCATCCTCTCCTCCATGAAGGAAGGCACGGCCCGAGGGGTCGTCGTCAAGGGCGGCCGCTACCTCGAGGCGCTTGCCGAAGTCGACACCGTCGTCTTCGACAAGACGGGCACGCTCACCAACGCCACTCCGCACCTCTCCGACGTGGTCTCCCTCACGGAGGACATGTCCGAGGACGAGCTGCTGACGCTCTCGGCCTGTCTTGAGGAACACTTCCCGCATCCCGTCTCGCGCGCCATCGTGGACGCGGCCGAAGAGAAGGGGCTTGCACACCATGACGAGCAGCACGACGCCGAGGTGAAGTACGTCGTCGCCCACGGCATCTGCTCGAAGGTCGACGGCGAGACCGTGCTGCTGGGTTCGCGCCACTTCATCGAGGACGACGAAGGCGTGAGCTGCAAAGCCGCACGCCCGCACGTCGAGCGTCTGGCCTCTCAGGGCAAGACCATCCTCTACGTCGCGCTCTCGGGCCGCCTCATCGGCGTGCTCGGCATCGAGGATCCGATCCGCGATGAGGCTGAAGGCGTCATCAAGGCACTGCACGCCCGCGGCAAGAAGGTCGTCATGCTCACGGGTGACGATGAGCGCACGGCTGCGGCCGTCGCGGCACGCCTCGGCATCGACGCCTGGCGCGCTCAGGTGCTTCCGTCCGACAAGGCCGACGAAGTTCTGCGTCTCAAGGACGCGGGCGCGAAGGTCCTGATGATCGGCGACGGCATCAACGACAGTCCCGCGCTGAGCGCGGCCGATGTCGGCGTGACGATGCGCGACGGCACGGACATCGCGCAGGAGGTGGCGGACGTCATCATGGCGCCTTCGCTCGAATACCTGCTCGTCGCCCTTGACCTCGGCGAAGCCACGATGAAGCGCATCCGCAGCAACGTCGGCATTTCCGTGGGCCTCAACTCGGCGTTCCTTGCGGGCGGCCTCACGGGCATTCTGATGCCGGCCGTCTCGGCGCTGTTTCACAACGCCACGACGATCGGCGTGTGCCTCAACGCCATGCGCCCCGAACTCGGCCACTACGACGGGGAGACCCGTTATGCGGACGAACTCCGGAAGGACGTGGCCGACATGTTCAACCGCCTGGGCGGCGTGATCCGCGGCGTCGATTCGGAGGCCGCCGGCGCTCCGCGCGTTGCCGTGACCGCGCTCGAAGCCACGGGCGTCGCATAAGGAGACAGACATGGCAGACATTCGCGACTGCGTGAGAAGCCTGCTGCCGGGACGCGCGCGCCTGCGCCATCCCATGCTTCACGGCCTGGAGGCCGAGTCCTGCAGGGAGGTCGCGGGCATGCTCGAGACCATTCCCGGCGTGACGGGCGTGTCGATCAACCCGCGCGTGGGCTCGCTCCTCATCACCTGGAACGAGGCCGAGACGACGGCCGAGACGCTGCTTGAGACGGTCGAGGGCTACGCCGCCTTCTTCTTCGCCGCAGGCGCAGAAGATGAGGCCGGGGCCGCTGCGCCCGCGGACGAAAAGGAGACGTCCTGCACGGCGTGTCGTGCCGTCGAAAGGGCGGCGGAAGCCGCCGGGAGCGTGCTCGGCAGGGTCGAGTCCGCAGGCGTCGGCGCCTTTGGCGCGGCCGCCCGCACGCTCATGCCCGAAACGTCGAGGCGCAATCCGAAGCGCGCCGCCCGCATCCTGCAGAACCGCACGATGCTCGGCGCCCTTGCGCTCTCGATCGGCGCGCTCGGCGTCAGGCAGACGGGGCTGCATCTCTGGGCGGGCGTCGCCTTCATGGCGCTTCTTGCCCTGCACCTGCAGCAGCACCGCCGCGTCCTCTAAAATACGGGCATTCACCACCGCCGCCACGGATTGCGCATGCAGAAAGACTCCCTCCCGACCAGGATCCTGAAGATCATCCTCGCCGTGCTCGTCACGGTACTGGCCGTCTCCGCCCTGGCCGCCGTGACGGCGCTCCTTCTCTACGGCCTCGTGCTGGCGGCGGTGGCGCTCGTGCTCCTTTTCATTCTTTCGCCCGAGGACCTCAGGGCCTTCGTCAAGGCGGCCGGAGAACGCATCGACGGTTGGATCGGCCGCCTCGAGGGGCTCTGGCGCAGCGTCAAGGAGGGGCTCGACGCCTGGGGCGCCCGCGAAATGGCCGCGCGCGGCGAGGGCGACAATGAGCGCCCGCCCGCTCAGACAGGACAGGGCGACGGGCTTCCCGGAGCCGGCGAGCCTTCGGAAAAGGCGTAGTGCCGCACGGCGAAAGAGACATCGAAAAGAGGCGGACTCCGCAGGGAGCCGCCTCTTTTTTGTGAGCCGTTCAGCAGTCCGTCTTCAACTGGAGGGCCTGTAGCGCTGCCGCGGGCTGTGGAGCGGTTCCGTGCGCTCGATGAGGCCTGCGTCGATCATGCAGCGGAGCTTGGCGAGCACGGTACTTCTCGAGAGGCCCGAACATCGCACGATCTCGGTGAACGCAATCGAGTCACGCTCGGAGAGCGCCGTCGTGAGGTCGTATTCGAAGTCCGTCCAGTGCACGATGCGCTCCTCGCGGAAGAAGACGAGCGAAGCGGCGGAGACCCAGTCGTGCACGACGGCTCTGGGCCTGCCTGCGGCCTCAAGCGCCTCGTCGATGAGAAGCAGTCCCTGAGTGCCGGGCTCGAGCACGGTGCCGGGCCTTCCGTCCGCATCAGGGCAGGGCGTGCACTCGAGAATGCGCGTGAGGTTGGCGTTGCGAAGCGCCGCCAGACCGTGGATCTGGCGGTTGAAGACGGCCGCCCTGAAGAGGCCGCCCGGATTGAGGATCTCGAGCCTGTCGTCGAAGAGGTCGATGCACACCTGCTAGCCACGGCCTTCGGGCGAATAGTCGCGGTGCTGAAGCGCGTTCACGACCGCCTCGCGGCAGGCGCGAAGCGGATAGACGAAGCCGTCCGCCGTCCTCAGGCGCTCTGCAAGGAGGTTCACGGCCGTCTCGACCATGCAGGGCACGGGGCCGTTGATGGAACGGGTCTCGCCCGTTCCCCTGACCGTGAGGACGATGTTGAGCCTTGGAAAGAACTGCTGCGGATAGACGCCCGCCGCGAGAAGTCCGCCGAGCGTCGGGACAAGGCGTCCCGCGCCCTCGGCGAGCACGCCCGTCTTGACGAGAATCTCCTCGCCCGCCATGCCGCCGAAGACGGAGGGCGTCATGGCGCGGCTGCGCTCGACCATCGTCTTGAGGACGGCGGCGTCGAGGTCCGTGACGGACGCCTCGAAGACGTGCTCGGTATCCCAGACGGGCTGCATGCGGCTTTCGCACATCCGGTCGACCTCGTAGTGCGTCAGACGCTTGTCGCCGTCGCCCGTGCGGATGAAGCTCCCGCCCACGGGGCCGCGGTCCGTGATGTAGGCGGGCCTCAGGTCGGGTTCGAGCGCCGGAATGACGGCGGCCACGACTTCGGCGCCCTCGAACGGCAGTATGTAGATGTCGGGCCTGCAGGGCGGCGTGATGGTGTCGCAGGCGGAAAGGAGCGCGTTGTGAAGGCGCCTTGCGTTGAAGCCTTCGACCGGCGTGAAGCCGCGGCGCTCGGAGAGGCCGAGGATGAGGATGCCGCCCGTGTGGTTCATGAAGGCCGAAAGCGTCTCACCGATGCTCTCGGGTAGCTTCCAGGCGGCCTCCTTCACTTCGACGAGCTGAGTGTCCGTGCCGATGGTGCGCAGGCGGCGCACGATTTTGGCGAGCAGCTTGTTCGGATCCTGCATGATGCACGCTCCTTCTTCGCGGGCCTTTGCAGGAAGTGTACGAAGTCGTGCGGCAAGTGCACAAGAGGATAAACCCAGTGGATGCAGGGGCCGAGAATGAGGACGGGCATGAAGAAGGGGCCGGCGCTTTCGCGCCGGCCCCTTCAGGCGGAGACGGGGTCCGGGAGCGGAGGTCCGGACCTCCTGCGCCCTGTTAGTAGAAGCCGCGCTTCTGTTCGTTGAGCGAGAGGTAGATGTTCTTCACCTGGCTGTAGTGGGCGAGCATCATCTTGTGGGTCTCGCGGCCGATGCCGGACTTCTTGTAGCCGCCGAACGGGGTGTGCGCGGGCAGCTCGTTGTAGGTGTTGATCCACATGCGGCCCGTGCGGACGTCGCGGGCGACGCGCATGGCGCGGTTGATGTCGCGGGTCCAGACGGCGCCGCCGAGGCCGTAGTCGCTGTCGTTGGCCATGCGGACGACTTCCTCTTCGGTCTTGAACTTGATGACGACGGCGACCGGGCCGAAGATCTCCTCACGGGCGACCTTCATGTCGTTGGTGACGTCGACGAGGAGCGTCGGCTGCATGAACGCACCCTTTTCAGAGGCGCGGGCGCCGCCCACGAGGACGCGCGCACCCTCGCTGACGCCTTCCTCGACGCAGCCGAGGATCTTGGAGAGCTGGCGTTCGTTGATCTGGGCGCCCATCTGGGTCGACATGTCGGTCGGATCGCCCACCTTGATCTTCTTGAAGGCCTCGGCGAGTTCGTCCACGAACTTGTCGTAGATGCCTTCCTGCACGAAGATGCGGGAGCCCGCGCAGCAGACCTGGCCCTGGTTGAAGAGGATGCCGATCTGGGCGCCTTCGATCGCCTTGTCGAGCTGGGCGTCGTCGAAGATGATGTTGGCGGACTTGCCGCCGAGCTCGAGCGTGCTCGGAATCAGGCGCTTGGCGGCCGCTTCGGCGACGCTGTAGCCGACTTCGGTCGAGCCCGTGAAGGCGAGCTTGTCGAAGCCCGGGTGGTCAAGCATGGCCTGGCCCGTGCGGGCGCCGCGGCCGGAGACGATGTTGACGACGCCGGCGGGGAGCACCTGGTTGAGGAGCTTGCCGAGCTCGAAGAGCGAAAGCGGCGTCGTCGAGGAGGACTTGATCACGAGCGTGTTGCCCGCGGCGAGGGCCGGCGCAATCTTCCAGGCGCCCATCAGGAGCGGGAAGTTCCACGGAATGATCTGGCCGACGACGCCGATGGGCTCGTGCAGCACGATGCTCATCGTGTTTTCGTCGATCATGACGGCGGAGCCCTCTTCGGCGCGCAGGCAGCCGGCGAAGTAGCGGAAGTGGTCGGAGGAGAGCGGAACGTCGACGAGCGTGGTTTCGCGGATCGGCTTGCCGTTGTCGAGCGTTTCGACCATGGCGAGACGGGCGGCGTTTTCATCGATGAGATCGGCGACCTTTAGAAGAAGGGCGGCGCGCTCCTGCGGGGACTTGGCGGCCCAGGCGGGGAAGGCGGCGCGGGCGGCGGCGACGGCACGGTCGATGTCGGCGGGAGAGGCGTTGGCGCAGTCGGCGAGCTTCTCGCCGTTGGCGGGATTGAACGTCTCGAAGGTTTCGCCGCCTTCGGCGGGAACCCATTCGCCGTTGATGAGCAGATCGTACTTGGCGTCAATGTATTGCATTTTAGGAGCCTCCATGGGCAAGTTCGTTCAAGGAGTCGGCGGAACTGCTCGGATGCCTTCTATCAATAGGCAACGTCTAAAACGAAATAGTTCTCAATAACCGAGATGTGAATTCAGTTTATGAGGAATTTTTCTTGCTGTCATTGACCGAAGGGGGTGTTTTTGGACTTCATTGGAACTAGTACCAAGGGCGTAAGACGAAATTTAAATGTTTCGAAATGCCTGATGTTCAGTAGCTTGTGAGGAAAAAAAGCAGGAGGGTGACGAGGGAGGCGCACTTTTGGGCGCCACCGTGCAAGGATGTATAAAAAAATCTATGGTGGTTGTTGAGAGAGGCTGGGGGCGGGCTTTGCGTCGCCCGATATTCGGAATTTTATGGGTTGAGTCCGAAGGCCTCGAGAACGGCGGGCAGGGGATCGACGTCCTGGCAGGAGAAGATCTCGATGCGCCTGAAGGCGGCGCCCTTGTCGCAGATGTCGCCGCGCGGGCGCTCCCAGACGAGTCCTCGTCCTTCGCGGGTGCGGTCCATGGCACGCACGAAGAGGGCCGGATGGCGGGCGGCGATGCTGGTCATGAGGCGTCGAAGGAAGTCGGCCTTCGAGATCGGGGCGCTCACCGTGAGGACGTGGCGGCCCTGAACGGGCTTGAGGCCTGCGGGGCCCTTGTCGCCCGGCATCTTGCCGAAAAGGAAGCCGAGCCTGCGGAAGACGTCGGCGAAGAGCTCGAGGTTGCGGTCGCCCGGCAGTCCGATCACCCAGTAGGCGGGGCGTTCCTCCTGCATCCACGCGGGCTCGATGCCGAGCATGCCGACCCAGGCGTGAAGGGCGTCCCTCAGGGCGGCTGCGCCCGGACGGCCGGCTGTCGCCAGAAGAATGTCGTGGAACGGCTCGACGTATTCGTCGGGCGCTTCGAGCGCGGCGTCGTCGGGGCCGCCGTGAAGGCGTGCGTCGTCAAGAAGCTCGCGGATGCGGACACGGGCGAGTGCCAGCATTCCGTCGGCCACGGCGTCGGAGGAATGCGCGACGGCGCGCACGTTGAGAAGACCCACCGAAATGCGTGAGGCGGCGGCGAGCTCCTCAAGCGTGAGAAGAGGTTCGAGCGCCTCGCCCGCACGGTCAAGGCCGCAGGCGGCGGCCGTGGCGACGACGGCGGATTCGTCCGCGCCCATGGCATGCGCTTCAAGCGCCGCGCGAAGCGCAAACGCGTGGTCTGCGGGCGACAGCGTCCGCTTGAGAAGGTTGGAAAGCTCGAAGAGCCGCTCGGGAACGGGCGAGTCGTTTCGGGTCCGGCTTTCGTTGGATAGAGGAGGAACCAGCATGGCGTATTGACGGGAGATTGTCCACAACGGGTGGGCCAGAGGCGTCCGGGCATGGAGCGCCGCTCTCGAGAGCTGCGCTCCGTGCGCTTGGCCCTGAACCGGCCGAGCGTCGTCACAGAATGATTTTACGGCCCCATTCGGGGAACTGCCTGAGATCGGATCTCTCCTCCACCTCCTTCGGAATGAGGAAGACGACGGGATCCCTGCAGAACTTGGGGAACTTGCCCCAGCCGTCGGTGGCGTGGATGATGGCGACGGGTTCCAAGTCGAAGTGCTCGTCGATCCACTTGTAGCCCGAGATGAATTCGGTGCCGCCGCGTCCATGGATCTTCACCTTTTCGAAGTCGAAGTCCTCGTAGGCGTCGTATTCGTCGACGCTCTGAATGCCGGCGTCGGCCTGAATGATCACGAAGGGCGTGGGGAAGGTCTCGCGGAAGGTTCGGATTTCACCGAAGACGCGCTCAAGGCTCTCGTCGGACATCGAACCCGATGTGTCGACGAACATCACGAGCTTGATCGGTGCGGGCCTGCCCGGGCTGGGAAGGTAGAGGCCGCGGCAGATGTGCTTTTTCGAAGGCGGCCACGTGCTCCAGTCGTCGCGGATGCGGTCGTACATCCACTCCGCGAGAAGCGTTCGCCAGTCGATGCGGGAGAACTTGGAGCCCTGCAGAAGACTCTCGAGGCTGCCGCCCTTGATGCCCGCCGACCTGAGCGCCTTGAGGGTTTCGAGACGGGTCGCCTCGACGGCCTCTTCGACCTCCTGCTCGTCGGGCATCTCGATGCCCGTGAGCGTCCGCAGGCGGTTTGCCTCGGGGCTGTTCGGATCGAGGACGTCTTCTCCGACGTCCTTCAGAACGCATTCATCGGAATCCTCCCGCTGCTTGTTCTGGCCTTGGGAGCCGCCCGAATGCAGAGGCGGCGGATTGTCGTTTCTCTTGTGCTCGAGGAGCTCGTAGATCCGTTCTGCGCTCAAGTCCCTGTAGAGCGGGGAGAGAAGGGCGCCCCCGGGAAGCCTGAAGCCGCAGCTGACGAGCACCTGATTGATGGCGTAGTCGGTCGCAAGGTTCCAGAGGTGCTTGTCGCGTTCCTGCCTGCGGTCGGCGCTCTGCGTGATGACGTGCATGAGCTCGTGCGCGAGCACGCCCCTGAGTTCGGCGTCGGTGAGCGAGTCGACGAAGCTTTCGCTCCAGAAGATGTGGTAGCCGTCAGTGCAGATGGTCTCAATGATGCCGTCCGCCTGAACGAGCGGGAAGCGCATCAGTGCCGTCGACAGATAGGGCTTTCGCATGCAGAGCTGAATGCGCGCGCGTGTGATGCGCGTCTGCGTCGAGATGGCCATGCGCCCTCCTTAGAACAGCATGACCTTGTTGGTCTTGAGGAAGTCGCTGACGCCCTTTTCCTGCACGATCTGGGGCCTGCACCGGATCAGGTCGCGCAGGAGCACGATGCTGAACTCCACGGGCAGGCGGGGCAGCAGCGTGGGCACGATCTTGAGGATGCCGTCGTTTTGGGCGCCTGCCACGAGGAAGGACACGAGCACCCACAGGCGGTCAAGCTCGGTGGGGATCGTCGCGCCGGCGGGGTCGGCGATGATGGCGTCGATTTCCTTGCGCAGCACGGCTTTCTTTGCAAAGGTCAGGAACTCGACGGCGGGGCCGGTCCCGACGATGCCGGGGATCACGTCGCGGGCTTTGGCAGGGCTGCCGAACTTCGCCACCACGTCGCTCACCATCTCCCAGCTGCGGGGCGTCGCAAACGCCTGCTCGTCCTCGGACGCAGCCTGCAGCAGCTGCGGGCGGTACTTGAGGAAGGCGGTGACTTCGGGGATGATGCCGCGGCTGGTGGCCCAGGCGTGCCAGTCATCGGGGTCGACCTCAAGATTGAGGTGGATGAAGCGGTTGGCCAGCGCGCTCGAGAGCCTGAAGGTCACAGCCTTGTCCTCGCGGCGATTGCCTGCCGCAATGATGCGCCAGCCTTCGGGAAGTTCGTATTCGCCGACCCTGCGGTCGAGAATGAGCTGATAGAGCGCGGCCTGCACGAGAGGAGGCGCGGCGTTGATCTCGTCGAGGAAGAGAATGCCGGGCTTGTCGGACTTCTTCGGCAGGAAGGACGGCGGGCACCAGACGGCCGTGCCGTCCTGGATCATCGGAATGCCGCGCAGGTCGGTCGGATCGAGCAGGGAGGCGCGGATGTCGATGAGCGGCATGCGGCGGCGCTCGGCGATCTGGCGCACGATCGAGCTCTTGCCGATGCCGGGGGCGCCCCAGATGAAAGCGGCCCAGGGCTGGTCGAGAAGGTTTTCAAGTACGGTGGTAAGTCGCGAGGCTTTCATGTTGGTGGTTCGTTGGCTTCCGTTGAGAGGTGTGGGTGCCGTCCTGCAGGACATGCAGGAAGCGGTGCCATACAGGAGGCATTCTATTGGAGGTGCGGAAACAACGCGTCCCTCGTTGTCCGGCCGGTCGGCCTTGTGCATGCGCGCGGCGGAGGAAGAAAAGGAAGCTCTTCAAAAACCCCTGTTCCCAAGCCGAATTGAACAAAATTGTTCCGTTCGGTTTTTCTTTACAACGTCAAAAAATGGTGTTTTTTTTGCCATCAAAATAGTATAATTCTATTGTGTTGACGTTTACGATCTTGTAGCGCTATGGGAGAGTTGTTTAATGGTCAATTGAGCTTTGCAGACATTGACGCTGAAAAGTTCCTACATGTTCGTCGGGCTCATGCTGATCGCCGCGTGAATGCCATGGATCGCTTGACAGATGATGTAATCAACGAATTGATCCAACTATGCCTGCCTCACTACCACATCAAAGCCGGCGAGACGGTTCAACAAGGAAGGCCGTATACGCGCCTTGAAACGATGGTTCGGGTTCATCTGCTTCAGGTCTCTCTCAACCTGTCTGATCCAGAGATGGAGTCATATTTGGCGAGCGATATGGTGGCTCGCAACTTCTGCCGCGTGTCCAGCACTCGTCTTTTCATCTCAGATTCGATGATACTGCGCTTCCGGCATTTCATTGAACAACATGGGTTGGCGCAGAAATTCCTCGAGCGCACGGTAAACATGGCAGCAGAGGCCGGAGCCTGTTCTTTTGATATGGTGGCGGCTGACGGCACCTTTATCGAAGCGCCGTCGTCAACGAAGAACAAGGCTCACGCTCGAGACCCTGAGATGGCTTCGGGCAAGAAGGCCAACACCTGGCATTTCGGGATGAAGGAGCACATTGCCGCCTGCTCTGAATCCGGGATCATCTATGGCACGGTCGCCGCACCGGCTAATGAACATGACATTACTCATCTGGGCGACCTTCTGAAGGGGCTTGAGAAGAAGGTCTTCCTTGATTCCGGCTACATCGGTTGCCACAAGCGTGCAGAAATTCAGGCGATTCCTTTCAAGGACGTGTCATGGTACATTGCTGCCAGACCGAGCGCATGGAAGAAGGAATTGTCAATCAGTGAGAACTTTGGAGGCGAACTTGGTCAAGCGCTCGTCGAATGCGTGAACGTAAAGCGGCAACTGGAACATGCAAAAGCATCGGTACGATGCTCGATTGAGTGGTGCTTCCTCTGGCTGAAGAGGATTTATGGCTATGCCAAGGTTCGTTATCGCGGGTTGGCGAAAAATCACAGTCGAGCGCTCACGTTGTTTGCTCTCTACAACTGCAACCGCTTGCGCAAATGGTGCGCTCCGCCAAGGCTACCTTGCTGATTACCCCGAAACTCTGGTGCGCGCTTCGTCTCGAGTGCCATGGGGCCTTGCCGACTCTTGAAAACGATATTTGCCCAATTTTTAGGCAAATATCGAGTTGTTTCAGCATTATTCGGAAAAATCGAACGACTAACGTTCACGGGAACTTTCGACGCTTTTCAACACCTGGTCAAAAGTCACTCGTTTAAACAAATCTGCTTCCCCCCATCGTTCAGAGATGGGGGTTTTGAAGAGCTTCCCTAAATGAAGGAATTAAAAAGCAAAAAATCCGCGATTAGATTTTAACCGTTTAGAGAATAGATTGTCTTTGCGAGAAAGCCGGAGCGTGACTCACCAGCTTTCGCGGCAAGAAGATCAAGACGTCGAAGGGCGCGAGAAGGAAGGCAGATATTCAGGCGCTCGGTCTTGTCGGACAACTTGGACATATCAATGTCAACAAGCATCCAAGTGCAATCTTGATAGTCTTCGTCAGAAAGATAGTTTTCGATACTAGTTGGCGGAGGAATAGCTCGACCATCGTCAAGCTCGCACTCCATCCAACCGGATGCGGCGTCTTGAACCATGGTTTCAAGCTCTTCGATAGAGTCGGCCTCAGTGATGACGCCAGGGAGATCGGGTGCTTCGGCGGAATAACTTCCGTTCTCGACCCATACAGCCACTGGATACCTCATGATGATTACCTTTAGCGTAATAACGCAAAAAAGGAGAGGGGTGTACAGTCCCTCTCCCCGATCAACAATTACCTCAAGGACAACCCACTTTGTCGCTCAATGCTTTTAAGGGTTTTCATCGTCAGATCCTTTCGGGGATGCGGGACGGTGACGTGCCCAGTTTTAGCGGGATGTTTAAAAATGTGATGGCTTCCAGTGGTTCGCACGTGAATCCAACCATTTTCCTTGAGGATGCTGATCACTTCAAGACTCGAAGTCATAACGGTTAACCTTATGAAGCAATCAACATTGTGTATTCTACACAATCACGTGGCGGAGGTCAAGTGAAAACGTGGAAATTGTTGGCGGTGCTCGTTTTGAGTGCTGCTTTTTTTGTTACTGGCTACCAGCATGCCGCAGCGCTCTACGGCGAGGATGTCGCGGCCCTTCGCGAGGACTATGCAACCCGCTCTCAAGCGCTTGAGGAGAAATATCGTGAGAAAGAAAGAGTGCAGTACATGTCTTTGGTTGCCGCATGGCAGGAGCGCTATGCCGCTCTTGCTCGTGCTGACAGTTTGGCCGGTGATGTTGAGCGGGTGCGCAAGCAGGCCGCCGATGCAAAGCGTCGACTGTCCGCAGCGGCCGGCGGTGCCTGCGAGTCTGAAAGAGAGCAGCTTGCCCGCTGCGCAGGCCTTGTCGAGCGAGGCGCAGAGCTGGTTCGACGAGGTGTCGAGCTTTCTGAGCGGACTGCGATAGACAAGGACGCTCTGACAAAGATCGTCAGTCATTGACGAAGCTGTAGACGAATTTGGCCGAAAACTTAGACGAAGGGGTGGCGTCAAAATGGGTCGAAATTGCCTTGTAATCATTTCGCCCCAACGGTTTGAGGATGGCGCCTATAAAAACTTCGTTAGACGAACATTTAGCCGAAGACCAAGTTACCAACGCTGGTAAAATGGTCGTAACAACACCGCGCAAGCCTAGATCTCCGGTTATCCAGAGAGCTGCACTGGGGTATGACGTCATATTCTCCGAACCAGTGGATGCTCACTCCGCGCGGTTTCCTTTTTATTCGTAATTGATAGCCTGTGGTATCAGATCTGATGCAGCTCTAATTATGTAGAATTCTACGTAATTAGAAATTTCCGCCGCTCCGCGAGGCAAATTTATACGGCCTACGAGAGTATTGATGTTCGATCATATGGAGCGTCGAGAAATCCTGCCCCTGAAAACGCCCCGCCTACCATCATCGGTAGGTGGGGCGTTTTTCTATTTGTGGTCGCTCAGCAGGCTCATCGGCAGGATCGCATCTGCCCATTGCTGCATGACGGGTCGTCTGCGCTCAAGCAAGTCGTCTCTCTGATATGCGGCCTGCACTGACTTGAGCGAGTGCATAAGGCACTTTTCTGCCACTGCGGTGTCGATGCCTTCGCGCGCGCACCAGTCGCGAAATGTAGACCTGAAGCCATGCATTGTTGCCGTGCCGCCAGAGGCGTACTGCACCATTGTCGAGACATAGTAGCGAGCCACTGAGCGATTGTTGTAGTAGCTGCCCGAAAAGATGTACTCGCTCTCTGGCGTAATGCGCTTGAGCAACGCGATCGCCTGGTCAGACGGTGGGACGCGGAATGGCTCGGGCTTGCGGTCTTTCCTTCGTTCGGGCGGAACAGTCCAGACCTTATGCTCAAAGTCGATCTCGGACCATTTTGCGTCATTGAACTCAGCTTGTCGCGTGGCGGTGAGGACGCCGAAGACGAAAGCATTGTGCACGGGCCTGTCGACACGAAGACTCGCCTTCAGCTGATCGGCGAGCGCCTCGATGGTGTAGGCCTTCTGATGTTCGCGCCTATGGACCCTCGCCGGCGGCGGGAAGTACGCCTCCAGATTCCCTTTCCATGTGGCGGGATTCTCGCCAATGTAGACGCCTTCACGCTTCGCGAGCGTGAAGATCGCTTCCAGTTGTCCACGGATCCTCGATGCGATTCTCGTCTTCTTTTCCCACAGTGGGTCTAGCACTTCGCAGATGTCCTGCACCGTGATGTCTGCGACTAGTTTGTGCCTGAGCATTGGCAGGATGTGATTCTTCATCGGTCCTCGCCAAGACACCTAGGTCGCTTCGGACAGGTGCTTGAGCTCGAAGATCGTTTCGAGCGCGTGCTCCGCGTAACTTGCAAAGTCGAGCGCTCGCCTGGCGTGCTCGGCGCGATGCTCTGCTCTGACATCTAAAGGGTCGATGCCGCGCGCGAGCAGGGCGCGACACTAGGCAGCTTCTTGCTTGGCGGCCGTGACGGTGACGGTGGGGTGACTGCTGAGCGACAGATCTCGCCGGCGGCCCGCAAACTGGTAGCGAAAGATGAAGGACGCCTTGCTTTTCGTAACTCGGACTTGGAGATTCGTTTCGATCGTGTACCTGCCGTCCGGCAGCAGGCCGATGTTTTTTGAGGTGACTTGCATTTTGCGAAGTGAGGGAGAGAATATGAAGCCCTTCTATTTTGTCCCTCAGTCAAATCCGTAGTTTGCAAGCAAATGAGCGGTGCGCAGAAAGTAAAAACCCCGCAAGATGACTGTGGCGCAGTCAATCTTACGGGGTCTTCAAGTATTTAGCTGTTAGTTAGCCAGTCATCAGTAGTTTTCAGCGCGCACTTCGAAATAGGCCTGGCTGTAACCGCAGACGGGGCAGACTTCAGGGGCCTTCGTGCCGACGACGAGGTGGCCGCAGATGCGGCATTCCCACATGCATTCGCCGGCCTTTTCGAAGACCTGCTGCATCTCAACGTTCTTGAGGAGCTTGAGGTAGCGTTCCTCGTGGGCGCGTTCGATGGCGCCGACGGCGCGGAACTTGGCGGCGAGTTCGGGGAAGCCTTCCTCTTCGGCGTCCTTGGCGAACTGGACGTACATGTCGGTCCATTCGTAGTTTTCGCCTTCAGCGGCGGCCTTGAGGTTGGCGGCCGTGGACTGGATGCCGCCGAGGGCGGAGAACCACAGGCGGGCGTGTTCCTGTTCGTTGCGGGCCGTCGTCAGGAAGATTTCGGCGAGCTGCTCGTAGCCTTCACGCTTGGCGACTTCGGCGAAGTACGTGTACTTGTTGCGGGCCTGGCTTTCGCCTGCGAAGGCGGCCTGGAGGTTCTTTTCGGTCTTGGTGCCGGCGAGGGTCTTTTCGCCGGTGGCGGCGGGCTTTTCCTCAACCTTTTCGAAGACCTCGACGCCCTTGTGGCAGAGCGGGCAGATGTAGTCGGCGGGCAGTTCGTCGCCTTCGTAGATGTAGCCGCAGACTTTGCAACGGTAAGACATTTTCTTTTCTCCTAAATCCGACCGGCGGTCGGTGTAGCTGGTGTGAAGCAATTCCTCGGCGAGCTCGCTGAGCGGTTCGCCGTAGAAGTCACGGTAAAGGGCCTTGATTTCCTCGTTTTCGTCGCTCGTGCGGCAGTCCATCTCCTCATCGCGCTTGTAGAGGCTCGCAATGCGGGCCTCGCGAAGCACGTCGGCCTTGTTGCCGAAGGCGGAGGGCTGGCCGCCGCCGGAGATGCAGCCGCCGGGGCAGGACATCACCTCGACGAAGTGATAGAGCTTGTCCGTCTCGCCCGCGTTGAGGCGGCGGATGAACTCGCCCGCAGAGGCGGTGCCGTAGATGACGGCGACGTTGATGTCGTTGCCGGCGATCGTGACGGTAGCCTCCTTGACGTCCTGAAGGCCGCGGACGGGGGTCAGGTGATAGAGCTCGGCGGGGGCGGTCTCGCCCGTCAGGTGGCGGTAGGCGGTGCGAAGCGCAGCCTCCATGACTCCGCCCGTGTTGCCGAAGATGACGCCCGCGCCGGAGCCTTCGCCCATCAGGCGGTCAAAGGCGCCCTCGGGGAGCTCGGCAAAATTGATGCGGGCGGCCTTGGCCCAGTCGGCGAGCTCGACGGTCGTGATGACGTAGTCGGTGTCGCGCATGGCGGGATCGCCGAGCAGGCGGCCCGCGGCGTTCATCTCCTCGCGCAGGATCTCGGCCTTCTTGGCCGTGCAGGGCGTCACCGCCACGTGCACGATGCGCTTCGGGTCGAGGTTCATCTTCTTCGCGAAGTAGGTCTTGACGGTCGGACCCTGCATGCCGATGGGGCTCTTCGCGGAGGAGATGTGCGGAATCATCTCGGGATGGAAGGTCTCGCAGTAGCGGACCCAGGCGGGGCAGCAGCTCGTGAACTGGGGCAGCGGACCCTTGGCCCTGGTGATGCGCTCGATGAGCTCGGCAGCCTCCTCGCAGATCGTAAGGTCGGCGGCGAAGTTCGTGTCGAGGACGTAGTCGCCGCCGAGGCGGCGAAGGAGCTCGACCATCTGTCCCTCGACGAAGGCGCCGTCGGCCATGCCGAAGGCGTCGCCGAGCGCCACGCGCACCGACGGGCTCGTCGAAAAGATCACGATCTTGTCGGGATCCGCGACGGCCTTCCTGACGGCGTCGCAGGAGGACTTGATCTGAAGGGAGTTGGTCGGGCAGACGGGAATGCACTGTCCGCAGTGGATGCAGACGGAACGTCCGCCCGTCTTGGCGAGATCGTAGACGTTGTTGACGCCGACATACTCGTTGCAGATGCCGGCGCAGAGGCGGCATTCAACGCAGAGATCCTCGTCGCGGACAATGGCGGGATTGTTCTCGTCGATGGCGACGCGAACCTCCTGCCGCATGTGCTTGGACATACGCTCTCCTAAACTGGGTGGTCTGAATGGGGCGTTCCGCGGCCGCCGGGGGAGCGGACTCGGAACGGGCATCCTCATTGTAGCCCGTCGCGTTCCCGACTGCGGCGCGGTTTTCCCGAAGCGGCGGCTTCGCGGGACGATGATGCATTTCCATCCTGCGTGAGCCGGAGCGGGTTTTCGCTAGGTGAAGATGCCGTTTACCCTGAGAACGATTGCGGTAGCGAGATCAAGTCAACTAAGATGATCTGCCTAGACGACAGACAGACCGACGGTTCGACGAACGGTCCGCGTCCCGTCGCCGTCGCACCTTCGCAGGCGTCTGCCGCCACCTATATATAGAGGCGGATGCAGGCGCGCCCCGTCACCGGACAGGGCGCGCGGTCCCATGCATATTCCGAACCGCCGGACGTCGCACGGGGCTTGAATACGAAGGAGCGGGCACCCGATGCAGACGGTTCACCCACAGCCCCGCCCATCCCTTTTGACCACTCGGGCGGGACTTCGTGAAACATGAGGAGACCAGCCATGTTCTTTCGCAAGCTTGCCCTGACGCTCGCCGTCACGACCGCGCTTTCCGCCTCCGCCCTCGCCTGCACCACGGTCGTGGTGGGTGAAGGCGCCACCGCCGACGGTTCCTTCCTCGTCGCGCGTGCGGCCGACAGCAGCGCCCTCAAGGCTCAGCACTTCGTCATTCATCCGGCCAAGAAGAACCAGTCCGGCATGTACCGCACCAAGGACCATGACGGTGCGACGAACTTCGAATATCCGCTCCCCAAGGAGAGCATGCGCTACACGACGGTGCCCAACTGGAAGACCCAGCTGCACGGCGCCGTGGGCTTCAATGAAGCCGGCGTCGGCATCTCCGGCACGGAATCGATCTTCGCCCGCGACGACGCCCTGAAGCTTGACCCGTACAACGAAGAGACCGGCATCACCGAAGACGACATCCATGACGTCGTCCTGCCGCGCGCCAAGACCGCCCGCGAAGGCATCGAGATCCTCGGCTCCATCGTCGAGACGATCGGCGCCGGCGAAGGCTTCGGCGTGGTGTTCGTCGACCAGAAGGAAGTCTGGTACTTCGAAACCGGCACGGGCCACCAGTGGATGGCTCACCGCACCCCGAAGGACACGTACTTCGCCTCCGGCAACCAGGGCCGCCTGCAGCAGTACGACGCCAAGAGCGCCGACTTCATGGCTTCCAAGACCCTCGTGAGCTGGGCTGAAAAGAACGGCTTCTACGATCCGAAGAAGGACGGCGAGTTCAACTTCTCGAAGGCCTACTGCCGTGACGACGCCCGCGACCGCGTCTACAACGACCCGCGCGTCTGGCAGATCCAGAAGCTCTTCAACCCGAGCCTCGAACAGAAGCCCGACGAAGGCCGTACGTACCCGGTCTACCTCAAGCCCGAAAAGAAGCTCACCGTCGACGACATGAAGACGATGCTTCGCAACCACTACGAGGGCACGGACCACGATCCGTACAGCCCCGTCCTCAACGGCAACGAACCGTGGCGTCCGATCAGCGTGTTCCGCACGTATGAATCCCACGTCATGCACGTCCGTCCGTGGCTGCCGAAGGAAATCGGCGAAGTCGCCTACGTGGGCATCGGCATGGCCGACCTCTCCTGCTACGTTCCGTACTACCATGGCCTCGAATCCTACCCGGCCCACTACGGCATGGGCACGGACAAGGCCGACAGCAAGTCGATCTACTGGAAGTACCGCAAGCTCCAGACGCTCGTCATGACGGACTACCAGAAGCTCGCCCCGGTCGTGAAGGCTGCCTACAAGACGTTTGAAGCCGACACCGCCAAGGCCCAGGCCGACATGGAAAAGAAGTACATGGAAGTCGTGAAGAAGGACCCGAAGGCCGCCAGCAAGCTCCTCAACGAGTTCAATCTCAAGGTCATGAACGACGCCGAGGCGCTCACGGAGGACCTGACGAACCAGGTCTTCACGATCCGCACGACGGACATCCAGGCCGCCAACTTCTTCGCCAACAACAAGCGCAAGGACTAAGCGAGACCGTCTGAGCCGCCTGCGTCTCGCCTGAGGCGCGGACGGCGTCCGATGAAAACAAAATGGCCCCGCAGGACATCAAGCCTGCGGGGCCGTTTTGTTTCGTGCGGCGCAAGTCAGAGGAGCTTCACGATCGTCCAGCGCGCGCCGAAGGCGAGAAGCGCCAGACCCGTGATGATGAGGATCGGTCCCTGAATGCCGAGCGGGCTGCCGTTGACGGGGGCGGCCACTGAGGGATCGTCGTGGCGGTAGCGGATCGCGATCGGGTCGCCGGGGCTGCCGCGTGCCTCGTCATCGTTCTTCTCGGGCAGACGGGCCTCGACTTTGCTGCCGTCCCAGGCCGTGAACGAGACGACCTCGGTGTAGTAGTGCACGATCGCAGGCGCATCGTCCTTTCTGACGTGGGCCTCGCGAACCTCGACGCGCTCGATCGTGGCGGTCGTCTGCTCGCCGCTCGTCTTGAGCGTCCAGGCGGTGGAGGTGAGCTTCACGCCCGCGTAGAGGAAGGCGGAGCCGGCAAGGAGCAGCGCGGCGGCGAAAATCCAGGGAAAAATCTCTTTCATGACTGAGTCCCAAAATGTCACCGCAGGGCGCGGTACCTGAGGCTACTTTAGCAACTTTCAGAAGGAGTGGAGCCGCAGGACGGTGCGGGCGGATGCGTCCCGCGCAAAAAGAGAAGCCCGCCCTGCATCGTTGCAGGGCGGGCTGTCCTCAGACCCATCAAAACACGATCTCGAACGCAGGAGAAAGAACGTTCGGTTTGTTCGAGGCGGTGCTCATCCGCCTGCCACTCAGCGCGACCCCTCACGCTGTTTTGCAGTGGAACCGTGTTTCGTTGAAATGAACTATATCGAACCTGAGAATCGTTCGCAAGGCAAATACCCGAGTAACTGACTCGGGTATTGTAAGAAAGTTTTTCCAAGGGTTTGCCCTGAGGCGGCGTTTCTTAAGAAAGCGGTCTGAACGCCTGCAGCACAGTCATTTTGGCTTAAGTCAGGCGGCAAGATGCCGCAACATTTGCGAGGGGGATTTTGAGGGCGGGAGGTGGTCGGAAGGGGAGGAAGGGGGACGCGATCTGCGGACAATCTCGGTATGATGGACGGACATTGAGAGAACCCGAAAGGGAAAGGAGACATAAATCAATAACCCCTGCCTAAAGGCAGAGGCTTGAAAGAGCCTTTATTGATTAGCCTCAGCGCCCCCTCTTTCGAGAGGCGCTACGTTGGTTGGGAATGTATAGGCACCGTGGGATGTACATCCTAGTTTCACGCACTGCGGCCTGTGATTAAAAGCTCCGAGAGGTAGGAGCGGTGTTGCAGGCACCAAACCCCTTCCAACATTGGCGAAGGATGTCAACCGGCCTTCGGGCCGTGTAAGCGGAGCCTGCGGGTATCTGCAAAGGAGATGCTTTGAAAGTATTTGTTTTGAACATGCGCGGCCGGCCCTTGATGCCGTGCTCGCCTGCAAAGGCGAGGCATCTGCTCAAGGCAGGCAAGGCCGTGGTGAGGCGACGAACGCCGTTCACGATTCAACTTCGAATCGCCACCGGTGAAACGAAGCAGAGCGTGACACTGGGCGTTGACGCCGGCGCAAAGCATGTCGGCCTTTCCGCTGCGACGGAAAAGGAAGAGGTCTTTGCGTCCGAAGTCGAACTTCGACAGGACATCACGGGGCTTCTGGCTGCCCGGCTCTCGCTGCGTCGTGAGCGCCGCCAGCGCAAGACGCGCTACCGTGCGCCGCGCTTTTTGAACCGTGTCCGATCGAAACACAAGGGCTGGCTTGCACCGTCCGTCGAAAACCGCATTCAGGCGCACATGTCGCGCATTGATGCGATCTGCGGACTGCTGCCTGTCACCAAGATCGTGATCGAGACGGCGTCCTTCGACATTCAGAAGATCAAGCATCCGGATGTCGAGGGCACGGACTATCAGCAGGGCGATCAGCTCGGCTTTTGGAACGTGCGTGAATACGTTCTCTTTAGAGACGGTCACGTTTGCCAACACTGTCACGGTCATGCGAAGGACAAGATCCTCAACGTACACCACCTCGAAAGCCGCCAAACCGGCGGCGATGCGCCCAACAACCTGATTACGCTCTGCGAGACCTGCCACAAGGCCTATCACGCAGGGAAGATCAAGTTGAAGGTCAAGCGCGCTCAATCGTTCAGGGCGGAAGCCTTCATGGGCATCATGCGTTGGACATTGCTCGATCGCATGCGCAAGGCGCATTCTGGTTTGCCTGTTGAGAACACCTACGGCTATCTGACGAAGAACACGCGCATCACTCTGGGACTCCCCAAGACGCATTGCGTCGATGCATACTGCATCGCGGGGAACCTCAAGGCCGTCCGAAGAGGCGTCTGCCTCCATCAGCGACAGGTGCGCAAGCACAACCGTCAGATTCACAAGTGTACGGTGCTCTCGAAAACGCTTAAGGACGGCACGAAGATCGGATACCGAAAGCTCAATCAAACACCGCATCTGGTCAAGAACTTCAGGCTCTTCGACAAGGTGAGATGTCTTGGGCAAACCGGCTTCATCTTCGGGCGAAGATCGTCCGGCTACTTCGAT